>Ga0116231_10003880_pt1 | contig 30661 bp, 28 predicted proteins | sample S1TSphgellanicum_2_FD_89695 | JGI IMG/M metagenome (GOLD analysis project Ga0116231, IMG submission 89695) | Host-associated microbial communities from peat moss isolated from Minnesota, USA - S1T2_Fd - Sphagnum magellanicum MG | ecosystem: Host-associated > Plants > Peat moss > Unclassified... | reverse complement strand
GTTGAGTCCCCCCCCCCCCCCCCCCCCCTAAACCTAAGTCAGGAAAAACATGGCATGGTCTTAGTAGAAATCAAGGTGTTGCAAAAGAACATAATGAACAATACCAAATGTCGATGGGAACTTGAGTGAGTTCTGACTTGAAGCAAAATAGATGGTATCCACCATTATAACTATTGCAAAGCAGCATCTGATCAGCATTGTTTGTCTTTTGACATACTTGACATGGATAGTTAAGTGGAGGAATCCAAGTCAACGTGATGATGGTAGGATCCAAGTTTGGTAGGTGGCAAGGTGCAAAGTTTTTGGAATGATCTTAACCTGTGTGTCCGTGAGTTCTTTGCAACTTCAACACACTTGAAGGCCTGATTGCCTTAATATTCAAGATAATGTGACCAAAAGAAATGTCTAGAGTATCATTAGCTTGCTGCTAGAGATACACAAAGTCATCAACATCAAATTGTTTCACCTTAGGTATGTAACTGCCACCTCGTGTGTGTGCATACCGTAAGGAGTCTTGATGCTATGCAATGGACAAATTCTCCATGACCATGGGCATAACCTTCCTGAATAGAGTAGCCCTCTTTGCGATGACCCTAGCCCAAGTGGTTGGGAGTACAAGTCCACAACCTGGTCCATTTGAATAGCAATGGAAGAAGGTGGAATGTGATGTCTCCCAAAAAATAAAAAGTAAGGAGCAAAATGAGACAAAAAGGCATGTTTAGACATCTTATAGCCCATGGTGATGTAAGGTAGGGCTAGGTCCCAATCCTCTTTGTTCCCAGTGAAGCAAATCTTCGAAGTCCCTAAACCATCCTCTCTACAAGGCCATCAGCTTGGGGATGATCCTTTGAAGTCTGATGATGGTCAATGAGAGCATGATCAAATAGGACTTGGAATTCTCCTCTAAATTTTGATCCTTGATCAGTAAGGCAATTAGCACAAGCCCCAAACCTAGTTAAGACTTGTTGTAAGAAAGCTTGGTTGGTGCTATGTGATGACTTGTCCGGTAACACAACAAGCTCGACCCACTTTGGAAAATGCTTAATCATAATCATGATGTAGACATTACCCCTGGAGGTCTGTGGTAACTCTCCAGCTAAATCACATGACTAGTGATAGAATATGCCTTTGATAGGGAGTGGAAAAAACGTGAAATGTCAAAAGGAGAAGGAAATTTTCACTTTATCACATTGTTCACACCTAGCAATGACGTTTCAGACTTGAGCATACATACCTTTCCAATGGTAATGAAGAATGAAAAAACTATAAGTACGTTTAATTCCAAAGTGTCCAAGTTTCGAGTGTACCTTTTGAATAAAACCAGGTCGTTTATGTGGTGGAGGAACCACTCTGTCGCCTTGTGGCAAGCATTGAATAAGGTGATTGTCCCTCCATGAATAACGTTTGGACGTTATTGTATCTGATTTTGATGACTTGATGTAACTTGGGAAATGTATTCCCCATGTCAAAGAAACCTTAGAGTGTCCAAGTCTTCCCATATATCCATAATGGGATGCTCAACTAGGTTACATTGTAATAGTGCAAGATAACTAGATGCATAAGATACATGCATTGTTCGAATCTGGTCGAAATTTTACCTGGCTTCTGAGAAATCTTCAGAGGTAGTGAGGGGTCTCCACAACATGGTATCCACGTTCTAATGTGTAATACCAAGTCGGTGAATAACCTTGAACTCATATTCTTGAAGTATAAGCTCCTAATGAGCTAACTTACCAATAAGCTTGTCATTGGTCATGAACCACTTGATAGGCTGGTGGTCAGTATACAAAGTGAACTTGGTGCCATAAAAATAGGGCCTGAAATTTATGATAGCCCATACAATAGCAAGAAATTCCCCCTCGTATGAAGAGTAGTTGTTTTCAACCTTGTTGTTGCTTCGAGATGCATAGGCGATAACATATTCCTTGCTTTCCTCATCAAGTTGGCCAAGAATAACACCAATACCAAGAGCACTCTAGTTAATGTGTCGAATGAAAATTTTGCTGAAATCAAGTCTTCTAAGAATGGGGAATTCTAAAAGCTTTTCCTTGAGTGAGTTGAAAGCTTCCTGAATCTCTTCATTCCATGTCCAAATAACATCTTTCTTTAACAATGCATAGAGAGGATGAATAATAATATTGAAGTCTTGGACATAAATCTTGTAATAATTACATAGTCCGATGAAGCTCTTCAAAGTGTGAACATCAATAGGATTGGGCATTTCCAAAATGGCTATTACTTTGGCCTAATGAGCCATAATATGATTTGGTAAAATTCTATGTCCAAGGTAGACTACTAAGGTGATAGCAAACTCACACTTTTTAGGATGGATCTTCATATTGATTTCGTGAAGCCTTTCGAGTAATTCCTCAAGGTGAACCAAGTGTTGTAGGAGTCCCTTGCTATGCACTACGATGTCATCTATGTAGCACTTGAGGAAATCCGCCCTTTCGAGGACCTAGTCCATGACTATCTGAAAGAAAATAGGTGCATTCTTTAATCCAAAAGGCATCACAAGCCATTCCCACAACTTGTTGCTTCCATATAATGTCGTTTCGTGTGATCTTTCGCAACAAACACAATCTGGTTGAAGCCTTGCTTCAAATCCATAATTGTGAAAATGTTTGAGTCTCCAATGTTATCAAACAGTTCTTCAGGGATGGGCATGGGGTATTTATCTTGAGGTGTAACCATGTTCAAAGGCTTATAATCCCCACACATCGTTTTTTCAATCCATAATCCAATTGAATCCTTCTTTGCTAACATTATTATAATAGTTGTGAAATCAAAATTTAATGGCTAAATGAAACCAGCTTCATGGAGTTCTTTGCATCTTTCATCTACTAGTTCCCATTCGTGCTTGCTCAACCCATGCCTCTTCCGATAAATGGGTGTCTCATTTGTAAGGTCTATAGAGAACTACATGGTCTTACACCTACCTAAGTCTTTCATTGAGAATGCGAACACATTTTCATATTTAATTAACAAGTCTATGACCTGGTCTCTTTATTTCTTGGTGAGTTAGTTCCCCATAATGAAAGGGTAGTTGGAAACAAATGGAATGGAGTTGGAAAATATGTTTGAAAAACCTCGTGTATTGGGTTCTCCACTATCTAACTACGCAAATTCGTAGAAGGTTGTAATTGTGTATCCATAAACTGATGTACTTCCAAGTGTATCAGAAACAACTTGATTCAAATTACATGGTACCTCCTGCCCCCAACACTGAGAGTGAAGTGTAGAGTGTTGAAAATAGATAAGTGTACTTAATTGAGGTGCCATGTAGTTGCATCACTAGAATTGCAAGCTGATTGAATCAGTGTTGGTGTTGTGTACATTTGAAAGAGTACATATGTTACCAAAAACCATGTAAGGGAATTAAGGTCCATGCTTCTCCACAGTAGAGCATTACGCTCTAATTTAGTCACCTTGGTGTGATTAGTAGTGCTAATTTAGAACCCCATAGCCCTTTCTCTTTCTTCTGGGCTTGGTTCATCCCAAATGGCTGAAGCATGACGATACACTAGGCCTGGTCCATTTCCCTAAAAGGCGTGTGCTTTTGGGAAGGAAACAAAGGTGGGCCAAACATTTCTTGGTTTTCTTATTGTGTTCGTAGGAAACCAAGGAGGTTTTTCTTGCCTCATAATTGGTTGGCAAGAGTTCTAATCATCCAATATGTGAGAAACCTATAGGTTGGGGTCTCTAATGGTGTATCTTAGAACCACTTGTAAAATTGAGAGTGGTGCAAGGTTGGTCCATCAATTGCGCAACCGGTGTGCATAGGAACCATATTGTGCCACATCGAGTAAGAATGATTCTCCAAGGTAATGCTTGACCAACATGTAGTGCTCTTAGACTTTCTCCCTTTGGTCATGCTGAGAAGGGGTGTTCTCAATTACATAACCAAGCGTAGAAGAAATGGATTGAGCCTAGGTGATCAATCGCACCATGTTCGTGAAGAGACCGGATCTTGTCTCAGTCAAGCCTTTTCCAAATCTAGCCGCTGAAAATCCTTGACATTCCCAACTTGAAATGATGAAATCCATGGGGCCAAGTAATTCCATATGCTTCTTTTAAATTAGTTGTATGTCAGAGGGAAAGAAAGTGAAATTGGCTTTCCATGGAGTGGTTGTAAACTATTGTGGAAATTTGGTTGTGACTTCCATCATTCTCAATACCACCACTTGCTTTGTAACAGGATCAATGTTTATGTAGAAATACCTTTGAACCACCATCCTTGATTGTAGTAGGGCTTCAAGACCTATACCAATAGCACCAAAGAGCTCTAGTAATGTAATCTCCTCCTTAGGTGGTGTCCAAGTGATTACTACTAGCTTAATCGGTTCACCATGGTTCTCCATGTTCTCAAAACTAGATAAAGCTTTGACCAAAGGCTTGTGGGCTATTTTGAACCTCTGTAAAACCTTTGGTCTGTGTTGAATGTCAGTAGGAAGTTGGAACCACCTTCAAGCTTTCAGTAGCTTGGGCGTAAGTTGTCTCCTCTTCATTTCCCTCTATCCACTCGTGGCTAGCTTGTTAAACATCGGAAATAGTGTGAGCTTCCTTGAACATACAAAGGTGAGCCATAGGACTATGGTTCCCATGTAAATCAAGGGGTATGTATCTTAGGTGGTGGCCATCAATATGCTAATCCACTCGGTAGTATGCATGCTCAAACTAATTATCAATTGTGAAACTTGGTGGAAATAGGGCTTTTTACTTAATGAACACATCATAACTGGTGGCATTGCTGATTAAACATTTAACATGTAGGTAAAACTCATGATCTGTACCTTTTGAAGTTAAGTGTAATCAAATTCGAGCTCTCCCCAAGTACCTCCTTTATGCTCCCACTAGTAGTGCGAATTTGCCACATAGATTTCCGCAGTTTGGAATTAAGCATGCCCATCTTCTTGGCGAATTGAACTCCAAGAATCATTGGTTGGGCACTTGTATTAAGAAGTACCACTTTGGGTGTATGTCCTCCCACCTGGATTGTTGACACAGTATTGTCGACAATGGTAACTCTAGTGGTGATGGAAGTTCTCTCACTAGGCACCACCTTTGGAAATGAGTGAGAGATTTTGTGGAGAGAATGGTTATCCATAATGCTTTTACTGAGTAACAAATCCACAAATGAAATGTTTTTAGCTCCCTTTTGATATGTGAATGTACAATTAGAGGTAGGAGAGCCCACTAGTTTAGCCATGTTAGAACTAATGACCAAATTACAAATGCCATTTGCAACATATGAGTTAATGGAATGTCTTTCCAAGGTGTTGGATGGAACCCATGTAGCATGTGGATTAGGGACTAGTAGAGGACTTGATTTTGTGTTTAGGGTATCCTTTAGTATTGCAATTATGTCCCTGGTGCTTAGCTTCAAATCTTAAAAACTAAACAACCGTGTACTCACAAACTTTTGTGTCATTTCATGCATATGAAGTTGGCATTCCATAAGCTGATCAGTGGAAAATTGTGTGTTTTCTTGATGTACATGTACTCCTAGGATATGAGAATTTGATGCCCTAACATCTTGTGGTGTAGTAGTTTCCTCCCCCCTCGCCAACAAGGTGCATTCTTTTTCCGTGTTGAAAGGACAAAAAAATTATGGCATGATTGCTTGAGCTCCTCTAACCCTGGTAATAAGATTTGAACCAAATGCAAGTCCATCAATTTGAATTACCTATTAGTGGTAGAAACTCTAGGTGCCGCATTAGCTTCTTGTGTGCACTAGGACTAAAATTGTGTGCACTGGAAAGAATGTACTCCCCAACCATGGCATCGTGTGATAGGCCATAAAACGACCTAGGAGGTCCCTCCCGTGATCTTGAACCCTTTATAGATTGGGCATGACTTGCTAGTTGGGAAGACTTGCCTTTTAGAGTAGCAAGTTGGGCCTTTAATGATTCAAGTTCATTTTACATAGTTTGAACTTGAGCGGCATGGGCTTGAAGCACCTCCCTCTTGTCACCATTGTGCTCTTTCTTCTTAACATTCTTACTGGAATTACCCTTGGTGAGGAAAACATGAATGGAAGGTTGAGGTGCCTTGGCTTTTGGTTAAGGGGCAACAGAAGATGCCAGCAGATTTTGTCATGGTAATTGAAGTTGCTTTCATTTTGGGAACTTGGAAAAACAAACAGTTTCATGATGTCCCTCTTTCCCATAATAATCACAAAAGAGATCCTCGGAAGGAATGTTACATTCATTAGCTTTGTGGGTAAGATTGCCATAATAGTTGCAAGAAGGTTGGATGGGTGTAGCTGAGTGCACCGTTATAGCCCTTTAAAAAGAATGTGATGATCTGGTTAGCACAACTAGTGGAGGCTAAGGCTTTGAATGTGATGGAGGCCTCATAGTACTAGCTTCATAGTGTGCAAGAGCTAATTCCAACTTTTTAGAAATGTTATACACATCTAACAAAGTGTACGAGTTTTTAAATTTTGCAAAAAACCTATTGCAAAACTTGCACATGGAATGTCGGAATGTCTTCCAACGAATGAAGATACCGATGGGCAGCTTCTAGTTCTGTGATGTTTTTAGTATCCTTTTTGAACTTGAGAAACCTCCTATAAAACATTTTGAAGGTTTCATCCTTCTGCCAAGAAAAGGTGACGAGCTGTAAAAAAATTTCAAAACTTTTAACCAAAAATTCTAACTCAAAAACTCGAAAAAATTCCCCCACTGGATCAACAAAAGTTGGTGCATCGAGGAATGTTTGTGGTAGTAAGAATGAGTTGTTGAGGAGAAAAGTTTACTAAAGTAGGTATCGGATTTGGATTATTGGGCATAGTCCCATGATGTGCAATGACAGCTTGCAAAATTTTAAACCCTAAACCCTAAACCCTTGAGAGGTGGTGGCGATGGTTATTGCATAAACTAAAATTGGGATTTGGTGACACCCAAAATCCTCAGAGAATGTTACTTGTAGACATCCAATGCTTCATAATGCACATAACGAGCTAGTTGTTTAAATGCGAATGCCTTAGTGTAATTAGGACCATATTTGAGCTCTAATTCACAAACCATAGTTGAAAAAATTGCCTTAAACTCCCTCAAAGAAATGGTATTTGGTCTTTCGTTGAACTTCTCAATTCACCCAAAGGAATTGTTGACCTCCATGGTGTATATGGGTGTAGAGGTAATGGCTTGTAGTGGAATATACGGTGATGGTGTGAAAGTTGGTGTGGCAATAGGCATACCCCACTGATTAACCCCTCTAAATGGACTTTGATGTACCATTGATGTAATGTAACTTGAACCTAAATTCTTGGTAGGGTTGTATTAGATGACGGTGGTGTTGTAGACGCTTGATGGTACCGTTGTGAAAATCGTGAATTCAAAGAAATCGGCTCAAATGATTGTGTGTTACTTCGTAGTTAATACCTTGGTTTTGGCTAAGCGGTAGTGCTCTCATCATCTGAGGACATGATGTTGTCCCATGCCCCAAAATTTTTTAGCAATACAAAGCACTAACTACAAAGTTCTAACACAACCTATGCAATTAAATACAATCATAATGGAAAGGTATTGGATACATATGTACACAATACATATGATTTGAAGAATACGCTACATCGACGAAGATGAACGGCGACAGACAGATGTCGGTGGATGGAAGGGGCTCGATGGACGGAACCGGATGGAATTCGGTAGATGGAACCGAACGGACAAAACTGTATGGACAAACGGATGTTGACAGATGTTGGATGGAAGCTAATGGACATTGGACGGAACTATGACAGATGGCGATGGACGATGGACCATGACAGATGGCGATTATAACGGACACTAACAACGATGGATAACAACTGTGATGACAATGGATGATGACTACGACGACGACAGACAACGATTGCAACGACAACGAACAGTGACTGCAACGGCAACTACGATGGCAACAATGCTACAAAGTGGTTCATGTCTGCGAGCTCTACGTCGATGGTTTGCAAAAGAGAAGAGAGAATTATTTTTTCTTTTACTTCGCATTTTTTTTATAATTATTCTCTTCTTCTTCTTCTTCTATAGTTGTTATAAGGGCAACTCACTACATGACTGCAAGCTCAAAAACACATAGGAGTGCACAACCCAAATGCTAACTTCAAAGCCCATGTACAAGGAAAACAAGTGTATGTGGGGTTGCATCACTTGGTGCAGATCTTGTACTATATTCAAACCTTATGTGTGTGTGTGTGTGTACATGCTCCCAAGACCTAAAACTAGCAATAAAACAAGCTTGGAGTTGTTCACTCCTTCCTCTTTTTGAAGCTTCGGAACTTAGAACTTCACAGTTTGTAGCTTGTTTTTAGTGTCTCTTCTCTTTCGCTTACACTATTGCTAGTTATGATTGTTGTTGTTCATGTTGTAACTGTAGTACAAGAGTAGAAAAAGAAGAAGAAGTAGCAACAAATCAAGAACACAAGAAACCAGCAAGCAAAATAAACCCAAGAAACTCAAAGCTAAGAAAAATCTGTTGTTTTCAACATTAAATGACATAGAGGAGTTTTTCTAGAATTAAATTGAAAAGAAGGAAAAAAAACGTAGTGTATGTAAACAATGGTCGTGTAATAGTGGCCATGTAATAGCCATCATGAGCATTTAGAAATCCAATCTGATTATGGAGGAAACTCCCCTGACAAAGGAATTCTAAAAAAATTGACAAGAGAAGGGAATAGCTTGACCTTTTATAGAACTATCAACAAAGCTCAAACCCTAAACAAGCCATAACCCTAAAACACTTAATAACGTATAGTAATTTAAAAGCATACATTAACCCTAAAGGCATGATCGGCATGCCCATAACCAGTCGTCATGTATGAGGCCATGCATATGTGCATGATAGAAATTTTTTTTGAATGTAATGATTAAAAACATCAAAATACACAATATTCTTAATATTATTGAAATTTCAAAATCTATGGAACCTAATAAATGCATTCATTAAAAAATTATGAAAATAATTATGTAAGTGTTTCCTAAAAATTTTCAAAGTTTGATGGGTCTAAAAAATCAAGGGTGAAAGATCATGGTACTAGTTATTTGAAAAAACATGTTTCTAATTCAACACTTAGTAGAATATAAAAAGTGGGGGTTGTTGGTGCAAGGTGAAATCACGATCAAATGGAACATGACAAAAAAATGTGAAATGGGTCATATTTTTATCGAACATTAGTGAAATTTAAACAAGAAATGAATTTTTTATATTGTGTTTCTGTTTAACATACACCCATGGCTCCTTGAATTTAATCTTAAATTATTTTTAAAAATATTAAATTAACATTAACTTTGTGAAAGTCATCAAAATATAAAACCCAAACACCAAAAGTGAAACCCAAAATTAAATGCATCACATTAAAAAAATACATACTATAATATTTGTTGTAAAAGTACCCCATGTGGCCACCCCATAATGTGCTTTCACCTTGCACCAATAACCTCCACTTCTTATAGTCTATTAAATGTTGAATTAAAAACATGTTTTTCCAAATAACTAGTACCATGACCTTGCTTGTAGTTCAAAAGCCCCTTAATACTTTTCCCATGGGCCAAATTGTGAACGTCAACATCCATTTACAAAGCACAATGGTGGACCTAACACATTTCATGCGACTTGTGGGTTACATGAATTGATAGGAACATCATCATTCACAATGTAAAGAAACATTTCGTCAATAATTAGTGAAACAATGATTTAAGGGTATCACGTTCCTTAATTTTCTATTACCTTTGAAATGAAAAGTGTGGAAGAAACATTTAATTTAATATTGAATGCCTCATGTGAACTAATAATAACTTGGGTTTGAAATGCAAACTCACTATCATCTTCATTATCAAATAATAAAGTTGGGTCAATGGAAGAATTGATGGAAATTATTGATTCCATTGGATCTATTTGTTGCACATAAGCATGCATTTTACAAATGATAACCAAAACAAACAAAAACCCTAAATGGGAGTAACACTTTCATTCACCTCAAGAAAAAATTACATTTGCAATAACATGTGTTGGTGTATGAAACTCAAGTTTCAATAGCTTTTGCTCAAAAACAATGGATGCAATTCAACAAAACATCTCCAAAGCCTTTGCTCAAACCTCAAACCTATGGCATGTGACAAAAGAAAAGACAATGACAAGTAACAACCTTTGAAGTTGTATTCAAAAAATCATTGCAAATACCTAAAGGGCAAACGATGAAAACTCGTGCAATAATGTACCTTTGAAGCACATTGGATGTGCAAACTTGAGCAAAAAACTTAAATTTAAGGTGTTCATCCTTGGGTGGTACCACAAAGAATATGATATCTTAAATTTTTGTAACCCAATCAATTTTTAAATAACATAGGATTCATTTAAAAAATAATTTTCACTTCAAATTTTATATCAAAAGATTACCTAAACCATGTAGAATTTGAAATTTTAATTGAATTTATAAAGAATTAAATTCTAATATTCCAAATGTTTGGTCAGAGAAATTGTTTTATGAGAATAACACTTTGGGTTTCTTTGTTCAAAAACACAAAAAGAACATGTTTTTTTTATTTTCATGATTTTAATTTTAAAAAGGCTTAAGATGGTTTTCTTTTTTATTTGATTAATAAATAGTGGATAGAAAAAATCATAATTTTTTGAGCAATTTTGGAAGGTCAAGGTTAGAAGGTTTTGAACTTGGGCATTGCATTCAAGTCTACAAAGTTTTAGTATTTTTGAATTTTTCTTGTTTTAATCAACAATTTAGGCCATACCCTAGTGACTATAACTGATTAAAAAAAAGTCTACACAACGAAGCAATTTGACACTTAATGATAAGGGGTCAATACTTAAAAAAAACACATGTTTATTGTTAAGAACATTTTAGAAACACAAATTTTTTACTTCTATAACCTATGTAGATGTCTACATTTTTTTCATAATGTATACATAGATGGGGAACACAAAGCACATATGCTGCAAGTTAATAATAAAAATCATAATTTAAAATATTAAATTTCTTTAATTAAATTAAACTAGGTTTTGAATTTTGGTGATGTGATTCTTAGTGTACCACCTCAGGATGGGTTTGCACTTCACACATAACCAACCTCCAAGCCCTTACTCAAATAAAACTCATCACCATCAAAAATTCAAATATCACAATATATAACTTCTATAAGTAGAAAATGCATGTACATACTATGACAACTCAAAAGCAACCAAGACCTACTTTAGAAGGCTTCATTGAGAGTTGAAGGATTGTGACAACTTCAACATAACTAAGAATGCCCATGCAATTATATTTGAGCTTCATCCAAAATATGCCACAAACAACAAATCAACTTGAGAATGGAGGCAATTCTAAAAAGAAAAAATGTGATGAAAGCTCAAAGGTGATGGCAAAAGCTCAATGGGAAGATGGCAACCCTAAACCCTAAACCTAAAGGCTACCTGAGACCCAACTTATTATGAAAAGGGTCAAGGCAGAGAAGGGTCTCAGATTGTAAAAAGAAAGATGGTTCTCAGAGCACATGGACAAACAATGGTTCTCAACTCCTGCCAGATAGATACTATGTTTGAATCTGAATCTGGTTCTTCAAATTTGCAAAAGGGTGCTGTTCCTTTTACCCAGAACTGGTGATTTGCACCTGCCCAGCCAGGTATCTGCCCAACACTAGCAATTACCATTGTAGTATGAGGGGTTTGGGGGTGTCGGGCAGGGGGGGGGGGGTTTTGGCGAGGCGGTAGGATGGTTTACAAGCTAGGTTACTGAGGTGAATGAAACCTTGGTAACCCAACTGAGTCATAATGGGTTTCCAATGGATGGTGCACTGGTGAGTGCTGTGTCACGTAAATGGTGTTTTCAGTACTCATGGATCCCCTCTAAAGTTACAAAGCTATTGTAGTTTGAATCAATTCTCACAACAAGTTACAATCCAATATATGTTATATGATCAATAAATGTTTCCCATGTTTTCCAACCTAAACATTCATAGTTGCGTGGTTCGCATGAAAAACACTTTCAGGAGACACAGGGGAGCACAGCAGGTGTATGAAATGAGTTGATTTCCCACAGCTAAGCAAAACCCAACACAATGCAAGTACCATACACGCACGCACGCACCCATCCACCCACCCACACAACACTGGCAGCTGCAGCTCTAACTGTACATGCAGTCCATCATGACTACACCAGTTAAAAAGACACTACTAAGCATATATATTATACGCCCATACACCTGATCAATGATTTTTTTGGTGGCAAATTTCTAAATTTGCTATTCTGCAAATTAATGGCTTTTGGATTTGAACTTGGAAAAAATTGGTGTTAAAACTTTTCAGCAAACACACACTTTGGTGAAATCAAATAAATAATTGAAAAGATCAACACTACTACATACCCAATGGCAAAGTAGATGCAAAGTTTTCTCAAGAGCCTCGTGTGTCACATGATAGTTTCCAGCTGCAGCTCCAGTTCAGATCCAATAAGATGTAATCATATTATCTGAAAAGAAATATACTCAAGATCATCACAAGGGTGTTCAGACTTCAGACTTCTGACCTCTGTGCTTATCTTTCAACTTCAATGCTCTTCTGAATCAATGAAGAAGTTGAGGTGAACACATGTCATCTCCACATGCAAAGGAAGTTGGAAATTAAAACATAATAATCTCTTCCAAGTCATTTTTTCAATCAGCCATGTCAATCTTAAGACCTCCTCTTCAGCTTCTTTGTGTGTGTGTGTGTGTGTGTGCCAAATTAATGTGAAAATAAAAAACAAAATATTCTGTTGCAATGTTCTCATTTTTTCCTGAAAAGAATTGCCAAATTTTGGAAAAAATAAAATAAAATGTTGAAATTTTTTCACCACATTTGGACTGTGATTTTAGTTTTCGTAGCATATTTAAATCTAGTTTTCTTTTAACTATTTGGAGAGGTTCTAAAAACTTGTTGCGATTTTTATGCTGAATCCTGAGCTTGGGATGCTATCCAATGACAAACATCAGAAGATTGGAATAAGTATAACTGCTCCTCAGCACAATTTTTTTATTTGCAATTTTATGATGTAGCCAAAGCAATGATCATCCATAGGAAGATTTAACCAAATTCAAAATTCAAAAATAAAATATTTTAAACATCCTTTTACATTGTGGACTACCTAGTACTTGAACCATGTATGGAAATCTGACTATTTTTTCTCAAATTTTGGTTGAACATTGATGGCTATTGAGAATCTAGAAAAACACTTGATTTTGGCACTTTTAATTTCGTTTTTTGGCTATAATATATATCCAGCAAAAAGAAAATACTCCTCCTCCTCTTCCTCCTCCTCTTCTTTATTCGCCATTCTGAAATACCAAACATAATGGGGGAGGATAATCCTAAAAGATGCAAGGGGGTGTTCAAAGGCTGATTATTTTTGTTGGTTTCACATGTGTAGGTACCATACCTACAACTCATGTTCGGCACTTCTTCATTAAATATTTTATTTATTCATTTAAAAAACGACGGGGTTAGGCAGATTCAAAATTTTAATTTTTCAAAATTATTTCCACATATGAGGAACAACTATGCAAAGTACAACTTTATGTTATGTATGTGTAAATAATAATAACCCAATGGTTGGGAGTCAGGACAATATTAAATACTAGTAAATTTTTTCAAAAGTTAGGAGTTCAAATTTTCAACAATTTCATCAAATTCCTGAATTATAAAAATTCCCCCCTCCCCTTTTTTTTTTTGAAGCTATCTAGACTTTGTGTAAATTATTGTGTTGGGAACAATATTTCAATGAGCACACTAATAATTTAAGTCACACAAAATAATTCACAAAAAAAACTCTAGCTTTTAAAAAAAGGGGAAAAAAGTTTAAATTATTAGTGCTCATTGAAATTGGAAGATCTATAAAAGGAGGTCTCAGGTGAAGCCCCCCTACTCCCCCCCCTCTTCCTACCCCAAGGCTAATGTTGCAAAAGCTCACTTTCATTCATTTATTCATTCATTCATCCATTCAGTCAGTCATTCATTCATTCATCCAGTCAGTCAGTCATTCATTCATCCATTCATCACACGGTTCCAGTTCACATGAGGTGGTCCACTTTCTAGACAACAACTCTGAACTATTCCCCCAGAGCTCTGGAAGTACTCAAGAGTATGATGATTGTGGAACTTGGAACATTGTTGTTGTTGCGGCAGCTGGTCCCTCTTGCTCGAGTGACTGACTGATGATCTGCTTTAGCCGCCCCCCCCCCGGCAATATATATTGATTGTTGTCGTCACATGGTTGTTTGATTTGTCGTTGAAGTTGTTTTTGTTTGTTGAATTGTTGTTGTTGTGGGAGTGCATGTGATCTAAATACCCATTTGGGGATATTCGTCTTGTACTGAGAAAAGCTACCTATATCCTAGTTGGTTTTTGAGTATCTAGAGTCTCTCTTGAGCTCTCTGATCATGATCATCAGCTGAATATGTTTGTTTCTGTAACTGGAAGCAGGCCCGGTTGTTGTTATATATATCGTCTCTCTTGTTTGATTGCTTTAGTTATACTATAGCTGCAAACTAGCTGCTGCTACTGCTGAATTCACAACTTGGATCGTGCAGGAACTTGGCGATTTGTGGAATTGATCTTATAGAGCAGGTGATTTGGATCTAGATTTTGTACTTCAATTTTCTATTTCGGTTATTGGGTTGAACATTATATTGGGTTATTGGGTGTCTTATTGGTCTTAATGACTGACTTCCCCTAGCTAGCAGCTTATTGTGGTCATATGGTGGAGTTGTACATAAACCCTTCTAGATGAGCTCCTGAGTCCTGTGAGTTTTTCTTTGGGAATGTTGCAAAACCCATCGCCTCATGTGTTGCACAATTCCCAACTGTTACTTACTTACGTTTGATGTCTCTATTCTTGACAATTTTCTTACAAGGAAATCATCCAAGAGCTCCTTGTGTTATATATGCAGTAGTAGTCTAGCTGATCATACTGTTGCAGAGCCATGAATGATGCTAACCGCTTACCGAATGCAGCTGTATTTGCTACAGAAGACTTCTTTGAAAGAGATTATAGCCGTGACCGGCTGCTGATCTCTCTACCTCAAGTAGCTGCAGTGTACCGCAAGAGCTAGCTAGCTGTTCCAGTCTGAGAGCAGCAGCCTCTAGAGACTAGTACTGATGCTTAGATTCTTTGATGTGTTACATGCCAACTCATCCAGATGCAGCTGCTTCTGCAATAGACTAGTGATTTCTAGATTAGAATTATTGTTTCCGTAGATATATAGTAGTTTGCATTTTCTTGTCCAGACACTTCCTTCATTTTCTTGACGTTAATCAGCTTCTGATCAAATCTGCAGTGATCTGAAAGAAACAACTGCACGTCATCGTTCTCATCCGGCAAGAAATCAAAATGAACGAAAGCATAAGAAATTTCTTCAATGAGCATCTGCTGCTTTCTGGAGCTACAAGTCCGCTGCACTATTCACAGCTCCTGAATAATACATTCGGAGCTGCTTTGGGGATTCCAATATTGTTGTTGGCAATTCTTGTTGTGAGCCTTGTGGCACTTTGGTGGGAGCATCCACTCTACGGGAAGAACAAAGGAGCTGCAATCTACCCGCTATTTGGAAACTTGATTCAAATCCTGTACCATGTGCGGGTGTTTCACGACTGGAACACACAACTTCTGAAGAAGACTAGCAACATGACGGTGAGGTACTTGAGGCCCGGCAGCCCTGCTTGCTATGTGACAGCAAATCCCAAGAATGTGGAGTACATATTGAAGACCAACGTCGCGAATTACCCAAAAGGACCAGAAACCTGCGACAATCTGAATGACCTGCTGGGGAGAGGGATCTTTAGCGTTGACGGTGAGCTTTGGAAACTGCAACGGAAAGTTGCAATCTGTGAATTTACTACAAGATCACTGCGCAACTTCATGCAGCAAATAGTGCAAGTGGAACTTGACACACGGTTCATGCCGCTGTTGTCGCACAGTTGCAGTGCAGGAGTGGTTGTGGATCTGCAAGACCTTTTGAGTAGGTTCACATTCGATACTATTTGCAAACTTGCGTTTGGATTTGATCCAGAATACCTTCATATCTCGCTTCCCGCTGTGGAGTTTGCTCACGCGTTTGACGCTGCCACAAAATTCTCCTCCCGTCGCTTCGTCACCTACCCTTTCATTTGGAAAACCCAGCGGGCTCTCAATGTCGGTGGGGAAAGAAAGCTGCGACATGCTATTCATAAAATCAACGAGCTTGCCATGTCTGTGATCCACAAAAGGAAGCAACAAATGATGCAGCAGCAGCCTCAGGATGTTGCAGAAAATTTAGATAACTCGACTGCCGCAGATCATTATCAGGTGCAGCAGCATCATGGGCAGCATCATATGGACCTTTTGTCAAGATTCTTGCTCCTTGCAATTGATGAATCCAAAAGATCAAGCTGCAGTGACGTAACTGATGCAGATTCTGCAAAGTTGCCGCCGGATCATCAGCAGCAGCAGTCGAAGCCGCCATCGGAAGCTGTCTTCACCGATGTTTTCTTACGAGATATTGTGATAAGTTTCGTTCTAGCTGGACGGGATACATCATCTACAGGTAATTTGTGACTAGTTCTCAAGAAAAGCTAACTGATCAGGAGTTAGCAATTAGCCTGATCAGAGCTCATGATGATGCATTACTAGTCTGCTAGTTTCAGTGGCCCTGCAGCTGCAGACTTCATCAGTAATTGCTCAAGGACTTCTCATACAACTCCCTGTGTGACATGCGGGAAAGTTCTCAGTTATCCTTTTTAGAAATCCCTCTTCTAGATGAACTTTTCCTGTGGGAGGTTCTTTGGCAATGTTGCTTTGAAACCCCGCCCCTCTGTTGCACAATTCTCTGTTTTACGTACGTTTGTAGTCTATTCTTGGAGGTTTAGAGTTCGACAATTTTCCGATAATGGAGTCATCCGATCTGCGCTCCTTGTGTGTGTTGCTTGTTTGCTTGCTGCTAATTATATTCAGTGTGATCTGCATTGTGGTCCACTGCTGCAGGTATGTCGTGGTTCTTTTGGTTGCTCTCTCGCAACCGTCACGTCGAGGACTCCATTCGCGCTGAGATTGCGCAAATAGTGAGCTCTAGGAATCATCATATGCATCATGATCTTGCCAACAAGAAAGATAGCACAGATCAATATACTACTGCAACAACAGCAGTAGCTGCTGCTGCAGATGGTGATCAGCGCCAGGACAAAATTACGACATCTATTGCAGATGGTGAAAAAGATGGGTCACCAGTTCTTGTAGCTGATCCCTGCAGCATCGACATGACGTCTAGTCCCAAATTCACTTACGAGGAACTGAAGAATATGCATTACTTGGATGCAGCGTTGACAGAATCCATGCGACTTTACCCACCGGTTCCGTTCGATACGAAAGTTGCGATGGAAGAGGATACATGGCCAGATGGAACCCATATCCCAAAGGACTCGGTGGTCGCGTATGCGCCCTATGCGATGGGGAGAATGGAGCAGTTGTGGGGTAGCGATTGTCTGGAGTTCAAGCCAGAGAGATGGCTTGATGACAATGGAGTGTTCCAGCCACAGAGTCCGTATAAGTACGCTGTGTTTCAAGCTGGTCAGCGTGTGTGCTTGGGGAAAGAGTTGGCCATGCTGCAAATGAAGTTGGTAGCTGCAACTCTACTCAGCCGTTTCACCATCTCCATGTCGTCAAACGCTGCTACTTCACAAGCTGCTGCTGATGATGATGATTTCAAGCCGACCTACGAAGTGAGCTTGACTTTGCCCATCAAGAATGGTCTCCCAGTACGAATTCATCTTGCAAAACCTCCTGAGGAGGATCAAGGGAATACTCACCGTGTTTGAAAATTTCAAACACCATTTGTCCTCACTCCGGGACGATCGAAAACAGATCCGGAACAATGCAAAACCTAGAACACGTTCGCTAACTGCCCCAAAGAGAAACGAGATGAATATCAAAGGAAAATTTTAGCAAGTTCACATTATTTGAAGAAAATAGGGAACTTTGTTGTGAACCTCACAACAACATGACCACAAAACCTGCAAACCAATCTCATCTCCATTTGGTTGCAGGATTCAGCAAGGCTGAAGTTTAAACCCTAAACCCTAAAACCCTAAGCCCTAAACTTCAATGTATTACTTATTAGGTTATTAGATAATTGAGTTTTGGAAACTGATTGATTGGTTCCCTGGAAGTAGTAGCTAGCTAGCTAGCTGTTTATTTATTTACTTAGGTTTCAAAATCTTCTTGAAGCAAAACCAAAATCTAATCAATGTTTTGCAGCACATGTGCATCTGATTGAAGTCCTTTCAGCACATTTCAGGTCCCTGAAGTTCCCTGGAGAAGATTTTGTAACAAAATCTGAATTTGTGTTCATTTTGCTTTCAGACCTTGGACCTACTGTCTCTGTCATCTTCACTAAATTTACTGAAAGTTATGCGACAATAATAACATATTGGCTGATTCTCTTTGAAAGCTTCAAATCTTACAGTGTCCTCAAATCTCTATCCGAAGTCCTTGAGAAAGTATGAATTCACTGTTTTCTCAACATCATCAAGTCTTCTTAATCAGTTCCATTTCCTGGGCTTTTCTCCTAAACTGTCAGATTTTGCATCATGTATACTGGTGTAGTAGCCTGTGATGTTGGCCCAAGTGTGAACTGGTTATCTATCTATGAAGGAAGGTAGTTTGTTTTGTTTTGTAGTTATGAGATCCAAAGAACCGGGATGCTTCAAATCGTGTTTTTTGGTGTCTTTGGAGAAGCTCTGGACAAGGAGGGGTGCACGGGCTTGGTTCAATGACCTTTGGATTTGCGGTGCAAAAGTTCTTGAATATTGAATGATTTTTTTTCACTGAAAATTAAATTAAATCATAGCTGAAAATTTTGGCGGAATTGGAATGTGCCTTTGGTGTTGCTGGAAAGACCTTAATGAGCAGGATTTAATGGAATTTATTTGGTACGATTTGGATTCAGAATGTGGGAGATATTGATTTTTTTAAGTGATTTCTGCCGCTGAAAATTCAAATAAATTCCAGAAAACCAGGTTTTGGCATGAAAAATCAGTTGAGGTCGTGGTGACACTGGGGCCAATGGCACAGGCCACACTAGTCCTTATGAAATTATGAATTCACTCTTTTGTGACATGATCAAGCCTTCTGAATCAGTTCCATTTCCTGGGCTTTTCTCCTAACCTGTCAGATTTTGCTTCATTTTATATTAGTGTAGTAGCCTGTGCTGTTGGCCCAAGTGTGAACTGGTTATGCAACTAATTTCTCCTTCCAAAATGTTTTTTTTTTTGGGGCAATTTCATTGAATTTTCAATGACAAAAACTTAGGTTTAAAATTCAATATAGCCTAAACGTTCAGTCTAAAATTTTCTAAATTGCCTTCACTAAATCCTACTCACTCAATGAGGGCTTTCCAACTATATCAAGAGCATGCCCAATTTTTTTTTTATAATTTTAGTTTTAATTTAAATGAATTTTCAGTGAAAAAGTCTTTGATTGTTAAATCATTTCTCCCCTATAGATTGAAACATTATGAAACCAGCTCAATGCACCCGTACTCATTGAGGTCGCTCCAACGGTATCAATTGAGCATGGCAATAGTCACCATGCTCTGGATTATGTCAATGTGACAAACAAACTACCTCCCTTCATAGATAGATTGAGGACAAGTTTGTCATGTTTAGAAAACTACTGGAGTACAAGATAGGTTAGGTACCCGAGCTTGTCACGTGGCATTTCTAGGAACTGACACATCACATTCTATCAACCAGATACTTACTTAGTTACTGACGTCTACTTGAAGGTATTTTTAGTGTTAAGGTTGCACAGCATATTCTTTGATGAATTTCAATGTTGATCTTGAGTACATGGTCTGAAACCGCAACGGATTATTTTTGTGTAGGGTGAAGCCCAAGGTTGTCAGTTTTAACTGGAATGACGACATGTGCAAAGCAGAACACAACAAAGGTGTCCTGCACTCCAAGCAGGCAAAACTCCACAGAGGGTTTGCTTTTATCCCCATGAACTTTAATGGGCGGGGTGGGAATATAACATCCTGCTGGTCTAGGTAGGTAGGTGCCTTAACCTCCTCCTCTCCTTTAAGTTCTTTGGAGTACACCAAGCAGGCCAAGCTATTCCCATCATGTGTAACTACTAAATTGAAGACATTTTTATACCACCAGACATGTTGAGTGTATGTATACAATCCTATGTAAAAAAGCCTGATGCTTGTATGGTACTTTTGATGTGTGTCACATTTTTTGATCAATATTCAAAATTTGTTTCCTGTCACAACTCACAACTCACAACCTGTTATCTGTTATTTCACAATCATACAGTAAATATACTCCATTTCTGCATCCTTTGAGCTTGAATATACTCTGTAGAGAGGTCCTCCAGGTTGTACAAACCACAGGTAGGTTGTGCCTTGTAAGAGAAGAGAATCTGGGTCGGTGCTCAGTGTGTGACCCTTTCCGAAATATTCCTCACATTCAAGTTTTGTTTTTTTTAACCTTTTTCCAACTCCACCCATAAAACTAAAACTGGGACTGCACATTGGTCAGAGAGTACTAATAGCAACCCACCTGGACCAATCAAACTATCTAGCCAATCAGCAGCAGGTGTTACGCTTTGCTGTGCCAACCTCTGCACCCTGTTGCAAATGCTGGGTCAAAACCATTTTGCTGTGCCATGTACCAGCCTCTGAATCCTCTCGAAAATGCGGGGCCAAAACCATTTTCCTGAACCAAACTGGCATGTTGTGACTTTCCTTCATCCAAATTTTCTTTTGCAAGGGCCACATACTAAGCACAGGTGGAGCTGCTCTCACTCATAAACATGAAAGAGTAGACAGAATAAAGTGAGACTCCTTTAAATGTTACCACCTGGGCCATTCATTATGTAGCCTATCACAGCTGCTCATCATACTATTAACCTGAAATTTTCATTTTGGTGCTTCCATTGATGCTGTGATACTTAGTGTATGTTAATTGGTACGCTTGTTGTTGATCCGGTTTATTCCGATCTCCTAAAGTAAGTGCATAATGGACTAATTCCACCTGATCTTCTTTTGGTTCTTCATGAATGCAATTTCATATGATCCCATTTGTTGGACATACACAGAAGATAGTCCCCTTGAATTGACCAGGTCACAGAGCACACCCCTAACCAACTGCCAATAGCACATTCTCACCTCAAATCTGCTCTTCATTTTTTGATGCAGTGCAAACAGAGTTGCAAGGATGTCACAGTTCTGCATAATTTTTTATTTAATGATGAATTTTTTTTTTTAATTTCCAGTTTTTTTAATTTTTTCAATTCCTCATGAACTAATAGAATGGAAAAGTAACAAAGAAATGTTTACTGGCCATTTTAGCCATGAGAAAAGCTGGTTTATAATGATCGAAAAATCAGATCTCCACTCAGGGTTTCTTTTTTTTCAATTTTGTGAGGTTGGCAGGTTGGTGAGCGTCAACAGGAGGTCAAGATTAGCCAAATTTGGCTACAGGTCAGGGAGTTAAATAGCAAAAGTTAGGACACTTGTTATTCTTTGGCAACAAGCTATGAACTAATGTATAAATATGGCAATTTGAGAACTTTTTTCTTCAAAATCTGAAAAACTTTTTGAAATAAAGAAAATCTTGCAACACTTAGGTGCAAATTTTGCACCAAAAAAAAAAAAAGGTTGTCTCCACTATGCCAAGAAAATAATGATAACTATAATAATAACAATGAAAAAGGCTTGAATTCTATTACAATGTTGAATCTCAAGATGATGCAATGGTTGGATCTCTATATTGAACCCCCAAAATCTAGCTTAAAAGAACAAACTTTCACAAAAGTGGTTTGAAATATTTTGTAATTGTTAAATCTACCAAAAAAAAATCCAATAATTGGAGCTCAAAACACATCACAAAGGGCCCTAGCAATAGACCAAACATAGAACCCAACGATGGTGGGGACTGGGAACTCCTGAAAAACCTTCAAAAGTAAGTTGCAACATCAAAAAAACTCATGGATCTATGGATTTGCCCATGTGCTATTTGAATGGAATGGGTGAAATCTTCAAAACACTATAGTCATAGACATGCATGGAGGGAAGTGAAAAGTCCATGCCATGAACCAAAAGGAGTGAGAAAAGCAAGAATGTAAAAGGATACGACTAGCTTGAAGATCAAATCTTTTTGGGCAATCAATCTATGTGGAAATGATCATTGTTGTTGTTTAAAAATAATCTATAATTGAAGCTTTGTAAGAAAAAGAGCAAACGCCAACTCAGTGTGATGTTTTAGGAGTTGTCTAAATAATATGTACACATGGGTGAAGCCTTCAAAAATAATGTATTTGAATACAAGTTCAAGACATCCTCTAAATGGGTTGAAATGAATGAAATCATATTTACAAATGGACATTGGACAACCATGTACATATAGCTTCCAATACAACATCATTATCATCTCCTTCCACACTCAATGTGTCTTTTTACAAATGTATTATGGGGCCTATTCAAGGTTGAGGTTTCAAGAAAAGGAAAAAGAATTTCAAGACTATGATAAGCTTAACTTTTGCAAATAACATTTAACTTGAATCTTAAATGAAAAAAATTGAATAGTTCTAATTTAAAATAATTCATGTGATGGTGGTGATTTTTCACATGTGTACATAATTGTGTATCAATATTTTGGTTTATAGCCAAAATATAGAAAACCTCAAAATGAGTTTCAATGGACAACCAAACATGTTTTTTAGCAAGATTATGTCTTACACATGCAACTTGCAGTTAAAGCTAAACATTTTGAATTCATTGAATATAAGTTTTTTTGCTAAATGGTTTCTAAAATGAGTGCTTTGTCTCGTAACCCTTTCCTTCAAAATTTCAAAACTTTAAAATTTTTGTATGATTTGATTTTTGATCAAGTTCACCCAATGAACACGTATTTTATAGAAGGGGACATGTATTTGTTGTACAAAAAGTTTGAAACCAATTATATGACTTTATGCATTCCTTTTGATTATTTTTTTTAAAAAGTGTAGTTTAAACATTTGATATAATTAATTCAAAGGACTCAAAAATGACATTTACATATTATTCAAATTTATATCATTTTATCTATTGGCATACAAAATTCCATTACAATTATAATAATATAAAATAAACAAAAATGTAAATTTGTCATATGTAATTCTTCCAAAATAGGTCATTCCTTTTTGGTACCCCAATCATGAATACACCCTACGACAAAAACAAATTAGATTTTGAAACATGTGTCCATACCCCAACATCAAACTTATCGCTACATGAACCCACCAAGCTACAACAAACATAGATCCATGATATCTTAAAATAATGTCCTTGAATAGTACTCCAACTTGGCAAACATCTAAAACTAGTTGGATCTTGTTCAATCAAGATCACTATGACACAAAGGTGCATTGAATCAATCACAATCTATAACATTGAAACCTTAAAGACTAAGAATCCAAACCCTTATATGTTAAATTCAAAGAAAAACCAAAGATATCCACCTATAGACATGGAAACTAATCACATGGATGAAACCTCAAAATTCAAAAACAAAATATCACTAATTTACTTGATTCTAGAATTGATAATCAAACAAAATGATAATGAGTTTTCATAACTTATCAAAATTGACTTCAAATGTAGCAAAAAATCATAATTAATAATGGATTTTCATAATGTAAAAACCTAGCCCATAAAAATGACACCAAAATCAACAAGCATTTGAAAATGGAATTTCCTTCCAAGATCATGGGAGGGAATCTCACGCCTTTTACCACAAATTATTATTTTCATCCCCTATTGCAAGGGATTTCATTTTCCCATCCTCTTTTGATGGGTCTTTCCTTTTTCATTACATTCTTCTTTGGTCCTTCTTCATGGCACTCCTTTTCAAGTGCCTTGGTCTTTATGTGTAAAGCTAGGTGGTCCTAGGGATTTTACCCTACACTTTTTAGATTGATGGTTTTTCAAAACCTAAATAATAATTTTTTTACTTTCTATTGTGTGCATGAATAAAAATAAAATAAACAATAATGGGTTATCATAATGTTTCAAAACATAGTTCAAATGTGATACTATGATACCTTGGTGGCTGTAGCACAACCTAAATTATTTTTAATTTTGTTGAATTTTTCAAAAACTATTTGCTTATTATGTTGAATAATTCAAAATTTGTAATTAGATTCAAACCTTGGCCCTTTCCAATATAATACAAGTTTGTGAAAACAATCCAACTAAAAAAACAACTAAAAATTTTTGGTACTGAAAGTATTTTTATTATATCTATTTTGTACTTATCAAAATCTTCAAAATCAAAACTAAATTGCCATTAAAATTCCCAAAGTATATAAATTATTTGGCAAATTATTGTTGAAGCCACCAAGCTACTACAATATTTCATAAAGGATAGGACTTGGAAACAATTCTAAATGTATTTTGAAAATACCTTATATCCATGAATATCCCCCCAAGAAATAAAAGGTCTATTATGCTTCTTATTTGAAAAGTGAAAAGTATTTTATAGCTCCAAAAGAGGAAGAGGTTAATTAATCAAAGGAGACTTGTCCTAATGACCATGACAAGAGTAGGAAACTTGTATTCAAATGTTACTTGACTTGGAACAACTCAAATTACACATTAGTCTCATCCAGCATTCAAACTAAATGCCATTCAATTTATCAACACACATCCCTTTTCCAATCTTGGCATATTATTTAATTTTAATGCAAAAATGATGTGATTTTTGGTGATTAGATCTCTTTGAAATGTCTCTTAAAGTATCAAGGAGTATCATATTGTTTTCATGGTAACACCTTCATATATACATGTTCAAAGGATCCCTATACAAAACATAGGTTCAAACCTTTGATCTCACTTTTGTTTGCAAAACATTCCACCATATAAAGCCAAATAAATCCCAAAACTAATACAAATGAAACTCCAAGCTTATAGGAGATCTTCACAATCTTTCACTCCAAATGAATTATCCCTTATTCCCATTACATCAATTTAAATTACAACCCAAAATCTTGAAAACCCACAAGCTTGTAGTCATATGAAATAAAACAAGATGACTTTGGAGCTTCGGTGATAGAGCCTTAACACATCACCAAAGTATACCATCACTTTGATTCTTCTTCACTCCCCTTCACATTAGATATTTTTTCTTGTTTATTGAATACATGCACAAGGGAATGATCCAAACTAATCATTAAAATAACAAAAGGTGAAAATATTTATCATTTATATTTTTGACATCCATGACCCTTTAAGACTTCACAATCTTGACTTCAAAAATTCATAACCAAATGAAAATTGATTCAATCAATTATCTATAAAAAATATCAAGAAGGTTGACATTTGAAGTATTTTAAAAAATTAACATCCAAGAAAAATTCCCAAAAAATAGATTCCATTTGTGTTCTTAATAAAAAAATCCCTTATGTTATATTCCTAAAACTTTTTCCTTATGCATTCATTTTCCACATTAAAACACATTTTTCTATAAATTTAATTGGGGTTTTGAATTCTATGTGATTTGGGTAACCTTTTGATAATCATTTAGAATGAAAAGTTTTCTTTATGTGAATCCTATGTTGTCCTGAATTTGATGGGTTTCAAAATTTTGGGGGTGTGATGTTCTTAGTGGGTCCACCCAAGGATAAGTTTGCCCTTTCATCTTTTTCACCATACTTCTTATTGTTTGGTTATGCCTCACTTTAATGAAATGCAATGGCAATAATCAAGATGGATGATCCTAATGTGTGGATTTAGGCATATGAATAGTGAGCTACTTTGTTTTGATGTGTTATGCCCATGGCTATGGAAAATTTGGCAATTGCCCAACACCAAAATACATTGCGTTAAACCATTATCTGTGAAGGTGGTCATCAACTTCAAATTTAGAGGTTTGAATTATGAAATTATGTTAACTTACAAAAAACAACACTAACTACTTTGGATGTGACTATAAGACATGTTATTGTACGTGTGCAGAAGGTTCTAACTTCAAAAGTGTTGTTGTTAGAAGGCCCAAATGGTTAGACATGGAAAGACCATGTGCGCAATTGTGCACCATGTCATCTTCACAATGTGAATGAAGAAATTGACCCATTATTAACTATGGTTCCTACTGGCCTATATTGTATGTTGTGTGAGTACTCTTCAAGAGTCACCACTATGTTGATTTGTGATCAATGTTCTCAAGGTTAACACATGGTTTTGCCTTCAATGTATCTAAAAGACCTAGGTTCTTAAAGTCAAATAGTTGTTGTGATGTGTAATGTCATGACGTACAGTGTCATAAGGATGTAAATACGTAGTAAATTCTACTAAACAAAAATACTAAAGCTAGTCAAAGGTATAAACTAATCAACTAAAAAGATATGCATGCACACATATATATACAATGCACAAGGGAGGCTGAGATGAAATTTTCATGTATATTGAATTACAATGAAAGAAGGAAATGAAATGTATGTAGACAATGGTCGTGCAATGGCCGCTGTGAGCATCTAGAAATCCTAGCTTATTATGGAGGAAGCTCCTGACAAAAGAATTCTAGAAAAACTAAAAGGAGAAAGAAAGGGTTGGGCCTTTTATACCGCCACCAACAAACTGAAACCCTAAGTACCTAATAGCGTACAATCGCCTAAAACCATACGTTAACCCTAAGAGTGCACATGGGCATGCTCGTAACTGGCCATCATGTATGAAGCCATGTATGAGCATGATAGCTGTCGTGACGTGTAGTGTCGTGACATATGGTGTCGTAAGGATGTAAATACGTAGTAAATTCTACTAAACAAAAAGACTAAAGCTAGTCAAAGGTATAAACTAATCAACTAAAAATATATGCATGCACACATATATATACAATGCACAAGGGAGGCTGAAATGAAATTCTCATGTATCCCCCCCCAGATGTGAGTCGGGAAAAGCATGGCATGGTCTGAGTAGGAATCAAGGTGTTGTAAGAGAACATGATGGACAGTACCAATTGCCGGCGAGAACTTGAATGAGCTCCGGCTTGAAGCAGAAGAAATGGTATCCACCATTACAGTTGTCGCAAAGCAACATCTGATCAGCATCGTCCGTCCTCTGACATACCTAACATGGATAATCAAGTGGAGGAATCCAAGTCGACGTGATGATAGTAGGATCTAAGTTCGGCAGGTGGCAAGGCGCACAATTTTTGGAATGATCCCGAATTGTGCGTCCGTCAGCTCCTTGTAGCTCCAACACACCTAAAGGCCTGATTGCCTTAATCCTCAAGATAGTGTGATTGGAAGAAGTGTCTAGAGTATCATTTGGTTGTCGTTGGAGATATACAAAATCACCAACATCAAATTGTCTCACCTTAGGTTTGTAACTGCCACCTCGTGTGTGTGCATATCGTAAGGTGTCTTGATGTTGTGCAATGGACAGGTTTTCCATGGCCATGGGCATAACCCTCCTGAATAGAACAGCCCTTTCTGCAATGACCTTAGCCCAAGTGGCTGGGGAATCCAAATCCACAACTTGGTCCATTTGAGTAACAATGGAAAAGGGTGGAATGGGATGTCTCCCAAAAAGTAAAAAGTAAGGAGAGAAATGAAATAAAGAGGCGTGTTTGGACATCTTGTAACCCATGGCGATGTATGGGAGGGCTAGGTCCCAATCCTCTTTGTTCTTAGTGAGGCAAATCTTCCGAAGTCCCTTCTTGCACATTTGAACCATCCTTTCTGCAAGGCCATCAGCTTGAGGATGATCTCTTGAAGTCCAACGATGGTCAATGAGAGCATGGTCAAGTAGGTCTAGGAATTCTCCCCTGAATTCTGATCCTTGATCAATAAGGCACTCAACACAAGCCCCAAACCTACTTAGAACATGTTATAAGAAAGTCTGGCTGGTGCTATGTGATGATTTTTTTGGTAGTGTAACAAGCTCAACCCACTTTGAAAAATGCTCAATCATAATCATGATGTAAACATTATCCCTAGAGGTTTGTGGTAACTCTCCAACTAAATCACATGACCAACGATAGAACATGCCCTAAATAAGGAGTGGAGAAAGCGTGAGCTGTCAAGAGGAGAAAGAAATTCTCACTCTATCACATTGTTCACACCTAGCAATGATGTCTCAGACTTGAGCATACATACCTTTCCAATGGTAATGGGGAGCGAGAAGGCTATAAGTACACTTAATTCCAAAATGTCCAAGCTCCGAATGTACCTTTTGAATAAGACTAGGCCATTCATGTGGTGGTGGAACCACTCTGTCGCCTTGTGGTAAGCATCGGACGAGGTGATTCTCCCTCCATGAATAGCATTTGGACCGCTGTTGTATGCGATCTCGTTGACTTGACGTAACTTGGGAAGGGTATTCCCCATGTTGAAGAAAACTCAGAGTGTCCAAGTCCTCCCATATATCGAGAATGGGATGCTCAACCAGGTTACATTGCAGTAGTGCAAGATAACTAGATGCCTCATATATATGTACTGTTGGAATCTGGTCAAAATCTTACCTAGCTTCTGAAAAATCTTCAGAGGTAGTGAGGGGTCTTCATGACATGGTATCCGCATTTTGATGTGTAAGACCAGGCCGATGAATAACCTTGAACTCATACTCTTGAAGTATAAGCGCCTAACGAGCTAACTTACCAATAAGCTTATCATTGGTCATCAACCATTTGATAGGCTGGTGGTCGGTATACAAAGTGAAATTGGTGCCATAAAAATAGGGCCTGAAATGTATGACGGCCCATACAACAGCAAGGCACTCCCCCTCGTATGAAGAGTAGTTGCTCTCAGCTTTGTTGTTGCTTCGAGATGCATAGGCGATAACATATTCCTTACTTTCCTCATCAAGTTGGCCAAGAATAGCTCCAATACCAAAAGCACTCCAATTAGTGTGTAGAATGAAAACCTTGTTGAAATCAAGTCTTCTTAGAATAGGGAACTCTGAAAGCTTTTCCTTAAGTGTGTTGAAAGTTTCTTGAGCTTCATCACTCCATGTCCAAGCAACATCCTTCTTTAACAATGCATAGAGAAAATGAGCAATAATACTAAAATCTTGGACATAAATTCTGTAATAATTACATAGTCCGATGAAGCTCCTCAACGTGTGAACATCAATAGGATTAGGCATCTCCAAAATTGCTACTACTTTGGCCCAATGAACCATAATACCAGTTGGCAAAATTCTATGTCCAAGGTAGATTACTAAGGTGACAACAAACTCACATTTCTTAGGATGGATCTTCATATTGACTTCGTGGAGCTTCTTGAATAACTCCTCAAGATGAGCCAAATGCTATAGGAGTCCCTTGCTATGCACTAGGACGTCATCTATGTAGCACTTCAAAAAATCTGCCCCTTCGAGAACCTGGTCTATGACTCGTTGAAAGAAGACAGGTGCATTCTTTAATCCAAAAGGCATGACAAGCCATTCCCATAACTTGTTGCTTCCATGGAATGTTGTTTTCTTGTGATCCTTCGTAGTGAACACAATCTGGTTGAAACCTTGCCTTAGATCCATAATTGTGAAGATGTTTGAATCTCCAATGCTATCAAACAATTCTTCAGGGATGGGCATGGGGTACGTATCCTGCAGTGTAACTAGGTTCAAAGGCCTATAATCCCCGCACATCCTTTTCTCAGTCCATAATCCAGTTGAATCTTTCTTTGCTAGCATTACTATAGCGGCTGCGAAATCAGAACTTGATGGCTGAATGAGACCGGCCTCATGGAGCTCTTTGCATCTTTCATCTACTAGTTCCCATTCATGTTTGCTCAACCTATGCCTCCTTCGATAGATGGGTGTTTCATCTCTAAGGTCTATAAAGAACTGCATGGTCTTACACTTACCTAAGTCTTCCATTGAGAATGCAAACACATTTTCATACTTAATTAGCAAGTTTGTGACTTGGTCTCTCTCCTTCTTGGTGAACTGGTTCCCCATAACGAAAGGGTAGTTGGAAACACATGGAATGGAGTTAGAAAGTGTGTTTGAAGAACCTAGTGTATTGGGTTTTCCACTATCCAACTGCGTAGATTCGTAGAAGGTTATACTAGTTTTTCCAGAAGCTAATGCACCTCTAGGTGTAGAGGTGTATTAGACACAACTTGAGTCAAATTACATGGTACCTCCTCCCCCCCAACACTGAGAGTGAAATGTAGAGTGTTGAAGATAGGCAAGTGTATTTGGTCGAGGTGCCATGTGGTTGCATTGTTAGAACTGCAAGTTGATTGAATCAGTGTTGGTGTTATGTACATTTGGAAGAGTACACAAGTTACCAACAACCATGTAAGGGAGTTCAAGTTCATGCCTCTCCTTAGTAGAACATTACGCTCCAATCCAGTCACCTTAGTGTGACTAGTAGTGCCAGCTTAGAACCCCATAGCCTTTTCTCTTTCTTATGGGCTTGGTTCATCCCAAGTGATTGAAACGTGATGATACACGAAGCCTGGCCCATCTCCCTGAAAGGCGTGTGCTCCTGGGAAGGAGACAAAGGTGGGCCAAACACCTTTTGGTTTTCCTATTGTGTTTGTAGGAAACCAAGGAGGTTTTTCTTGCCTTGTAACTGGTTGGCAAGAACTTTGATCATCCAATATGTGAGAAACCTGCAGGTTCAGGTCTCTGATAATGTATTTCAGAGCTAG
>Ga0116231_10003878_pt1 | contig 30665 bp, 26 predicted proteins | sample S1TSphgellanicum_2_FD_89695 | JGI IMG/M metagenome (GOLD analysis project Ga0116231, IMG submission 89695) | Host-associated microbial communities from peat moss isolated from Minnesota, USA - S1T2_Fd - Sphagnum magellanicum MG | ecosystem: Host-associated > Plants > Peat moss > Unclassified... | reverse complement strand
CTGGAGCGGACGGGGCCCCTCCGCTCTTCACCGGGCGCCCGGCCGCGTCGGTCCGGCCTTATCCCTTAAGGCCTTAATCCTCGTCCAACGCGTAGGTGGAGCCGGCGGCCTCAGCGGCGCTGTCCGCTTCATGGGCCGGCCGCAGGGTGGCGCCGTCCGCAGCGCCGCCCTTGCGGCTTTCGTCCTTGGCGCGCTTCTCAGCCGCCTTAGCCACCAGGGCGTCAAGTTCGAGTTGGCCGCAAAGACCCAGGGAGACCGGGTCCACCGGCTTGATGTTGGCGGTGTTCCAGTGCGTCCGGCTGCGGACCTGATCGATGGTGGCCTTGGTGGTGCCGAGCAGTTTTGAGATCTGCGCGTCGGTGACCTCGGGGTGATTGCGCACGAACCAGGCGATGGCGTCGGGACGGTCTTGGCGACGGGAGACAGGGGTGTAGCGCGGCGCCTTTTTGGCCGGCTTCAAGAGTTCGGCGTGCTTGGAGACCTGCATTTTCATGCGGTAGTTTGGGTTTGCGGCGGCCTTGTCGAGCTCTTCGCGGGTCAGCTGGCCATTGGCGATGGGGTCGGCGCCGCGGATGTCGCGCGCCACTTCGCCGTCGGCGATGCCGTTCACTTCCAGGGGGTGCAGGCCGCAGAAATCCGCGATTTGTTCAAAGGTGAGGGAGGTGTTGTCCACCATCCAGACGGCCGTTGCCTTAGGATAAAGAATGTCGGTCATGGTCTCGGTCCAGACGATTGGGCGGGGCGTTTTTGGGGTCCCAGATACGACGGCGCCCGGCCTTTCGGCCGGGCGGCATGCGACCTCCATATAGTAGACCGACCCGATGAGGGGAAGTTTTTTGCGCCGCGCGCCCTAGGAGCCGCGTTTCAAAGTCTCTCGCGCCACAATGACACGCTGGATCTCGCTCGTGCCCTCGTAGATCCTGAAAATACGCACGTCGCGATAGAAACGCTCAATGCCGTAGTCGGCCACGTATCCGGCGCCGCCGAAGATTTGCACGGCCCGGTCCGCCACACGCCCCACCATTTCGGAGGCGTAGAGTTTAGCCGCGGCGGCCTCCAGGGTGACGGGCTCGCCGGCGTCGCGCTTGCGGGCCGTCTCCAGGGTCAGGGCCTTGGCGGCGAGGGCTTCGGTCTTCGAGTCGGCGATCATGGCCTGGATCAGCTGTTGGTCGGCGATGGGTTTGCCGAACTGTCGGCGCTCAAGGGCGTAGGCGACGCTGTCGGCGATAAGCCGCTCTGCGACCCCGACGCAGACGGCTGAAATATGCAGCCGGCCGCGATCAAGCACCTGCATGGCCACCTTGAACCCCTCGCCCTCCTCACCGAGGCGGTTCTCCACGGGCACGCGCGCCCCTTCGAACACCACATCGTGGATATGGGCGCCTTGTTGGCCCATTTTCTTTTCCGGCTTGCTCACGCTGACGCCGGGCGTGTCGCGGGGCACGAGGAAAGCGGTGACGCCGCCTGCGCCTTTAATATCCGGATTGGTGCGCGCCATGACGGTGAAGAGATGGGCGCGGCCGGCGTTGGTGATGTAGCGCTTGGCGCCGTCGAGGACATAGTGGTCGCCTGCCAGGCGAGCCCTTGTCTGCACCGAAGCCGAGTCCGACCCCGCCTCCGGCTCGGTCAGGGCGAAGGACGTGATGATTTCGCCCGACGCCACGCCGGGGAGCCATTTGGCTTTCTGCGCCTCGGTGCCGAACATCACGAGGCCCTGGCTGCCGATGCCCACATTGGTTCCGAACGCCGAGCGGAAAGCCGGGGATGTGCGGCCGACCTCAAGGGCGACGAGGCACTCGTCCTCCATGGAGAGATCCAGGCCGCCGTAGGCTTCGGGAATGGAGAGGCCAAAAAGGCCGAGTTCGCGCATGTCCCGGATGACGTCTTCGGGGACCGCGTCCTCCGCCGACACCTTGGCCTCGATGGGACGCAGGCGCTCGGCGACGAACCGGCGCACCGTATCGATCAACTGGTCGCGGGTTTCACGGTCAAGGGCCATCAATCGTCTCCAGGGGCGCGCGCGCGTACCGCCTTCTTACCTAGGCGTGAATGAGAGTGAAATAGGGCTGGCTGTCGACGCCTTCGCGCGTTAGCGCCCCGACCACCGCGACCTGCGGGGCCTCAACCACGCCCACGGCCCGCCCAGGCGGCCTTGCGGCCGCGGCCTTTGCGGGCGCGGCCTTTCCAGGCGCGGCCTTTCCAGGCGCGGTCTTTCCAGGCGCGGCCTTTCCAGGCGCGGTCTGGGCGAGGCGGGCCTTCAGGGCGCCGGGGCGGCCGAGTGGGAGGGCGACGTCAGCTCCTCAGCCAGGAGACGCGCGACGACGGCCTCGGCGGCCTCCTCCGGTGAAAGGCTTAGGGTGTGGAGATGGATCTCCGGCGCCTCGGGCGGCTCATAGGGGCTGTCGACGCCCGTGAAATTGGCGAGGGCGCCGCTTCGGGCCTTACGGTAGAGGCCCTTCACGTCTCGCCGCTCCGCCTCGGCGAGGGGGGTGTCGACGAAAACTTCGACAAATTCGCCCTCGTCCATCATGTCGCGCGCCATGCGTCGTTCGGCGCGGAAGGGGGAGATGAAGCAGGCGAGGACGATCAGACCCGCATCGGCCATGAGGCGCGCCACCTCGGCGACGCGGCGGATGTTCTCCACCCGGTCCGCGTCGGTGAAGCCGAGGTCGCGGTTCAGGCCGTGGCGAAGATTGTCGCCGTCCAGGAGGTAGGTGGCGCGCCCAAGGGCGTGCAGGCGACGCTCCACCAGATTGGCGATCGTGGACTTGCCGGCCCCGGACAGCCCTGTGAACCAAAGCACGCGCGGCTTTTGACCCAGGAGCTGCGCGCGGCGCGTCTTGTCCACCTCCAGCGCCTGCCAGTGGATATTATGCGAGCGGCGCAAGGCGAAACCGATCATTCCGCACCCGAGGGTTGCGTTGGTGATCCGGTCGACGAGGATGAAGCCGCCGAGATCCGGGTTGGCGGCGTAGGGTTCGAAGGCGATCGGTCGGTCCAGGGAGAGGGTGACCACGCCGATTTCATTGAGGGCGAGGTTTCTCGCGGCGGTCTTCTCCAGGGTGTTGACGTTCACCCGGTGTTTGATGTCGGTGATGGTGGCGACCACCTCCGTGCAGGCGATCTTCAGCCAATAGGGCCGCCCGGGCAGGAGGGGGGCTTCGGACATCCACACCACCGTGGCTTCAAACTGATCGGCGACCTCGGGCGGATCCGCAGCCGCAGCCACCACCTCCCCCCGAGAGCAGTCGATCTCGTCGGCGAAGGTGAGGGTCACGGCTTGACCCGCCTTGGCTTCGTCCAGATCGCCCTCGAAGGTGACGATCCTGGCCACGCGCGTCGTGCGGCCGGACGGCAACGCGCGGACAAGGTCTCCGGGGCGCACGGATCCTGCGGCGATCAGACCGGCGAAGCCGCGAAAATCCGAATTCGGGCGATTGACCCACTGGACCGGCATGCGGAACCCCGCCTTGGCCGTATCGGCCTGCACGGGCTGAACCGTCTCTAGATACTCCATCAAGGTGGGGCCGCGCCGCCAAGCCATGGCCTCGCTTGGACGGGCTATGTTGTCGCCACGCAGGCCCGAGATGGGGATGGCCTCAACCGCCGACAGTCCGATCCGTGCGGCGAAGTCTTGGTAGTCGGCGACAATCTCGGCGAAACGGCTTTGGGCGTAGCCGACGAGGTCCATCTTGTTGACGGCGAGGACCACCTGCCGGATCCCCATGAGGGAGACCAGGAAGGAATGGCGCCGGGTCTGGGTGAGGACCCCCTTTCGGGCGTCCACGAGGATGACCGCCAGGTCAGCCGTTGAGGCGGCGGTGACCATGTTGCGTGTGTACTGCTCGTGGCCCGGCGCGTCCGCCACGATGAAGGCCCGCTTAGGCGTGGAGAAATAGCGGTAGGCGACATCGATGGTGATGCCTTGCTCGCGTTCGGCCGACAGGCCGTCCACCAGAAGGGCGAGGTCAAGGGCCTCTCCCTGAGTGCCGAAGGCGCGAGAATCGGCGGCCAGGGCGGAAAGCTGGTCCTCAGGGATCATGCCGGCGTCATAAAGGAGCCGGCCGATGAGGGTCGATTTGCCGTCGTCCACGGAGCCGCAGGTGAGGAACCGCAGGAGGGAGGTAGCGACCGGGGCGCTCAGAAGTAGCCCTCCTGTTTCTTCTTCTCCATGGACGCCGTCTGGTCCCGGTCGATGACGCGGCCCTGACGCTCGGAGGTCCGCGAGGCCTGCATCTCTGCGATGACGGCGTCGAGGTCGGCGGCGTCGCTCTCGACGGCGCCGGTGAGGGGATAGCAGCCGAGGGTTCTGAACCTCACGCGGCGCAGGGCGGGGGTCTCCCCGGGATGGAGGGGCATGCGCGCGTCGTCCACCATGATCAGGGCGCCGTCACGCTCAACCACCGGGCGGGGCGCCGCGAAGTAGAGGGGCACCACCGGGACGCCCTCGCGACGGATGTAGCGCCACACGTCAAGCTCGGTCCAATTGGAGAGGGGAAAGACGCGTAGGCTCTCCCCGCGGGCGATGCGGGCGTTGTAAAGGCGCCAAAGCTCGGGGCGCTGCGCCTTGGGATCCCAGCGGTGGGCCGCTGAACGGAAGGAGAAAATGCGCTCCTTGGCCCTGGATTTTTCCTCATCGCGCCTCGCCCCGCCGAACGCCGCGTCAAAGCCGCCCGCGTCCAAGGCCTGCTTAAGGGCCTCGGTCTTCATCACCGTCGTGTGGACGGAGGATCCATGGGTGAACGGCCCAACGCCCTGGGCCAGGCCGTCCTGATTGATGTGAACGATGAGCTCAAGGCCGAGGTCCGCCGCCGTGCGGTCGCGAAAGGCGATCATCTCCTTGAACTTCCAGGTGGTGTCCACGTGGAGCAGGGGAAAGGGCGGTTTTGCAGGGTGGAAGGCTTTGAGGGCGAGGTGCAGCATGACGGCGCTGTCCTTGCCGATGGAGTAGAGCATGACCGGTTTGGCGCATACCGCGGCCACTTCGCGGATGATGTGGACGGCTTCAGCCTCCAGCCGATCCAGGTGATCCCGCCACGGGCGCGCGACGGCGGCGGCGGATCCCTCGCCAAGGGCTTCGGGCGGGGATATGGAGTCGTCAGAGTGTAGGGCCAAGGCAAACCTCAAAGCATCCGTCCGCCCCTACTGTACTTGGGCCTACAGGAAAACTGGAAACCTCGCAGCGCCCCCCAATGAGATCGAGAGGGACCTCCTTATGAGCCTGATGACCGTTGAGATGCGCGGGCACGTCGCCATCCTGACCCTGAACCGCCCCGAGGCCCTCAACGCCCTCGGGGCGCCGGGGGACGGCGAGGCGGTGGCGGCGACCTGCGCCGGACTGAACGCAGATCCCGAGGTCCGCTGCGCGGTGCTCACCGGCGCCGGACGGGCCTTTTCGGCGGGCGGCGACGTCAAGGCGATGAAGGCCAGGACCGGCGCCTTCGCCGGCGGCGGCGTGGCCATCCGGGAAAACTACCGCAACAACATTCACCGCATTGTCCGCTCCATCTATGGCCTCGAGATCCCGTGCATCGCGGCCGTGAACGGGCCGGCCATCGGCCTCGGTTGCGATGTGGCCTGCATGGCCGATATCCGCATCGCCTCCGATCAGGCCCGCTTCGGCGTGACGTTCTTGAAGCTCGGCCTCATTCCGGGGGACGGAGGGGCATGGCTCTTGCCGCGCACCATCGGTATGAGCCGAGCCAGCGAAATGCTGTTCACCGGGGATGTGGTGGACGCCGCCACCGCCGCGGCGTGGGGTCTGGTGAGCCGGACCGTGCCCCATGACGCCCTTATGCCTGAGGCCTTGGCCCTTGCGGAGCGCATCAGCGCCCAGCCCCCCCACGCCCTGCGCCTGGCTAAGAGCCTGCTGCGCCAGGGCGCGAGCGTGTCCTATGACGCCTTGATGGAGATGAGCGCTTCGGCTCAGGCCATCGCCCACCTCACAGAGGATCATCGCGAGGGGGTGGACGCCCTTCTTGAGAAGCGGCCCGCGGTCTTCAAGGGCGCTTGAGCGCTTTTCCGGCGTTAGTATGGTGCCCTCCTCCTCGGGCGTACAGCTTTAAGGCCTTCATGCGTAGTTCTTCCCTCTCCTTCCTCGTCGCCCTGCTCATGGCCGGCGCGCCCGCCGCCGCCGTCTCCCAAACTGCGCCCCCACCGCCCGCAGCCAACCCCATCGACGCCGCCCGGGTTTCGGATCACATCCGCATCCTCGCCTCCGACGCCTTCGAGGGGCGGGGGCCGGGGACTGCGGCAGAGGCCAAGGTCATCGCTTATGTCATCAACGCCTATAAGGCGTACGGCCTGGAACCGGCCGGGGACGACGGCGGGTGGACCCAGGCGACGCCGCTAAGGCGATTCACGCTTAAGGGGCCCATCGGGCTCGCGTTTGAGCACAACGGCCAGCGCACGCCCCTGACCCAGGGCGAGGATGCGGTGGCCATGACGGAAGTTCCCGTCAGCGCCGTGGCGATCAAGGATGCGCCCCTGGTCTTCGTCGGTTACGGGGTCAAGGCGCCGGAGCGGGGGTGGGACGACTTCAAGGGCGTGGACCTCAAGGGCAAAGTCGCCGTCATGCTCATCAACGATCCGGACTTCGAAGCCACGCCCAGCGACGGCGCCTACGGACGCTTCGACGGCAAGTCCATGACCTATTACGGACGCTGGACCTACAAGTTCGAGGAGGCCGCGCGTCAGGGCGCGTTGGGCGTTCTCATCGTCCACGAGACGGCGCCGGCGGCGTACGGCTGGGCCATTGTCAAGAACTCGAACACCATTCCTCAGTTCGACATCGTCCGGACCGAACCGTTTAAGACCCATCCCTTGGTGCAGGGCTGGATACAGAGGGACGTGGCCAAAGCCCTCTTCGCCTCCGCGGGTCTGGATTTCGACGCCTTGAAGAAGGCCGCCCGTCAAACCGACTTCCGCCCGGTGGTTTTGAAAGGCGTCGGCTTTTCCGCCGATTACGGGGTCCAGGTCGACACCATCGTCTCCCACAACATCGTCGCCAAAATCACCGGCGCCGTCCATCCCAAGGAGACGGTTCTCTACAGCGCCCATTGGGATCACCTGGGCATAGGGCCGCCTGACGCCAAGGGCGACCGGATCTACAACGGCGCCCTCGACAACGCCTCAGGCGTGGCCGGGATGCTGGAGATCGCCCGAGCGTTCGCCTCCGGACCGCGGCCGCAAAGGACTGTGGCTTTCATCGCCATGACCGCTGAAGAGAAGGGCCTTCTGGGGTCGGCCTACTACGCCGATCATCCGCTCTTCCCCCTCGCCACCACGGTGGCCGACCTCAACCTCGACGGCGTTCAGGTGGCGGGGCCGGCTAAGGACGTCTCGGTGCAGGGCGACGCCAAGTCCACCCTGCAAGACCTCCTCGCCGCGGACGCCAAGGCCGAGGGGCGCTATTTCTCCCCCGACGCTCACCTCGAGGAGGGACATTTTTATCGGGCGGACCATTTCTCCCTCGCCAAGGTCGGCGTCCCGGCCATCACCCTAGAAGGGGGCGAGGACCTTTATCAGGGCGGCGTGGCCGCCGGCGAGGCGGCGCATAAGGACTACACCGCCCACCGTTACCACCAGCCGGCCGACGAATGGCGCGCCGACTGGGATTTGCGGGGCGCGGTGCTTGATCTCGGCCTCTATTACGCGCTGGGCGAGCAACTGGCCAACAGCCGCCTGTGGCCGTCGTGGAAGACCGGATCGGAGTTTAAAGCCGTACGCGATCTGACGGCCGCGGAGCGGGCCCCGCCGCGGGCGGCCGCGGGCTTTTGATCTGACGTCTGAGCCTTTAGGTATAGGCCGAACGAGGGAAGAAACTGAGCGTGGCCGATATCCTTGAGCTCACGTCCCTGGACGACCGCCGCAAGGCCCGCGCCGCCGAGGTCCTCGAGGCGGGCGGCCTGGTCCTCCTCCCGAACCTGCCGTTCACGGTGGAGGCCGACGACGGCGACCTGACCGATCCCGGGGTGCTTTCGCCCGGGACCAAGAACGTCAGCTTTGATCCCGCCACGGGAGAGGTTGGCGGGACGGCTCTGGAGGGGGAGAGCCGCGCGCGCCTCGCGCGTCTTGTGAGCCGCTATAGCGCCCACGCCCGCGCCGTGGTGGAGGCCCTGGCCCCGGCCTACCTTCCCCATCTGCAGCAGCGGCGGACGAGTTTTCGCCCGGCCGCCATTGAGAACCGCGCCTTGAGCCCGCGCAAGGACGACAAGCGTCTCCATGTGGACGCCTTCCCCTCAAGTCCCGTCCAGGGGCGCCGGATCTTCCGCGTGTTCACCAACGCCGACCCCGACGGCGGCGACCGGGTCTGGAAGGTGGGAGATCAGGATTTCCAGACCTTCGCCGAAGGCTTCCGCAGTCGGATCCGCCCGCGGGCCGGCGGGTGGTGGCGCGAGCGGGTGGGGCTCACGCGTGGCCGTCGCACGGCTTACGACAGCGCCATGCTCCAGCTCCACGACCAGGCCAAGCTTGACGACGCTTGGCAGGCGTCCGCGCCCCATCACGCCCTATCCCTGCCCGCAGGCTCCACCTGGGTGGTCTACACCGACTCAGTGCTCCACGCCGCCCTCTCCGGCCGCGGGGCGTTTGAACAGACCTGGCTCATGCCGGTGGAGGCCATGGCGGATCCGGAGCGATCTCCCCTGCGGATCCTGGAGCGCCTCACGGGACGCGCCCTCGTCTAAGGGGGGGTCTTTTGCGCCTACTGCGCCGGAAAGCTTAAGGTCGCCCTATGTCCCGGCGCGCCCGGGGCGGTGGTGAGTTCGCCCCTGAGGCTGGCGGCCATGGCCTGAACGATCTTCACGCCAAGGCCCGAGGGTTTGCTCTGGACCGCCCCTGGACCGACGCCGTCATCCTGAACGGATAGGGACACCCGACCGGCGTCCTGGCTCAGGCGCACGCGTATTTCTCCGGGCCCCTTGGGATAGGCGTATTTCACCGCATTGGTCACCAGCTCGGCGGCGACGATCCCAACGGAGACGGCTCGGTCCGTGGTGGTGACGACGTCCTCCGCCTCCACGGTCAGGTTCAGGCCTGAACGCGCGGTCTGAGCCAGTTCGTGCACCAGGCTTGAAAGATAGGGCTTGAGTTCGACGGTGGTCACATCCTGGGAGCCGTAGAGACTGTGATGAACCCGGGCCACGGCGAGAATTCGGCTGCGCGTTTCCGACAGGGCGCTGCGGGCGACGGCGTCCGTCAGCTGGTCCGCTTGCATGGACACGAGGGTCGAGACCAGCTGAAGGCTGTTGGCCACCCGGTGGTTGACCTCCTTCAAGAGCAACTCGCTGCGGTCGCGCGCCGTGCGCGCCTCCGCCTCCGCCACGCGGGCGCGCTGCAGGCCGTTGGCCTGCAGCCAGGAGGCGAAGGTCAGGGAGAGGGTGATGGCGAGGCCGGCGAGGGCGATGGGGACCACAGTCTCCGACGCGGGGGTCTCCTCGAAAGTGGCGGCGGGCAGGAACTGGATGATCCAGCGTCGGCCGCCGATGTCGTAGCCGCGGGTCTGGCTGAAGTCGCGCCGGACGGCCCCGGGCGACACATAAAGCGCCTTGGCGGGGTCTACCGCGCCGTCGTAGATGCGCATGCCGATTTCATGCAGGACGCCCATGTCGGACAGGGTGGCCCCGAAGAGTTCGGCTGTGGGAAAGACCGCGGCGACCCAGCCGAGGAACTGCCCCGCCCCCGCCGTTCCGTCCAACACCCCCGAACGGGAGACAGGCAGGAAGAGGACGAGCCGCGTGGCGCCTTTATTGGGATCTCGTGAGCTTCTCACCTTGCCTGACAGGCGCGGCAGGCCCGTGGCCCGGGCTGCGTCCATGGCTTCTCGGCGGTTGGGTTCGGCATGCAGGTCGTTGCCGATCCGCGCGGGCAGGTCCGGCGCCGGAGGATAGATGTAAAGGGTGGCGCTCTCACGCCCCCCCGGGGCGGGCCAGAAGCGGGCGCCGGGGCGGGCGGCGGCGGCGGCCCGGACGCGCTGAGCCGGATCGCTCCCCGGTCCGGTCCAGGCGATAAGGCCAAGGCTTCCAAGGCCTGGATAGCTCGACCCGACGCCGGCGGCCGCGGCGTAGCGGGCGAAACCTTCGGCGTTGAGGCCGTCGTCGGCCGCGGCCAGGGCTCCAGCGCCGCGAAGGACCGCCACATAGGTGTCAAAGCTCCGGTCCAGGGCGCGCATGGCCTGCACCTGCAGGCGCTCGAAATGCTCCTGATTGCGCGTGCGGGCGACCCTGGTCGCCAAGCCGGCCGCGGCGAAGGTCAGGATCAGGCCTGAAACGAGAATCGCGGTCGGGATGGCGTACTGTTTAAGAGCGAGGCGTGGCGAAAAAGGCATGGCCTCTTCATTCGAGCTGGGGCGAACTCCCGAGCGGATCAACTTCTTCCAGAATTTCTCCTCGACGCCAAGGCGTCCGAAAGCCGCCGGTTCGGCGTCCGCGTCCGGCCTTGAGTTATGCTCAAATCTAGTATAAGTCCGATCGGCGGCGCCGGCGCCGCGTTTAGGCGATCCCGCAGGCCATGGCCAAGCCAGACTTCTTTTCGCCTTACGCCCACGACTTCACCCGCGTGGCCGCCGCTGTCCCGGCGGTGGCGCCGGCCGATCCGGCCGCCAACGCCGCCGCCGTCTGCGCCCTCGCCCGCCAGGGGCATGAGGACGCGGTTTCGGTGATGGTGTTCCCCGAGCTTTGCCTCTCCGCCTACGCGATTGACGACCTTCTCTTGCAAGACGCCCTCCTGGATGCGGTTGAGACGGCGGTCTTGGAGCTCTTGGAACTCACCAAGGACCTCGAGCCCCTCCTGTTCGTCGGCGCGCCCCTCAGGGCCGGAGCAGGGCTTTTCAACTGCGCCCTGGCCCTTCACCGGGGCCGGCTCCTGGGGGTCGTTCCCAAGAGCCACCTGCCGACCTATCGCGAGTTTTACGAACGCCGGTGGTTCTCACCAGGCCTGGGCCTCAAGGGCGGCTCCATCGAGGTCGGCGGGGTGGGCGCGCCCTTCGGCGCGGACCTGCTGTTCCGCGCCGCCGGTCCCAACGGCTTTTTGGTCCACGCGGAAATCTGCGAAGACCTGTGGGTCCCCAATCCGCCGTCGAGCGCCGCCGCGACGGCGGGTGCGGAGATCCTGGTCAACCTCTCCGCCTCCAACATCACCATTGGAAAGGCCGATACGAGACGGCTTTTGGCCCGCGCCCAGTCGGCGCGCTGCCAGGCGGCCTACGCCTATGCGGCCGCAGGTCCAGGCGAATCCACCACCGATCTCGCCTGGGACGGACAGACCGGGGTGTTCGAGCTCGACGCCGTCCTCGCCGAGGGCGAGCGCTTTAAGGCCGGGCCCCATTTCATCGCCGCGGACGTCGATCTTGGCCGCATCAGGGCCGAACGCCTGCGCCAGGGCGGTTTTGGGTCGCCGGACGCCTACCGGGTGATCGAAACCGCCTTCAGCGCCTACGCCGGAGCCCTCAGCCTCAAGCGCCGCGTGGAGCGCTTTCCTTACGTGCCCTCCGATCCGGAGCGCCTCGCCGCCGACTGCCGCGAGGCGTGGACCATCCAGGTTCAAGGCGTTGCCGGACGGCTTCGCGCGACGGGGCTGGAACGCCTGGTCATCGGCGTCTCCGGCGGTCTTGATTCGACCCAAGCCCTGGTGGTCTGCGCCCGCGCCATGGACCACCTTGGCCTGCCCCGGGACCAGGTCCACGCCTACTCTCTGCCGGGCTTTGCTACGTCGCAGGCCACCCGCGCGGACGCTCACGCCCTCATGAGCCGCCTTGGCGTGACGGCGGGCGAGATCGACATCCGCCCGGCGGCCCTGCAGATGCTGGCCGACCTCGGCCATCCCTTCGCCCAGGGCGAGGCCGTCTACGACGTCACCTTCGAGAACGTCCAGGCGGGATTGCGCACCGATTATCTTTTCCGCCTGGCCAACAGCCACGGGGCCTTGGTGGTGGGCACGGGGGATCTCTCAGAGCTGGGCCTGGGCTGGTGCACCTACGGGGTCGGCGACCAGATGAGCCACTACAATCCCAACGCCGGGGTCTCCAAGACCTTGATCCAGCACCTGATCCGTTTCGCCGCCGCGTCCGGCGAGTTCGACGCGGAGACAGGCGCGGTGCTGCGCCGGATTCTGGCGGCGGAGATCACGCCGGAGCTTGTGCCGGCCGCCGACGGAAAGCCGCAGTCCACGGAGGCCGCTGTGGGGCCCTACGCCCTGCAAGACTTCAATCTCTTCTATCTGACCCGCTATGGGTTCCGACCCTCCAAGATCGCCTATCTCGCCTGGTGCGCGTGGCGCGACGTGAGCCTCGGAGCGTGGCCGCTCGACGTGGCCGACCGGGACCGCCGGGCCTACGCCCTGGGGGAGATCAAGGGCTGGCTACGGCTGTTCCTGGTTCGCTTCTTCGCCAACCAGTTCAAGCGCTCCGCCCTGCCGAACGGTCCCAAGATCTCCTCCGGCGGCTCCCTGTCGCCCCGGGGGGACTGGCGCATGCCGTCCGACGCGTCAGCCGCCGCCTGGCTGGCCGAGCTGGACGCGGGCGTACCCGCCTGAGACGCCTTTCCGCGCCGCTCTGACGATGACGGCGCGGCTGGGGATGACACGCGACGATTTCCCTTTAAAGCTGTCGACTTAGAGCGCATTGGCCTCCTTGACCGCCGGACCCTCGTTTTGACCACGATCTTCGTCACCGGCGGCGCCGGATATATCGGCAGCCACTGCTGCAAGGCGTTCAAGCAGGCGGGCTGGGACGTGGTCGTCTATGACAACCTCAAACACGGCTGGGCGGACATGGTCCGTTGGGGCCCCCTCATTGAAGGCGACATACTGGACCGGCCCCGGCTTGAGGACGCCCTCGCGGCGGTTAAGCCGGACGCGGTGGCGCATTTTGCGGCCCTGATCTCCGTAGCCGAGTCCGTGGCGGACCCGGCTCTGCATTATGGCAACAACACCGTTGGGGCCTTCAACCTCCTCGAGGCCATGCGGTCTGTGGGGTGTGGGCGGATCATTTTCTCCTCCACCGCCGCCACCTACGGTGTGCCCAGGATGACGCCCATCCCCGAGGACCACCCCCAAGAGCCCATCAACCCCTACGGCTGGTCCAAGCTATTTGTGGAGCGAATGCTGGCCGATTACGCCTGCGCCTACGGCGTCTCCTACGCCGCGCTGCGCTACTTCAACGCCGCAGGCGCCGACCCGGACGGCGAGATCGGCGAGCGTCACGAGCCTGAGACCCACGTCATTCCCCTCGCCGCCCGGGGTCTTTTGCGCGATGACTATCAGTTCACCATTTTCGGGGACGATTTCCCCACCCGGGACGGCACCTGCGTCCGCGACTACGTCCATGTCGCCGATCTCGCCTCCGCCCACAGGGCGGCGCTTGACCATCTCTTCGCCGGCGGGGAAAGCGGCGCCTTCAACCTCGGGACCGGAGACGGTTTCACCGTCAAAGAGGTGGCCGACGCCCTCGAGCGGGTGTCCGGGCGGCCCTTGCGCCGCGCCGTGGGCCCGCGCCGATCCGGCGACCCGCCGGCCCTTGTGGCCGCCTGCGGCAAGGCCCAGCGCGTCCTGGGCTGGACGCCTGTGCGCTCCTCCATCGACGAAATCGTCGCAAGCGCCTTCCGCTGGCACCAGAAGGATGACCGCGGCGGCTGATTCGGCGTTATCGTGCCCCTATGGCCCTCACCCCCGTCGTCCGCGCCGACCGCCTTGGCGCCGTCCCCGTGAGGCGCGTGAAGCGCCCCCCGCGTCGCCGATTCGCCGCCCTCGTGATGGGCGCCCTCCTCCCCGCCCTGGTGCTTGCTCTCGCCGCGCCAGGCGCGAGGGTGCTCGCGGCTGCGGATAAGAAGAAGGGAGGAGGGGAGACCTACCTGCAGCTGCCGACCCTGACGGCGGCGGTCATCCACCCTGGTGGGCGAAGGGGCGTGCTTATGGTGGACGTGGGCCTCGACATTCCTGATGCGGGCCTTCGCGCGCGGGCGGCCGCGTCGATCCCGATCCTGCGCGACGCCTACACCCAGTTTATGCTGTCCTACGGCCCGTCCCTCGGGCCCTCTCCGCCCAACCCTGACGCCATCGCGGCGGATCTGCAAAGGGTGACCGATCGCGTCCTCGGCAGACCGGGTGCGACGCTTCTGCTCGGAACGACCCTGGAAAATTGAACCGTCCACAGGTAAACTACCGTTAGCGGTCGTTTAACCCGTTGCCCACCACATATAGCGGTCTACCTTAGAAATTGAACGGGATTGGCGAGTTTGACATGAGCAGACCAGAAACCTTCGGCCTCCTCGCTCCGTCCAAGGGCTACAAGCCCTTCCGGTACCCCTGGGCCCATGAGTTTTGGAAAAAGCAGCAGCAGGTTCACTGGATGCCGGAGGAGGTTCCCCTCGGCGAGGATTGCAAGGACTGGGCGACCAAGCTCAACGACGGCGAGCGCAATCTTTTGACCCAGATTTTCCGCTTTTTCACCCAGTCCGACGTCGAGGTGAACGACAACTACATGGAGCGCTACGCACGGGTGTTCAAACCGGTCGAGATCAAGATGATGCTCTCGGCCTTCTCCAATATGGAGACCATCCATATCGAGGCCTACGCGCTCCTGCTTGAAACCATCGGCATGCCGGAGAGCGAGTTCTCCGCCTTCCTCGACTACGAGGCCATGAAGGCCAAACACGACTACATGGCCACCTTCGGCGTAGAGAGCCACGCTGACATCGCCAGAACCCTGGCCATGTTCGGCGCCTTCACCGAAGGGCTGCAGCTGTTCGCCTCCTTCGCCATGCTGATGAACTTCCCCCGCTTCAACAAGATGAAGGGCATGGGACAGATCGTCAGCTGGTCGGTCCGCGACGAGAGCCTCCACTGCGAGGGCATGGTCAAGCTCTACCACGCCTTCGCCAAGGAGACGGGATGCGTCACCAAGTCTGTGGAGGCTGACATCGTAGAGACCTGCCGCACGGTTGTAGGGCTTGAAGACAAGTTCATCGATCTCGCCTTTGAAGCGGGCGATGTGAAGGGAATGAGCCCCGACGACATCAAGGCCTACATCCGCTTCATCGCGGACTGGCGCTTGCGTCAGCTTCGCCTGCCGGCCCTTTACGGTGTTGAGCAGAACCCGCTGCCGTGGCTGCAGTCCATGCTGTCGGGCGTCGAGCATGCAAACTTCTTTGAGGCCCGCTCGACGGAGTATTCCAAGGCCGCCACGAAGGGCCAATGGCATGGCGCTGACGGGGTTTGGGCCAATTTCGATCAACTCCTCGCCAAGCGTCCGGCCGCAGCCTTGACCCTTTAGGGTGGAGCGGCCCTGCGGCGCCCTGCGCCGTGACCGATTGGCAATTTGGTAAGGCTGGCTCAAGCAAGGGCCGAGGTGATGGGACCAGGGTGCCCCGTCGACACGTCGACCGGCCGTTTTTTCGGTCGGCGCGACGGGATCGATCCAAGAGCTCAGTCGTTAGCGCTGAATCACAAGGAGACCTACTGTGAAGCTTCTCATATCCTCTCTCGTCGGCTTCGCGTTCCTCGCGACGGCGGCGGGCGCCTCTGCCGATCCCTATCACCATCATCGTCATCAGGTGTGCGTCTCGCGTCACCATCACCGCGTCTGCCATTGGGCGTGACCCGCCTCGACCTTAAGGAGCCAAGATCCATGAAAGTCCTTATCGCCGCCGCCGTCGCGGCCGTCTCCCTCGCCGCCCTGGCGCCCGCCGCCTCGGCCGACCCCTTCCACCATCACCATTGGCGCCATTGCTTCTGGCGCCATCACCACCGCATCTGCCGCTAAGGGCGGACTTGAAGGAAGGGCTGGGCGATTCCGCTCCGGCCCTTCCTGTTCGGTCAGGGTTGCGGCGGCGTCAGCCTTAAGCGGCTTTCAATGGTCGTCACCGCCGAGCCTTCCAAGCGTATGCGTGCGCCGTGCAGGGTCGTCTGGATGAAGGCGCCTCGGTCCGGATAGGCTTGGTGAAATCTAACCCGCTCACGACCCAGTTTGGCGGCATAGAGCGGCCCTAGAATGCAATGAGCCGAGCCGGTCGCCGGGTCCTCCGGGATGCCGGAGCCCGGCGCGAAAAACCGGTCGATTACGTCATAATCGGCCCCCGGGTCCGCCAGGGCGGCGACGGCTAGATTGCCTGGTCCGCCCCTGGCCTCGCCGGCGATGCGGCTAAGGGCCTTAAAGTCCGGCTCGAGCGCCAGAACCTCGTCGGCGGTTTGAAAGAGCGCCACAAGATAGCCGCCGGCCCAGACCTCGACGGGCCGCGCCCCAAGGGCCTCCACGAGGCCGTCCGGGACCTCTGTCCGCCGCGGCGGGTCGGCGGGAAAGTCCATGGCGTAGCCGCAGATTTCCCTGGAGACGAACAGCGGTCCCGACCGCGTGTCGAAGCGCAGGACGGGTGCGGCGGCGGCGAGCTCGGTGAAGAGGACGTGTCCCGAGGCCAGGGTCGCATGCCCGCACAAGGGCACTTCAAGGGCTGGGGTGAACCAGCGCAAACCAAACCGGTCCTCCGCTTCGGTCTTCATGAGAAAGGCGGTCTCCGCCTGATTGTTTTCCGCCGCCACGGCCTGCATCCACCCCACGTCAGGCCAGGCGGAGAGGGGCTCCACCACGCAGGCTTGGTTGCCGCGGAACGGTTCCGAGGCGAAGGCGTCGACGGTCCACTGGCGCATGGGCTCCTCCAAGGCGCGCTCCATACCACGACGCTCCGGCGCGGCGGGAAAAACTCCTCAGAGCGGGCGTCGGCGGCGGCCCTGGGGTGGCCGAGGGCTTGGCGTCTGCTATCTGGCGCCTCACCCTGGCGTTGATGAAAGTGCGGCCATGATCCGTCTTTGCGTGTCCGAGCCCCTGTCGGCGGGGGCGGGCTTTCTCCTCGATCCCGACCAGACGCGGTATCTGACCAACGTCATGCGCCTGAAGGCCGGCGATGCGATCCTCGCGTTCAATGGGCGTGACGGGGAATGGCGGGCCGTGATCAAAGAGGTCGGGAAACGGTCCTGCCTGCTGGTTCCGGAGGGATGTGAACGCGCGCAAAGCCAACCGCCGGACCTTGATCTCGTGATCGCCCTCGTAAAACGGCCGCGGCTCGAGACGATCGTTGAGAAGGCGGCGGAACTGGGGGTGCGCAGGGTGCGTCTCGCCGTCACCCGGCGCACCAACGCCGATCACACCAATGTGGGACGCCTGCAGACCATAGCGCGGGAGGCGTCCGAACAAACCGGACGGCTCGACGTGCCGGACGTTCTCGCGCCTGAACGTCTTGACGCCCTCTTGTCGGCGTGGAGCGCAGAGCGCCGGCTCATGTTCTGCGACGAGAGCGGGGATGATGCTTCACAGCCGTGGGGCGGCGAGGCCGGCCGGGCCCCGCCGGCCCTTGAGGCCCTCGCCCGCGCCGCCGACGGCGAAGGCGGGCGCGGCCCGTGGGCGATCCTCATCGGACCCGAAGGCGGGTTCGCTCCGGAGGAGCGCACGCGTCTCTTAGGTCTCCCCTTCGTGGTTCCAGTCTCCCTCGGCCCGCGGATCCTGCGCGCCGATACGGCCGCCATCGCCGGCTTGACCTTGTGGCAGGGGGCGCTAGGGGATTGGAAAGGGCCGACCGATTAATCATAGGCTGCACTTGAGACGGGTGGCGGCGTTCCTTATGTCGCCATCGCCAAACCAGGCTTGATGAATTCGGGCGCGGCGGGGCTGCGTCCAGAGAAGGGCGTCCGATGACCGACAGCGCTGTTGACGATCGGCCCCTTGGGCTTACGGATTTCGCCGCGGCCATGGCCTCGGGATGTAAGCCTCCATCGGCCTTTCGCATCGGCGCCGAGCACGAGAAGTTCGGCTTTCGTGTGGCGAGCCTTGAGCCGGTCCCCTACCACGGCGACGCTGGCGTCGAGGCCCTGCTTCAAGGCTTGCGCCGGTTTGGTTGGGCGCCGGTCATGGAGGCGCGCGAGGACGGCGGCGAAACCATGATCGGCCTGGAGCGGGCCAACGACTCCGGGGGTGTGGCCAACATCTCCCTCGAGCCAGGCGGTCAGTTCGAGCTTTCCGGCGCCCCCCTGGAGACCATGCATCAGATCTGCGCGGAGACCACCGCCCATCTGGCTGAGACGCGCATCGTCGCCGACGAGCTGGGCCTGGGGTTCCTGGGACTGGGCTTCACCCCCCTGTGGCGCCGGGATGAAGTTCCGGTCATGCCCAAGGGCCGCTATCGCATCATGCGCGCCTACATGCCCAAGGTCGGGGGCATGGGCCTGGATATGATGTTCAGGACCTGCACGGTCCAGGCCAACCTCGACTTCAGCTCCGAAGCCGACATGGTCTTGAAATTCAGGACCTCCCTGGCCCTTCAGCCCGTGGCGACAGCCTTGTTCGCCAACTCCCCCTTCGTGGAGGGGCGCCCCACCGGCTGGTTATCCTCCCGCGCCCGGGTTTGGACCGATACGGACAAAGATCGGACCGGCCTCCTGGACTTCGTGTTTCAGGATGGATTTTGCTTCGAGCGCTACGCCGCCTACGCGGCGGACGTGCCTATGTATTTTGTCAAGCGCAACGGGCTCTACCTCGACGCGTCGGGCAAGTCGTTCCGCGCCTTCATGGCTGGCGAACTTGACGTCGTGCCGGGAGAGCGGCCGAGCCTGAAGGACTGGTCCGACCATCTCTCCACCATCTTCCCCGAAGTGCGGCTTAAGACCTATCTGGAAATGCGCGGGGCCGACTGCGGTCCGCAGACCTCCATCTGCGCGCTTCCGGCCCTGTGGACCGGCATTCTCTATGACGACGCCGCCCTTGCAGCGGCCTGGGACCTCTGCAAGGGGTGGAGCCCTGAAGAGCGGGCGGCCCTGCGTGTGGACGCCGCCCGCCTGGGCCTGAAGGCTGAGATCGCCGGGCGTTCCTTGCAGGACGTGGCCAGGGACATGGTGGCCATCGCCCGGGACGGTTTGAAGCGTCGGGCGCGTTACAACGGCGCGCTATTAGACGAGACGGTGTTTCTGGCGACCCTCGAGGAGATCGCCGACAGCGGCCTCACTCCGGCGGACCGTCTGCTTGAGCTCTTTCACGGCCCCTGGGGCGGAGATGTGCGCCCCGTGTTCGACCACCTCGCCTATTAAGACGGTTGCGGTCGGCCTCCTTTTGAGGCCGTTTTTCGCTCCCGGGAGGACGCCGTCTCCTTTACGTCTTGGGGACGGTTTGGCCGTGGTGCGCTTGTGCCGGCCTGGAGAGCATGATTTCTATCCCGCTTCACTCAGGGACGGGGCCCGAACGCGGCTTTCGCCTGCGCTGCTTCGGAAGCCTTGATGAACATTGTCGTCCTCGCGGGGGTCGTGATTACGGTCCTCACCGCGATCCCTGTCCTCATTCAGCTGCGCAATCACCCTCGGGGACTGTTCATCCTGTTCTTCGCCGAGATGTGGGAGCGGTTCTCCTATTATGGGATGCGGGGTCTCCTGATCCTTTATCTGACGCAGAAGTTCCTGTTCGACGAGCGCGAGGCGGCGGGCCACTACGGGGCCTACGTGGCCATGGTCTACCTGACGCCCCTGGTGGGGGGCATTCTCGCCGACCGGTTCCTTGGGACGCGCAAGGCCATTCAGTTCGGCGCCGTTCTCTTGGTGATTGGGCAACTCGGTCTGGCGGTGGAAGGCCCCCAGGCTAAACAGATCCTCACCTACGCTGGCGTTCACTACCCCATCGACGTGGACGGGCGCGGATCCTTGCGTCAGGCGCATATTCGGGTGGACGCCAAGGACTACGCCTTCGGTCCCGCCGACGGCGGCGGCCTGAGCATAAAGGCCCTTCCGCCGAAGGCCGCCCTCCCTTCGGTCCTGCCCAAGGGCCGCTACGCCCTTTCTGTGGAGGACCGCAGCCCCCTCTACCTCAATCTGTTCTACCTCGCCCTCGGCGTCATCATCATGGGCGTGGGGTTTTTAAAGGCCAACATCTCCTCCATCGTCGGCCAGCTCTACCCCCAAGGGGATCCCCGCCGCGATCCGGGGTTCACTCTCTACTATTACGGCGTGAACCTCGGGGCCTTCTGGGCGGGCATCCTCTGCGGTCTTCTCGGCGAGACTGTGGGCTGGTGGGCAGGCTTCGGCCTGGCGGGCGTGGGGATGTCGGCGGGATGGATCGTGTTCATGCTCGGCCGCAGCTGGCTCGAAGGCAAGGGCGAGCCGCCGGACCCGGCCCGTCTGAAGCGCCCGACCCTGGGCCCCATCAACCTTGAATGGTCCCTCTACCTGCTCGGCCTCGGCGGCGTCGTCCTCGCCTATGTGCTCGTCGGCCATAATGTTCTGGTTCAGATCATGCTCGCCGTGAGTTCGGTGGTGATCCTGAGTTATGTGTTCTGGTTCATGATCGCCCGGTGTGGGCGGGTCGAACGCGAGCGCCTCGGCCTCGCCATGGTGCTCATCGCCGGATCCGTGGTGTTTTGGACCCTCTTCGAACAGGCGGGAACCTCCCTCAACCTCTTCGCTGACGCCAACACCCAGCTCCACGCGGGCGCCGTCGAGATCACCGCGGCGCAGACCCAGTCCTTCAATCCCGGCTTCATCCTGATCTTCGCGCCGGTCTTCTCGGCCATCTGGGCATTTCTTGGCCAGCGTGGCCTTGACCCCAACCCCGTGTGGAAGTTCGGCCTCGCCTTGATCCAGGTGGGCGCAGGCTTTCTGCTTCTGGTGTTCGGAGCGCATTTCGCCGACGCCGGGTACCGCGTGCCCCTCATTTTCCTCGCCCTGGCCTATCTTCTGCACACGACGGGAGAGCTTTGCCTCAGTCCTGTGGGTTTGTCGGAGGTCACCAAGCTTTCGCCGCCGATCCTGCTCTCCACCCTGGTGGCTGTATGGTTTTTGTCCGTGTCCTGGGCCAACGCCATCGGCGCGGAAATCGCTAAGCTGGCGGGGTCTGAGACCGTGGGTGGTCAGGTCCTCGACCACCACGCCTCCCTTACGGCGTCAAACCACATCTTCACCATTATCGGCTGGGTCTCCGTCGCCGTCGGCGTCCTGTTCCTCGCCCTTGGGCCCGTCCTCAAAACATGGTCCAACGGCGCCAACGACGCCGCCAACCATCCCACCCTGGCCATGGACCACGGCGAACCCTGAAGGCGCCCGCCGCCTGGAGCGGGGCCTTGTGCGCGATTTTGGGCGAACTTTCGGGCGAAGTCTGGGGCGAAGTCTGGGGCGATGTCTGGGGCGAACCCTGGGGCGTGGTCCCCCTAATCCACGGCCGCTGGATCGTCAGGGATCGGCTTTTCTTCCTCGGCCGTTTTCAGGTAGGCTGACTGAAAATTAAAGGGAAGAAGCGCCATGCCATCCTGCGGCCCCCAGGGGCGCGCCGCTCCGGGCCGCTCGCGAGCAGGCGGCCTTGCTTTGGTTCGCGCCCCTCAGCGTGCGAGGGCTTGGACGTGAAGGCCGCCTTCGCTCCAGACATCCGGCCTCCCGACGCCGTGGATGCGGCGTGGCTCACCGCCGTCCTTCGCCAAGCCGGCCTCGACGCCAAGGTCGACAGGGTCTCGTCCCGTCCGATCGGCGCCGGCCAGATCGGCGATAGCGTGCGCTTTCAGCTCACCTACGCCCACGCGCCGGACGATGCGCCGGCGTCCCTTGTGGGCAAGTTTCCAGCCGCGGGCGCAGAGAGTCGCGCCACAGGCGTCCGCCTCGGCAACTATTTGCGCGAGGTGCGCTTCTATCAAACCCTCGCCGCCGGCGCTCGCATCCGCGTCCCCCGCGCCTGGTTCGCCGCCGTCAATCCAGATACCCACGACTTCACCCTCATGATGGAGGACATGGCGCCTGCGGAACCGGGGGATCAGCTCCGCGGCGTGAGCCTCGAGCAGGCGAGGGCGGTGATGGTGGAGGCGGCGAAACTCCACGCCGCCTATTGGGAGGACCCCCTGCTCGACGCCCTGCCCTGGGTCACAGGCTCCAAGACGGCGCCTGCGAGCGCCGCGACGCACGATGCTGTGGCGGCCCTCTGGAGCGGGTTCAAGGTCCGCTACCAGGACCGCCTAAAACGGGACTGGGCGCACATTGGCGACCGTCTGGTGACCCAGTTTCAGGCGGTGGCCGCGCCGCGAGCCGGGCCGCGGTGTCTGACCCATTACGACTTCCGACCGGACAATATGATGTTCGCCAGCGCGCGCGGCGGCGCGCCCATCGCCGTCCTCGACTGGCAGTCCTTCGCCTACGGCGTGGGCGCCACTGATGTGGCCTATTTCCTTGCTGGCGCTCTGCCGCGGGACGTGCGCCGAAGCGCGGAGACTGAGCTCCTCGCCCTCTATCACCGGGCGCTTCGGGCGGAGGGCGTTGAGGACTATGACGCCGAAGACCTCGCCCGGGATTATGGGCGAGGAGGCTATCTTCTGTTCCTGACGGCTTTCTTCGCCGCCATGATGGTGACCCAGACGCCAAGGGGCGATGAGATGTTCCTTCAGATGCTCGGATCGGCGGCTGACCACATGCTGGATCACAGGGCGCTGGATTGATCAGTCCGCGCCCAAGGCCTGTGGGCGCCGCGCGGCCGAGGGCGCCGACCCCTGAGGGCGCGCCAGGCGGTTCGGATCAGTTCACGGCGCGCGCGCGTCCCGCCCAGAAGGGCGCCCGCAACTCCCGGCGCAGGATTTTGCCGGAGGCGTTGCGGGGTAGGGCGTCGATGAAATCAACGCTCTTGGGGGCCTTATAGGCCGCGACCCGCGCGCGGGCGAAAGCGATGATGTCCGCCGGGTCGCCCACGGCCCCCGGCTTCAACACCACCATGGCCTTGACCGCCTCGCCCCATTTCTCGTCGGGCACCCCGATCACGGCCGCCTCCGCCACAGCCGGATGGCCGTAGATGGCGCTCTCAACCTCGGCCGGATAGACGTTCTCCGCCCCGGTGATGATCATGTCCTTCACGCGATCGTGAATGTAGAGATAGCCGTCCGCGTCGAGGTAGCCGGCATCGCCGGTGCGCAGCCAGCCGTCCGGGCTGACGGTCTGGCGCGTCGCCTCCTCCTGGCGCCAGTAGCCCTTCATCGTGTTGGGCGAACGCACGGCGACTTCGCCCACGACGCCCGCAGGCAGGGCCTCGCCCGCCTCGTTGATGACCTTGATTTCGACACCGGGCAGAGGCAGGCCCGCGCTACGCATCCGGGGCGAGCCGGCCGGATCGTGGTCCTCCGGCGGCAGGTAGACCACCGTGCCTGTGGTCTCGGTCATTCCATATTGCTGGCAGAAGCCGCATCCGAACACCGCGATGCACTCCCGCAGAAGGTCCAGCGGAATGGGCGAGGCGCCGTAGAGGATGAATTTCAAACGGCTGTAGTCCACGTGACGGGACCGGGGCTGTCGCACGACGATCTGCAAGGCGGCGGGGACCATGAACATCTTCGAGATCCGGTCCTCTTCGATGAAATCGAGCACCTTGAGGGGATCAAACTCGCGCGCGACGACGCCGGTCGCCCCGTTGACAAGGCCCACAAGGCCCCAACCGGTTCCGCCGATGTGGGCCACGGGCATGGCTACAAGGCTGACGTCCGACGGGCTCCAGGTATTCCAGTCAAGCTTGGCCTCCGCCGCAAGACGGCGGCCCACCAGAAGGTTGTTATGCGTCAGCATCACGCCCTTGGGTCGACCCGTGGTCCCTGAGGTATAGAGCTGAACCGTCGTCTCTTCGGGGTCGATGGCGACCAAAGGGTCGTGCGCAGGCGCCGCATCGCGCCAGACTTCGTAGGTGGCGGGTAGGTCCGGATCGGGCGACGGCTCCATGGCCATGAGCGTGGGCTTGTGAGCCATGGAGGCGAGGGCCTGGCGCGCCTGGGGCATGACTTCGGGGCCCACGAAGACACATCGAGCCTGGCAGTCCTCGAGAATAGAGGCGATCTCCGGCGGGGCGAGGCGCCAGCCGATGGGCGCCGTCACCGCGCCTATTTTGGCGGCGCCGAGGAGGAGTTCGAAATAGTGATCGCTGTTCTTCCCCACATAGGCGATGCGGTCTTGCTTGAGTGCGCCCGCAGCCGTGAGGGCGTTGGCGACGCGGTTGGTGTTTTTGTCGAAGGCGGCGAAGGTGGTGCTGCGCCCTTCAAAGGTGAGGGCTACCTGGTCGCCCCGCATGCGGGCGTGATAGCGGGCGATATGGCCAAGGGTGGGCATCGCCGCGAAGTCGACGGTTGCGTCCGTCACGGGCGTTTTGTCGCCGATCAGCGCCATGGTGGTCCTCCAAGTTCCGGCCGCCGCATCCTCAAGGCGACCATCAAGGGCGGCCTGGGGCGGGTTTTGGTCTTGGATTTGAGCCTAAACCCCAAGGGTTTCAAAGCCCGTTGTTCAGACTGCGCGTCCTGGATCCGCGGTTAAGACGCCACATCGTCCCCCAAGGTCCTCGGAGAACTCCCGCAGAGGCGCTTAGGCTTAAAGGCTCGTTCCGCCCACAGTGAGGCCGCCAATCTTAAGGGACGGCTGACCGACGCCTACCGGAACGCCCTGTCCCGCCTTGCCGCAGACGCCGATGCCCGGGTCGAAGTCAAAGTCGTCCCCAACCATGCTGACGCGCGTGAGGGCGGAAGGGCCGTCGCCGATGAGGGTGGCGCCCTTCACGGGGCGCGTCACCTGTCCCTCCTCGATGAGATAGGCCTCCGTACACTGGAACACGAACTTGCCGTTGGTGATGTCCACCTGACCGCCGCCGAAGTTGGCGCAGTAAAGCCCGCGCTTGGTGGAGCGGATCATCTCTTCCTGGGGGGTCGTTCCCCCGAGCATGGCGGTATTGGTCATGCGCGGCATGGGCAGATAGGCGTAGGACTGGCGTCGTCCGTTTCCTGTGGCCGTCATGCCCATGAGGCGGGCGGACATGCGGTCATGCATGTAGCCCTTCAAGATCCCGTCCTCGATGAGCACCGTGCGCGACGTGGGCGTGCCTTCGTCGTCAATGGTGAGGGAGCCCCGGCGGCCCGGGATAGAGCCGTCGTCCACCACGGTTACCCCTGGGGCGGCCACCCGCTCGCCGATTCGGCCGGCGAAGGCGGAGGTGCCCTTGCGGTTAAAATCGCCTTCGAGGCCATGGCCGACCGCCTCGTGCAGGAGAACCCCGTTCCATCCCGGCCCGAGGACCACATCCATCTCCCCCGCCGGACAGGAGACCGCATCGAGATTGACGAGGGCCTGGCGCAGGGCTTCATCCACCTGGCCGCGCCAGCTGTCCGGCCGAATCCAGGCCTCGAAGCTCGCCCGCCCGCCGGCGCCCGACCCGCCGCTCTCGCGCCGGCCGTCCCGCTCTACGGTGACGGAGACGTTGAGACGCACCAGGGGGCGAACGTCGCGAAGTAGCCGGCCGTCGCCTCTCAGGATCTCCACAATCCTGCGCTCGCCGGCGATGGAGGCGGACACCTGCACGACCCTGGGATCTCGACCGCGGGCGAAGGCGTCGATCTCCTGAAGTAGGGCGACCTTCTGCGCGAAATCAGGGGCGATAAGGGGGTCGTCCTCGCCGTAGAGTTTGGCGTTGGTCCCCCGGGGCGGCTCGGCGGCCACGCCGGCGTACCCACGCTTGGCCAAGGAAGCCGACGAGGCCGCCCGCGCGATGGCCGCCTCGGAAATCTCGGACGCGTGCGCGTAGCCGGCGGTCTCCCCGGCCACCACCCGCAGGCCGAAACCCTCTGTGGCGTCGTAGTTGGCCGCCTTCAGACGCCCGTCGTCGAACACCAGGCTCTCGCTTTCGGAGCGCTCGACGAACAGCTCTCCGTCGTCCGCGCCCGCCAGGGCCTCGCCGAGGACAGCCGCGATGCGCGTTTCCGAGCATCCGGCCGCTTCAAGAATAGACGGGGGAGGAGAGGGAGCGTTCATAGGTCACCCAAGACATGAGGCTAATAGATTGCCACCGCAGAGGCGGGGCACAAGGGGCGCGGCCATTTGGCCGAGGCGGTCTAGGCGGAAGGGTTAGTCGTTCGCCGGCGCGGGACCGGGGGCGGCGAAGGTGGCGACCACCTCGCCGTCGGCGAGGACGTTGTCGTTCATGGCGGCGATGACCTTGTCGATATTCGCGCCCGGATGCAGCCTGAGGCGCTGGCGCAGGGCGAAGACCTGAATGTGATAGTGATGCGGAGCATCGCCCGCTGGCGGTCGCGGCCCAAGGTAGCCCACGCCGCCGGCGTAGTTTACGCCCTGCATCATGCCCGTGGCCTCCTTGGGCTCGGGACGATTGCGCACGCCGCGGCCGATGCCCTTGAAGGCGCCGGGGATGTTGTAGGCCAGCCAATGCACCGTCGGTCGGTCGCTGTGCGAATCGGTGTCTTCGACGATGAGCACGAAGCTTTTCGTCCCCGGCGGAGCGCCGTCCCAGGAGACTTCGGGGGAGATGTTCTTGCCGAAGGCGGTATAGATCTGCGGGACCGGCTTGCCAGGCTCGGCGGCGGCGGAGGTCACCGTCAGGGGCTGGATGGCGGGGGAAAGCACGCGATCCAGGGCGATGACAGAGGTGTCGCTAGCGCGAACGCTGGCGAGGGCGGCTCCGCCGGCCAGGGCGGCGATGATCAGGGCGCTGAGGAAAGTCCGGCGATGGTTCCGCATGCGGTTGGACGGGGGCTCCGTGGGCGTGGGCGCTTTGCGTATCAGGGAACGATCCGCGCCTCCAGCCGTTCCCCCACCCAGTTCGAACCGTTGGCGTCGTTTCTTTCACGCTGGCAATTCTGCCGCCACGGCGATGCTCTATCGTAGCGGTGATGAGTGGCGTGCCTCCAGGATTTCACCGTGAAAATAAACGCCGCGTTTGTCTTCCCGCGGCCCTGCGCCTCCCCTTTTCCCAGGTTAGCTTCATCTACGGCGCCCGCGCCGCCGTAGATGATACGGTGACCGCCGCACGTATTTAGAGAACGCCATTTGCCCCGACTGTTATCCGACAACGACGTAGCCTCGTTCCGTGACCGCCTTTGCCAGGCCGCGGAGCGACTTTTCATCGCCGAGGGGCCGCAGGCGGTGACCATGCGCCAGCTCGCCAACGAACTGGGCTGCAGCCCCATGACGCCATACCGCTACTTTAAGGATAAGAACGAGATCCTGGCCACGGTGCGGGCGACGGCGTTCAATCGCCTGTGCGACGGGCTTGAGCGGGCGTCCCAGGAGGCTGAGGCGTGCAGCCCCGCCGTCGCTGCGCAGAGGGTGTGCCGGGCTTACATTGATTTCGCACGCCGTGAGCCGCACGCCTATCGCCTCATGTTCGATCTGACCCAACCCGACGAGGACGCCTACCCGGCGCTTGCGGCGGCTACGGCCCGGGCCCGGGCGGCCATCGCCAAAGACCTCGCCGGGCCGCCGCCCCGGGTGGCCTCTGGAAAGGCCGCCATGGTCCAGGGGTATCTGCATTGGGCCATGCTGCATGGTGCGGTCATGCTGCACCTCTCCGGAAAGCTTGGGGGCTCCGTGGGGCCTGACGACCTCATCGGCGCGGTGCACGCCTCATTGGCGCATCTGTCCACGCCTGACGAGGCCGAGATTTCCGTCAGGCACTAAGGCGGATCCCATAAACCTATGGCCACGGCGCGAGGGCTATGGAATGCAGGCGGAGTGAAACCCGCCGCCGCCCCATGTCACGGACGCGTTCTGATCATCGCCGGCTCCGATTCCGGCGGGGGCGCAGGCCTGCAGGCGGACATCAAGACCGTCACCGTCCTTGGCGGCTACGCCTCCACCGCCGTGACCGCGGTCACCGTGCAGGACACCCTGAAGGTCTACGGCGTCCATCCTATCCCCCTTGAGGTGATCGAGGCGCAGGCGCGCGCCGTTCTGGACGACCTCGGCGCGGACGTCGTCAAGACCGGGATGCTCGGCGACGCGCCGACCGTCGCCCTCGTCGCCGATATCCTGCGCCGGGCGCGCCTTCCCGCGGTGGTCGATCCCGTCATGGCCGCTAAGGACGGCTCTCCGCTTTTGGCGCCGGACGCCCTGGAGGCGGTGCGTCAGGGCTTGGCGCCGCTGGCGAGCCTCTTAACGCCCAATGCGCCGGAAGCGGCTCTTCTCACCGGCCTTTCCATCGAGAACCCCGTCGAGCTGGAGCGCGCCGGCGAGGCGCTCCTGCGCCTGGGCTGCCAGGCCGTCCTCATGAAGGGCGGGCATGTGCCGGGTCCGCAGGTGGTGGATATCCTCATGACGCCCCAGGCGTCAGTTCGCTTTTCCAGTCCGCGTGTGGAGACCCGCCACACCCATGGCACTGGCTGCACCCTCGCCAGCGCCTGCGCCGTGGGTCTCGCCCAGGGGCTCGACCTCGCCGCCGCTGTGGCGCGCGCCCGCGCCTATGTTCAAGGCGCTCTTCTCAACGCGCCTGGCCTTGGTGGCGGCCATGGTCCCCTCGGGCATGGCTGGGTCTGCACGAGCGCGACTGCGGTGGCGTCGTGACGCCGGAGGTAGAGCCGCTGGAGGCGCGCCTCATTGCCATCCTCCTCGAAAGTCCGCGCCTCGTGCGCGTCCTTGAAGCGGCCCAGTCCCTAGACCTCCAGGACTGGCGCCTGACGGCGGGCGCCATCTACCAGACCGTGTGGAACCGCCTGACCGGGCGTGAACCGGATTATGGTTTGAAGGATTTCGATCTCGCCTACTTTGATCCCGACGTCTCCTATGAGGCCGAGGACCGGGTGATCCGGCACGCGGCGCAGGTGTTTCCCAGCGCCCTTTCGCCCCTGGTGGAAGTCCGTAACCAGGCCCGGGTGCATCTTTGGTTCGAAGAACGGTTTGGCGAGCCCTACACGCCCTTGGGATGCACCGACGAGGCGTTGCGGCGCTACGTCTGCCCCGCCTTTTCCGTGGGCGTGCGCCTGGAGAAGGCCGGCCGCTTGAGCGTGGCCGCGCCCTTTGGGCTCGAGGACTGCTTCGCTATGCGTCTGCGTCCTAATCCTGAGCGGCCCGTCAATCCGCGCGGCTTCGAAAAAGTCGTCGCCTCATGCGTTGGGCGCTGGCCTGAACTTCGCGTGAGCGCCTAGATTGGGGCGAGCCCGACGGTGTTGGGCGGCTGGGACGGAGGAGACGTCATGGACTATGTGAACCTCGGCAAGACCGGGCTTAAGGTGTCTCGGCTGTGTCTCGGCTGCATGACCTACGGCGCCTCAAGCTGGCGGCCTTGGGTGCTGGACGAGGCGGAGAGCTTCCCCTTCTTCAAGGCCGCGTTGGAGGCCGGCGTCAACTTCTTCGATACGGCGGACATGTATTCCGTCGGCGCCAGCGAGGTCGTCACCGGCCGCGCCCTTCGGGAGTTCGGATCTGTTGCAGGGCGCTGGCGCGACGGGCTCGTCATCGCCACCAAGGTCCACAATCCCATGTCGGCGGATCCCAACGATCGGGGTCTGTCGCGCAAACACATCCTGTCCGCCATCGACGCCAGCCTGAAACGGCTTGGGACCGACTATGTGGACCTCTATCAGATCCATCGTTTCGACTATGCGACGCCCATAGAGGAGACCCTCGAAGCCTTGAACGACGTGGTTCGGGCCGGCAAGGCCCGATACATCGGCGCCTCGTCCATGTACGCTTGGCAGTTCATGCGCATGCTGTCGACATCGGAGCGCAACGGTTGGACGCGCTTTGTGTCCATGCAGCCTCAGTACAACCTCGTCTACCGGGAGGAGGAGCGCGAGATGCTTCCCCTCTGTGCGGCCGAGGGGATCGGCGTCATCCCCTGGTCTCCCCTCGCGAGGGGGTTTCTGGCGGGCGACCGGCGCCGGCCGGCGCCGGGCCAGAACGCACCCAAGGGCGAGACCGTCCGCGCGTCCTCGGATCCCTTCGCCGACCACCTTTATTACGCGGAGGCGGACTTCGACGTGAAGGACGCGCTCTCAGCCGTTGCGGAGGCGCGGGGCGTGGCGCCTATGCAGATCGCCCTCGCCTGGGTGCTCTCCAAACCGGTGGTCACGGCGCCCATCATCGGCGCCTCGAAGGCGCACCATTTGACGGACGCCCTGAAGGCTTTGGAGCTGCGGTTGACGGCGGAGGAGCTGAAGGCGCTTGAGGCGGCCTATCGGCCCAAGCCCGTCACCGATCACGCCTGAGGGCGCGCGCCTCGCCCTCGCCGCCCCTTGACCAAAGCGGGCCTGCGCGGGGGCTGTGGTCGGGGCGCCGCGCCGCGGTCTCGGCCAAGGGCTGGCCCATGAAGCCAAGGGATCCTTGAGGGCCAAGGGACCGGTGCGGTTACTCCACCGCCTTTAAGATGGTTTCGACAGAGGCCACGCGCGCGCATTTCCGACAGATTGACCTCCATGGCCGCGAGGCTGTTGGCGATCTGGGACTGAGCGCTGGAGGCGCGTTCCGCGAGCTGGCGATAGGCGTCGTCATGGGCGAGGCGCGCCCGCGCCTGCTCGACCGAGGCGTAGGCGCGAAGGCCGAAGACGACAAGCACCGTTGCAAGGGGCAGCACCAGGGTAAGCAGATAGAGCGTTGTGGTCATGGGGTTCCTCAAGGTTCGTGTTTGGCGGTAAGCGTCTTGCCTGCGTCAGCCAGGGAGGCCGGGGTGAGGTGGAAGGCGAACTCGGCGACTTGGAAGAAGTTGAGCGCCTTACCGTCCTGCGACAGCTCAAGCTTGCTCACGACGAGGCCCGCGTCCTGCAGCTTCTGGAGATGGAGATGCAGGAGGGGCCGGCTGATGCCGATCTCGCGCGCCAATTGGCTGACGTAGTTGCGGCCGCCGCCGGCCAAGGCGGCAATGACCCTCAGACGGTGCGGATGAGCCAAGGCGGCCAGGGCCGCCAATAGCTGGTCGCCAT
>Ga0116231_10003877_pt1 | contig 30671 bp, 31 predicted proteins | sample S1TSphgellanicum_2_FD_89695 | JGI IMG/M metagenome (GOLD analysis project Ga0116231, IMG submission 89695) | Host-associated microbial communities from peat moss isolated from Minnesota, USA - S1T2_Fd - Sphagnum magellanicum MG | ecosystem: Host-associated > Plants > Peat moss > Unclassified... | reverse complement strand
TGTCATGAAGAAAGTGGGTTCGATTGATTGCCTATGAGTGAATAATTAACACTTGAAAAAGTTTTATCATCATGTTGTGTTGTTTGCCACCAGGAGTTGGGTAAAATGTGAATCATGGTTTCAGATAGTGAGTGGAGCCTTGAAAATATTACAAAATAGCTTCCAGATTTTTAAGTAATCTATTAAGGTGATCTTAAGTTTCAGCCTAACTTGTGACTCTGGCTGTCTTGCTCATCCTGCCTTTTCGAGCTATCAGTAAAGTGCTGCAAAGTGACGACTAGTCCTCACAATACAAGTTACTTGTGAGGTTACACAGTGGTTATTTTGGGAGCTATTTTAGGACTACCTAGGGGCTAGTTTAGAAACTACATGAGGACTTTTTAAGTTAGGGATTACATAGGGGATTATTTAAAAGTTATTCAAGAATTATTTAGGGGTTATTTAGGAGATTACCTAGGGATTTCTTAAATAATGGAATAATTAAGGGATTAGTTACAAAGTTACATATGGGCTATTTAGAGGCTATCTAGGGGTTTATTTAAGGGATACTAATTAGGGATTATTTAAGGACCCACTTTGGTATGGGGATATCTAAGGACTATTTACAAGGCTATATAGGGTTTACTTAGGAGACTACTTAAGAACTTCTAAAGTTAGGAGATGTCTAAAGGGTTGTTTTTGGGGTTATTATGGGTTTACTTAGGTTATATAGGGCCTACTTAGGTGTATATAGGGGTTACCAAGATCTTAGTTCAATATCATATTTAAATCTCTAATACCCATCCTCACTTCTAAACCAAAAGCATAATCCAAAATCTTAATTTTCAACCTTATGCAAGAGGGTAATTCATAACCTTTGTTTAAAGCCCATAAGCTTTGTCTTATGGGTGGGGACCTATATAAGTGGGAGCACTTCTCACTTATTTTTCTTTTTCATTTTTCACTCGTGAAAGGGTTTCTTTGCTATGAAATTGTGGTTTCATTTTCAAGTCATGGGCCTAGTTCTACAAGATATAATTTTAACTTCACACAAATAGTTATAGCCTTTCATCTTCAAGTGATGATGATATAATAAATGAGGTGTCTACAAAGATGGATAGACAAAAATAATCTGCTTTTGCAACTACAATTTGTGTTTCCAACTCATCTCACATGTTCAATGCCAATGAATTGGAATAGGGTGTTGGCCAATTAGTGGATTGAAGCATGGAAATTCAAGATGTGCTCATTATTATGTGAGCAATGTCAAGGTTGTTCAAAATTTTGATGAACTTCACTTTAGTTTGAGTTTCACAAATTGGTGTTACTCTTGGTGCCCACCATTGTGCACCATGCACAATTCACAAATTGCACCACATTCAAGTTCTAAATTAAAGTTTTGGTTCTAGGGTTTGGATTAGGGATTTGATTTACATTATGAGTTTGGGGATTTGGATTATGATTTTTATTTTATGGTTTACAATTAAGGTTAAGATTAATGTTTGGATTAAGATTTTTGTTTTAGGGTTAACATTATGGTTTTAATTTTAGGGGTTGGGTTTAAAGTTTGATTTCAAAAATTTCCTTTGGGGGTTTGGATTAATGTTTTCCCTTCAGGGATTAAAAATAAGGTTCTAATTTTAGGGTTAGGATTAGGGTTTTAATTTTAAGGGTTAAGTTTAAGGTTTGGATTAGAGTTTATGTTTAAGATTTGATTTTTAAAATTTCCTTTCGGGGTTTGGATTAAATTTTTACTTGTAGGCGTTAAATAAGGTTTTTGTTTTAGGATTAGGAGTAGGGTTTTAATTTTAAGGTTAGGATTAAGGTTTCATTTTTAAAGTTAAAGTCTAAATTTAAGGTTTGATTTAAAAACTTGCCTTTGGGGTTTGGATTAGGGTTTTTAATTTTAACAATAATATGGGTAAATTAGGGTTTTGGTTTCAAATTTCAATTTAAGAATTGGATTTTACGAGTGATCACCACATTCAAATAAAACATCTTTCAAAATTGATCTTTGAACAATGCCTTTAGTTCATTTTATACATGAAACATGACAATGTTTACATGTATGATGCATTTTTATGGAATTGATCAAAAAATGCGGTTTGTGATGATTCCACTGGGGATGAGATTTGATAGCACAAAATACAAAAGCAGATTATGTTGGGCACCACAATACCAAAATTCCAAAGTTGCATTGGGTTCATTGATGGGCCACTCATCAAGATCTACAAACCTTGGAATGATGTGGCCTACAAGGTTTAGTTCAATGGGTGCAAAAAGATTTACTCGATGAACAACATTGTGGTTGTTGATCATCAAGGCTTGTTCATTTACCTAAACTTTGGGTTCCAAGTTCTACCATGATGTTACCATCTTGCTCCAATTTGAACTCCATAAAATAGGCCTTAATGTTGACCATGATGTTATTAATGCCTACAACAACATTCATGTTAAGTACATAATGCAAGTGGGATGGTGAATTGAAAAGGTAATGAAATTGATTAATGAAAGGTTTGATTCCATAAAACCTAAATACATACTTTTGTTTAAAACCACAACTATCTTGACAAATTTTTTGCATAAATGTCAAGTGGACTTCACATTTGAAGTCATAGGTGAACAAACGTTTGACCCTTTTGATTAGGGTGGGGTGAAGATTTATAGTTCTTCAACTCTAAAATCTCCTTAACTTTTGCTTTGAACTCCTCTTCGACTACGAATCCTAACTTCCTAACAATTTTTCTAAATCCACCTCTGCTGTGGATGTCATATCGTCAATGCTTTGTGATTAGTGTTGCAAATATTATGCATATGTCCTAGACTTTTCCATTGGCACAAATGTAGATGTGGGGCCTAAGGCTACACTAAACCCATGTGATGGAAGGTCTAAATCCACAAAAAATGGATGTAGGAGTAAATGTAATAACAAATGTAAGAGCATATGTAGGAAGGTTGGGATTGATGGATTTATGGTACCACCAATTGAACTTTGTTAGTGTTTCAAAACATTTTGCATGGCATGACCATTTGTTGATTTCAATTATGCCAATACTTCTTCATTATGCAAAATAATTATTTCTAAACCTTCTTCATTTGATATCCCTATTAGATTGTTATTTTGGGCTTTGGATTATAGACTTAGTCATTAAGGTCAATCCAACACACATGTGGTCAAAATTTACAAAAGTTTGAAATTTTTCATGTCCAAAATATTTGAACCTTAGTGTGTAAGCAAAATAAACCAAATAGCTATTTTACCTTGTCAAAATTGCAACAAGTAGAGTTTAAATAACAATTCAAGCCATCATAAAATTGTGAAACATTTAATGTATTTGCTTGAATGATAATCTATAAGATGTTTCTATACTAATGTGCATTAATTTTCAAATTCCAACTTGTAAAAGTGGGTTTCAAGTAGGGTTTTTAAAACTACAGGTAGCTTTTGACGTCTACTTTTGAGCATGGGCTTTTTGTTTCAAATAAATGTCAAATATGGTTTAATAAAGGATTTAAAAAAAAAATTAATGGGTTGCTAAAATAGATGATGATCTTCATATCATAAATTAATACATATTTATTTGATTAATTTTTAAAATGAAAAATAGGTTTGAACACATTATTAATTAATTAATTTCGAATATACTTTTCATCTACTTTTTAAGTTCATTTACTTTTTATGTTTTGGGAATTATAGTTCTACATGAATCATGATGTGTTGCGACTATTAGTCATGAGGTGTTACGACTATTAGTCAACCTCGTTGCCATGTGGTGTGCCATGTTGCGTGCCATGTTAGATCACACGACCATTAGTTGTAATTATTTACCAAAAGTTGCAAGAATGAATGGAATTTTTTTATTACCTAATTTTAGATGATTAAAAATACATTTAAAAAAATTGAAACTTTGGTACTTGTGTAAAAATAATCAAGTTGTGATATTAATTATAGTCACAAAATGATAATGCATGTGGCACCACAATGTCTTTTATAACTATGTAGTCATTAAGATGAACTTGTAATTACAATTGGAGTAAAAAAAAACAATAATTGTTTTATTCACCAGTTGTAAAACCCAATATGTGTTGTATGTTGTGCAAGGTGATGGTGAAAAATGGTGTTCCACATGTCCAAACTTCAAGGGGTTTATGGCAGACAATGTTCAAGCCAACTAAAATGTCGTGTGCATTATGTCTAGTTTCAGTGACCCAAGTGAACCTTGGTTGACAACAAGCATACTTGTTAATTACTTCACTAGATTCAATCCATGGATAGGCACATAAAATAACAAATTACGTTGGAGTTGCGTGAACAACATAAGACATTGTGCTATGAGTATAAGAATGCCACATCATTGGAAGAAGCTAATGTTCAATATGCGACCATTTGATGTTGGTGGTATTCCTCTAGGGTGTCTAATGAAGTTGGACTATAAAAGCTAGAAAATTGGCTTAGTTTTTGGCACTTTCGTGTTAAGCAATGGGGAGGGTTTATGAAACACGTCAGGTTCTAAACAATCTCCCACATCCTTCATTGTATCACATCTTTGTTACATGTCTTCAAAAAATTATATAACATAGGTCAAAATAAGGTTGACATAAATTTATGTTGTGCAAAAATTTCTTTAGAAGAGGTTGTAGACATGCCTACATGCAACTTGTCAAAAATTATACATAATGTTTGGTTACAACAATAAGGGAAAATAGGACCTTGTTTGTATGTTGTGATAATTGATGATTATGTTGAAACTTTTAAGCAAGTGATGTTATACTACCTATTCAAGAGAGGTGGTTACTTTGGCCAAGGACCTAACAAAAGTGAACTCCTCTTGTGAAGAGCAACCATGTTGGGTGATCCTATCCAACTTGCATATGTGGTTAAGAAATACGCCCTAATGCAACCTTCACATCTAAAATTGCCCATTTGGAAGGCGAGGAGATATTTAGCTCCTATAAATGGAAATCAAACTTGCCTCAAGGATAAAAAAGTGATTTCCATCAACATGATCGTGTAATTCTTTCACCTACGTGTTAACACACTATCTGGCAAATCCCTTGTGCAACATAAGGGGTTCCTTTTAGTTTTGATCAGCCTCCACACACAGTTCCCTTTGATGGTTGTGTTGAGGTCTTCGAAGTAACATATGGAGATGGATTGTGGCACATAGAACATTGTCCCCCAACGTTGCACGTGTAATGTTCAACATTGCAAAACTCCATGAAACATTTTTGCATTATAGGGCTTATTTTACAAGATGCCTATAGTTGGTATTCCTACCCCAACTTATTTTGGTTTGTGGTTTCAATTCCCATGTGCACCCTTCAAGCTTCATAAATTTTGGTTTTGTGTTGACAACATGAATTGTTGTATGGGTGATAGCAAGTAGAACCATGTTGACTAGTTATACCTATTGTTTTGGAATGTGAAAGAAGAAATCAACCTCACCCAAGATGAAATAATATTTCACAAAGAAGCAAGGTTTGTTATCAACAAACAACTATATATCATTCTTCGAAGTTTATTTGGTGAAGAAAGTTATGTTTTAGTAAATCGTCCATTCAACGAGGTGGCATGGCTTACAACATGGAATGGTAAAATTGTTAGACAGACAATGCCTTTTAAGATGTCTAAATTATACTATAATAGATGGGGGGTTGGTCAATTTCTTGAAGTGGTTGTGAACCCACCATTGGAGGTTCCTACATTTTGATATGGACGAATCTTTAAGATTTTTTCTAGTGTAGCTCCAAATTAAAGGCAATGTGAAATTACAATTGGGAACTTCCCACCTTACACTTGCTTGGATTTTGTGATTATGTTATTAGGGTCGTTGAGTCGACGAAGGAAGTGGGTGCCATGCAAACACATTTGTTATAATATGTTGCAATTGTCATGTTTTATGAGGGTTTCAAAAATTTCATCCATTTCCCCACTTGGAATTACAATGAAGTTCGTTGTTTGTTGTCTCATGCCATAGCTTTCAAGTAACTAAAAATGCGATCAAAATTTATAGCTCTAGAAAGTGTGAAGTAGATTACATAGGATGAAAATAGAAATTGATTTTCATTATGTGGGTATAAATTAGAGACCATATAAAAAATTTGACTTGGTAAACGTTTCAAATACTACCCATTCAATGCTCTACTTAGTAGATTATTGCGGAGTGCAATTGTTTTACAACTACCATTTTGTGTGTTAACAATTTCACAATGTTTCCCAAGTGAACACCCTTCGGTTTCTTTCATTAATTTCTTTCATTAGTTCCACACACTAAAAGATCCAAAACTTGCATATGATTTCTACCCATTTTTTCACCTTCCACGTGGAAATATTTTTCATTTAAATGGATGAAATATTTCATCCATCTAGAAAAATACTCAATCCATTTGATGAAATATTCTTGGGCAAAAGCATCCTTGGGTGGTACCACTAGGAACCACCTCAAGGAATGGTTAAGGAACCAAAAATGGCCTAATCATTTTCCTAGGCCCTTTCCTAATTTAAATGTTTTCACAACTATAATTATTTTTCTCATGTTTATCAATTGCAAGCACAAATATATAACTTGAAGTTTATTTTTTATTTTTAAAAATTAGAAATTGTTAAAAATTTGAATTCCTAATCAAAAGTGCCCCTTTAAAAATTAATAGCTTTAACTTTGGAAATTCATAAGTAAATTATACTTATTAATTTCTTAATAAAAACCTAAAAATAAAATGAATTTCAAATTACTTTTAAAAATATTTCCCAAGAAAATTTTCAAATTATGTTTCAAATTTGTGTTCATGACCAAAAAATTCAAAGAAAAGAACCAACGTGACATTCTTATAATTTTTTTAAAATGCAATGATTAGGAACATCAAAATACACAATATTCTTGATATTACTGAAAATTCAAAATTTATGAAACCTAATAAATGTACTCATTAAAAGAAAATTATTAAAATATATGTTTAAATGCTTTCTATGATTTTTCAAAGTTCAATGGGTCCAGGAAAATCAAGGTGTGAGGTTCCTAGTGGTACCATCCAAGGATGCTTTCACCTTCTTGCTGCGTGGATGGAATATTCATGCTAGGTGCAAGTATATTTTAAAAAATATTCTTTGTTGTTCACAAATTCATGTTCACATGTTCACCACTCATGCTCACAAGTTCGCATGTTAGCAACGTTACTTATTGGTATGTTGGTAGTCCATTTTTCACTCCAAAAGGAATGACTTGCCATACAAATGCTCCCCAATTTGTTACAAAAATAATTTTGTCCTTATCTTTTATAACTATAAATATATAATGATATCCATAATATTCTTCCAAAAATGAATAAGCTTCATGTTCTGTCATTGTGATAAAACACCTTGTTGATAAACAAAAATCAATATGGGTCCTTTTTGGTGGTTGCATTCAACTTGTGGAAATCCCCAAAAATTTACAGTTTGCCATTTTTTTGTGGAACCACAATGATGGTGATGACTATGTGACCTCTTCAATAGGTTGTATGAATCTTACAACTAACAATTTATCAATGTTTTATTTCACTAATACAACATAATTTGGGTTCATGGTATACCTAGCCTAATGCATTGATGGTATGGTAATGTCTAACTCAATCTTGTGTTGTGCCAACCCTAGTGGTGTGCCCTTCAATTCCTTGTATGTCTAGGCAAATACATATTTGAATTCTTTCAACAACTCTTCCAAATCATCGGTTTATTGTGGACTCAATTGTGCATTAGCCTTGAAACATTGAGGCTAATCCACTATTCCCAAGTTCAATTTAACCAATTATTGTTATTTCATTAAAGCTTATTAACAACTTGGAAACTTTGAACTTTCATGTTTATTAGTGTTTCATCCACTGATGTGTCTTTCAATGTATGGTGTAATATGTTTTTAAATACAATGTATCTTCTAATGAAATCACAAAACCAACCTTTGTAGAATTTATGGTATTTCATGTTCCTTATGTTACTCATAAATGTTATAGGTATAGTTAGTTTTTAATTTAGTGATTGCATTTGTATTAAACAAAACTATTGATTCCTTAGGCAAGACTATCATTCCAATGGAAAAAAAATTTGGTTTTATTATAAATGTCATATTCTCCTCATCATTTGTGATGCCATGTTGAAAATCATAGCACACTAATACCACATTGTTATGTAGCATTGTGAAAGTATTAGTCATTACATATGGTATCCCATGCACCAATCTTTTCATATTACAAATTAGGCCTATTGGCCCAGTTATTGTGTAATTAAACATTTTCAAATTGTAAGGAATTGGTTTAGGCTTTAGTAATCCTAACTTGCTAAGTGATATTGTTATCACTCAAGGAATAAACTAGGAGTAATGGGGGGTACCAAGTGTGAACATTATCACTAAACAACATTATTTTTTTGATTCTTCAAGGGATTTCACCACTTGTAGTTGTTGAATTGTTTCCACAAAAAACTTCTTCAACTAATTCCCCTCCTTATATTAATATGTAGCACTTTTGTTATTTAGTGGCTCCCAATCCTTGAACACATGTTCTTCATTCTTCTTATTACGAGTAGCCATTGTAACCATGTTAACTAAAACTATAGGTGTTTTTGTTAGCAGCTAGTTGAGTATTTCTTAGTTTAGTTGCCTTGTCTTTGAACAAGGTCTACATCTTTCCAAACATTGGACAATTTAGTATCCTATGACCAATCACTCCACAAAGGTGACATGGGTATTTTATATATTTTGGAAGTTTACTTGTTTAATTAATAACGTTGTTGCAAAAAGTTCTTCCTTCTTGCTTTGACAGGTCTCCATTATGTGATTGTTATGATTACAATTGGTATAGAACATGTTTTTACCAATGTAATTCACACTTCCATTTGCAATAGTTGTTACAAATATTTGTTTGGAATTATAAGTCAAATGTATCCTTTTGCTTCAACACACCTTCATAGACCATTACAAAATCCTTATGTTATTGAAATGTTATTATCTTCATTAATATTGTAATAGTTTTAAAGTAATGAATTACAATCCAAATCTAAGCATTGTAGTTTAAATACTACCAATAGGTTTTTTTTTACAAACTATTTGCTAGTGTCATGAAACATTCATAATAAATTTTCACTTGTTCCATTTTATCATGCTTAAACATTTGCAATTGCAAGTATACACGTTCATCATTTACTATTCAAAAAAGTTTACAAAATGCTTGTTCCAATTCAACAAACATGCAGTTTAGATGTTCTCCCATAAAATTTTAACCCCATTCAGAAATTGTGACCTTTAACATGAACACAAATGCATTCACAATATCCTCATCCTTTGTTTCTCCATTAGTTTTAATTATAGTTTTAAACACTTGTATGCATGCATTATAATCAATGTCTTTGACATTAGGAGGATATGGAGGTTATTTTTTGGGATGTTGCATTTTAGGCTTCTCCACTACAACATTTTTCCACTATAGGTGGTGCTTAATGGAATAAACGCACAATTCCGATAATTACACTAGGGAAGGTATTCCTCCCTTATAATGACGAAAGAAATGTTCCATGTGATAGTATTGGTTGACTAACTCCCATTCCAAGTATTATAGTACTTGTAGACCCTATTCCATTCCATATCGACATTGAAGGAATGTATGAATATTTCATTGGTATTACCATGGCAAAAATGAATATAGTTAAAATCTTTCAACAACTCCTCGGCCCACATCTCCAAAAATACTAACTCCTTCATGATGAAGATCAAATAATTAACCAAATCTTGGCCCACCTCCAATTCCTACAAATACTTCACCTTTTATGGATATTGATGGTTGTTGAACACCTATTACTGATACTCCAATTGAAACACCTCCAAGTAATATTGCACTTTTAGACCTCTTAACTTCCTTGGTTTGAGTATTCCAAATGACCTAGGTAGGTTGAATAGCTTATTTATGTGGTATAATAATACCTACATGTGGAATAATTAATTTAACTCAAACACGTTTAAATGTAACCAATATTTGATTATGCATTGTTGATACTATAATAGGTATTGCATAGGAAACATGTTCATCATGGATAGGTATTTGTAATGCTACTCTAGTCTCACCTAGTAATGCATGCACCATCATCTCATGTTGAGGATCCATGATCAACACATGATGGTTAATTGATCCATTGGGTCATTTGTTGTAATTCATCTTGAATGACTGAACATGTTCTTATTTGATGTCCCTCTTGTTGACAAAATGTACATTGTTCTAGATTGAACACCTTGGTTGGTCTTGGGGCAATTTGTGGTCCAAAGTAGCTTCCATGTAGTTATGGTACAAATACCATTATAGGCATCCAATCTAGAATCCCTAGATCCTTGTAACTTGTTTTGGAAATTGTCAATGTTATTTTTACAACAATCAATCCAACCATGGGCAGTTCCACTTGTTGTGTGATAAGTGCCTTCGTCCCACACATGGTTGTGTAACAAACACCACTCATTGAATATCCAAGCATGCTTTTGTGTTCGATAGACACTTGCATTTATCACATCATCATTTTTGCCCGTCATTTGGACTCTGTCCCACAAGCCCACACATAATGCGTGCATTTTGGGTGCTCGGACAACGGCATATCTCACAACATCCTAGGTGGCACGCTGCAGCTGCGTTTGAAGGTAGGCCCTTGCATAGGCAGCAAGGAAAAACATAGACATTTCAACATGCAGCTATTTCAAGATGAACATGTGAAAGAATGGTACGCAAAGGTAGTGTGCAATGGGTTTTAGGTGCTTGGGGGGTTGGGGTTTGTTGAGTATGGGGCCGGCTGTGAGGTGTTATGGGTAGTGGCAAGGCAAGTGCTGGGCTTTGCACTGCGACATAGCCAACACACATGCTAGCTGAGCAAGGATACTAAGCGGCTTTTATCCACCAAACACGAGCTACCAAAATCCTCCCACTTGTAGTCCTTGGCTCAATAGTTGAAAAGGTAGGTAGCAGCAGTAGTCAAACATGATGCAGAGGGTTTTTACTTGGATGAAGGCACCTAGGTTCAATGGCTCATGCACAAGCATAGGGAACACGAGGCATATTTGTGGGTATTGCGGCTCACATGCATTTATAGCGGCAAGCGCCCCAATGAGCATGCAACAATTGCGGATGCAGAGGGAAAATGGGCAGAGGGTGCCAAGGAGAAATTGGAGGTGTGTGCCATGTTCTTTGACAAGCTTTACAATTGTGCGCTTGCTGTCAAACTGCCTGCAGAAGCAGAGCCCGAGGAGCCATGGCCCCTTCTTGAGCCTCCCCTGCATCCAAGTTAGCCCCCACTTTATTCCAGTGCTTGTGCTCATGGCTTGCTTCTGCCAGGACTAGGGGGGGGATTTGGGGATTGACATGGTTAACCCACGTTTGGCGAGGTAGTTACAACAATCAAGGGGCTAGACAACAACAAAGCTCTGAAGGCCAACGAAATAATGGCCGAGTTGTTCAAGTCTGGAGGGGAGGTGGCTCTGATGTTCGTCCATGAATGTATTCTCACGACGTGGTGCTCAGGGAAAGCACTCGAGGATTGGAAATGAGCCCAAATTGCGATCCTTCACAAAAGTAGCAGCCGAGCCAATTTGGATAACTACAAAGGGATTAGTTTGCTAGACATTATCGGCAAGGTGTATACGTGGGTGCTTTTGGGACGACTATAGGTGGCAATGGACACATGCCTGAACAAGGCTCAAATGGGTTTCCGTCCAAGTCGGTCTTATTCTGATGCCTTGTTCACCATTAACTAGCTAACAAATTGGTCCAGGGAGTACATGCAGCCTTTGTTTGCTTGCTTTGTTGACCTTAAAAAAACACACGACTGCATCAACAGAAACGCACTTTAGTGTGTCTTGGGGCGGCAAGGGGTGCTTGCAAAGCTGGTAGAACTTTTACTGGATTTGCATATGGGTAGTAGTGCCACAATCAAGGCATTTTGGGGGGGGAATCTTAGCATTTCGAAATCAGGGGCAGGGTCCAACAGGGCTGCAATATTGCGCCATTATTCTTTAATGGATTTTGTACTACAACAAGCATTTGCACAATTCAAATGCCTTGACCACAGAGTCCGGAGTGTCTTTGTCATTCAACTTGCAGGGCTAGCCTTTCAAGGTGGATTTCGGGGGCTTGTCCGAGTTGGAGATCGTTAGCATACTTTTATATGTTGATGATATGGCCATTCTGGCTAATGATGAAGGGGAATTGGAGCATTGCATCTAGGTTTTTGAAGTAGTTACGCAGAGGTGGGGGTTGACGATCAATGTAAAGGAAACAAAACTTTGGAAGGGATATTGGAGGGTGGCAGATGGGGGGGCACTACTTGGAAATGTCACAACGCCCACCCCATTATTATTCAAGGGGAGGCAATTGGGGAAGTCCAGGATTTTAAATATTTGGGGAGCGCGCTTGTGGTTTTTGGAGATCTTGAGAAGGAGCTGAGCCACTGTTGGGCGTTGGTGACTGGCAAATTTGCTCAACTTTAGCCTGTATGGTCCAACAATCAAATTTCCCTATAGACCAAAATGGTTGTTTACAAGCCTACATCCTGTCAACTCTACTTTATGGGTGGGAGTTGTGGGCGTTCACATAGGCTTAAGCAGGAAAGTTCAATGCCATCCACATGGGCTTTCTACGCAAGCTATCAAGGGTGAAGTGGTGGCAGAAACTGAGCAATGTAGAAGTCGTAACTAGATGCAACATTGAATAGATCCCCGCGATGTTGAGCAAAACACGCATGTAGTGGGCGGGACACATGATTAGGATGAGGAACATTAGGCTCCTTAGGAAAATACTTTTTGGGGGATTGGCGAGGGCGGGGGTGAGGGGGCGAGGGATGTTGAAGCAAAGGGTGGCCATGCTATATGAATAGGATATCTGCGAGATGGTAATTGCCATATTGGTTTCAGTCTTAGGGTGCAAAACTTGTTCAGCCGGCCCAACATGGTGGATCCTAGCCCAAGACAAAATCCTATGGGGGGCGTGCTTTGACAAACATTGGCCACGAAGGCCACCTGCACCAACGCTCCTGTAGCTACAAAGATTGTCAAAGATAGGCCCTACATGTTTTACATGTAATTGTGTGTGTGTGTTTTTGTGTTCAACATTTGAACCTCCAAATCTTGTTCATGTCCTTCCTCATCATGTGTTACATACCACTACACAAGTTGTGTAATCTAAAATTAATTTGGCATTGCCATTTGCCAAACAAGGTTTATGGTTTCCTATCATTTACTATTGCATCTTCATTTGAAATCACTTCTAACCCACATGTATTAGACTTGTTTCACGTGTAACCACTTGTTAACATTTTCTTGTTGTGGTGATTTAAACCATTGAAACACAACTTTAGAAACATGTTCAAGTTTTTTTTATAGATTTCCCCTCCTAACCTCTTCAACTTTGGAAGAATAGATTGTTATCATCAATGTAGTAATCAAACATTTACTAATTGTGCATCTTGCCACTCCTCCTTTGTTATAGAATAAACTTTATACATTGTAAGCTTTTCTTTTATTCTTGGAATTACAAGGTTCACAAGATGGTGGCATTACATTCCATTATTGATTGTCACCTTTTGAAACTTTAAGTGGTTTATGAAAGTATGTGATTTGGTTAGATTATATTTAAAGCTTAATGGTATGTTACAAATGATGAAAAAATGATTATAGGTCTTAGACATTTGGTGTGAAGGTTGCCCATGGACATTAAAAAATCACATGGACAAAAAAATTTGGGAAAAGGGAAGTAAGAACAGGAAAATACATGTGTTGAAAAGGGGTTGTAACCTTATAAACTCAAAACTCCAATGAAAACCAGATTTGCTAATAAAATGATTATGTTTGAAGAAGCAGTAGAACTCAAAGAAGCCATTATTTTGTGTTATGTGTGACAAAGGATAAATACTTTGTAATAAAAAGTTCCTAAGGTTGAGGTATGGCTAATTGTAGAAGCATTCACAAGTGTTTTGAACCATGATGTCATTGCATGTGTGATGAGCCAATCATGATGCCATTAATTATTATTTGATGTTCTCGTCATGTCTATTAGTTTGACATTTATTTTGGAAGTTGAAATGGGACATGTTTTTGATGCTCTTGATGCCTTTGATGTTGAAGTCTTCATCTTTCAAAATATCATGTGGGTTGAAGGTGTTAAGGTTATCAAACCTTTTTTGCAATTTTTGAAAGTTTATGATTTACATCAAGTTCATAATATGCTCATCATTATGCTTGATCCTTGTTTCAAGTTTGTGCAGAACTATGTGGGACATGATTATATATTTGTATTGCTTCTAAGATTAACAAATGCAATAATCCCTTTTCTAATGATAATATTTAAAGTACTAAACCTTATTTTCCAAGCATGTCCAACAACAATTGATGGATCTAGTGATTTTATTGAAGAAAACAATAACATCTTTAGTGTTAATGCATCTATGAAATCTTCACATGCATTTATTCTTGGAGAATTGTCTTTCTTCTTGAGAGGTTATCTATGATTGATGTTGCATATGCTAATCCCATAGCTTGGTAGCATATTCATGAAAGTCAAATTTCAAATGTTGACCTCCTTGTTAAATAAAAATTTGAAATTTTGGGGGGGGGTCATAGATTGAAACTGAACGTGTATTTAGTCTTTGTTGGTATGTTGACAACTCTAAGGTGTTGCATATTATAGGTGGAAAATTTGAATCGCATAATTAACATGACGAAAAACTAACTTGACAATCCTTTTTTTGAATTGTTCATGACATAAAGATTTGACAAACTTTATGAAAGTTGAATATTTATTGGTTGAAGAAAATCATATGACTTGATTGATAAATCAAATTATTTTGAACAATTGGAGTTGGATAGTGATTAGGTTTGGCAAGGTCTGATCACAAATGCTTTTGTTGTTTTTGGGTTATTTTTTTAATTGTTGGAATTTCAAATTTGAATTGAAAGGATTTAGTCCTTGTCTTCATGCAAGTTTTATTTGTGGAGCTCATCAACAACATATATGATCGATTCTTGTTGTGTTTTTGTGCGGGGTTGCATGTTTTTGTGTTTTAGGTGGGGTGTGGTTGAGCCACAAAGCTCGTGCTACATTGGGTAGAGTTTTTTTTATAATTGGGGTTCAATTTTGCTACAAGGTAGTACTTTGTAAAAAATTTATGCTATTGTAGGGCAAGTGTGTGAGTGAAAAAAACAATTCCAAACATTCAAATTTTATCCCTAAACTTTGTACATATCTTGTAATTAATATGAATTTGGAAACATCAAATCCTTATTTGCCAAATGAAAAAAATAAATTTAAAAAAAATATATATATATATATATATATATATATATATAACAAATACATTACTAATTAGTTTTTTATGTATGTCCTTATGCTAAATTTTTATAGAAAATATGTCATATTGATAAACTAAGTAAAAATTCAAAACTTCATATCAAAACAAGATTGGATGTGATGTCCCCCAACCCCCCAAAAAATATTTTATAATTAAAAAATACCAAAGACATCGTAATGGATTGGACATCCCAAAGACATTTTAAGGATGAACTTCCAAAAAGGGATGTTGGAAACTTTGGTCTCAAGTGAATTCTTTAAAAACATTGAAAATTTTGTGTGGAAAAAATAAATGGGAACATGATGAGAACATCAAAACCCAAAGCAATTTCAAAATCACTCCCCCCCAAAGAGGGGAAAAATTAGATCTTAGTGGGTGCATGTTGACTTATTTCGTTGTTAATCATGCAAAATTTCCTATCTTGCTCATCACCATTGTTTAAAATTCCAATTTTGAAATGAAATTTGTTTGGGTTTCTCAATTGTCAAATTTTTATTAAAAAAAAGTCAAAATCACCATGTTTTTACATTGGTTCCAATACATAGCCAAAAGTAACATAGATATGATGTTAAATTCTTTTATATTCATATACTTTTTATAATGAAATTTGGCTAAATTATGGATGATCATAATTTTTGCTACTACACAAAATTCCCAAAAAAAAACACTTGGTACCTATTCTTTTACAACTACCTATATTTTGGTCATGCTCAATAAATGAAGACATTAATTTGAAATGATGATTAATATTACCAATAACATGTTATGAGTTTTTTTTTTCCTATCATATGTTTTTAATGGCTCCAAAATTATACCATTTAAAAAAAGTCTAAGTGCCCACTCTCTTAATTTCCCATCATAATCCTTAAATTGACCTCTCTCAATATTCTCCAACAAAGAAGTTAGGTGAATCCTCACATATTTTACGTTCATAAAAATGGTTGTGTTTAAAGCATCAAGTCACAAGCAGTGTGACCTTGGGACTATTCAACACATAGGCTTCAGCAAGTGGCAACAATACAAATTAGTAAGGGTTTTTTGCCACATACTTAATCAATGGAGGAAAAATTTGATCAATAACCACGGTTGCAATTTAATGACTATAGCAAAAAAATAAATAAAGGCCTCATGAAATATTAATGTCTCTTGAATTAAGATAATTCTACTTGCAAACATGTAATGACAAAGTTCAAAACTATTTAAAAAGATTCATTCAAAAAATAAAAAGCAAATAGAATGAGAAAGCTAGAATATTGTTTACATATTTATTTTAAAATTAATTTCTTTTACACTAGTGTGTTTAGTTTCATAGGCTTTAATCTAAAGTCAATAGAAGTTTAAGCTTTCATCCATGCCTATCAACCTTTCCCTAATTTTTGTGGCCAAGTGAAGCATTTTTACAAACTTGCCTACACAAATTTGATAGAAACTTGACACATTCTCCTACAACGGTTTATCACTTGAAGAATGTCATCAACATGCTTTTGAAAATTGTTCACTAACAATAATTGTTGTCACATAATTATCTCCATGGTTGGAGAATTAAAAGTTAATTTTGAAGTGAAATTTCAAGGGGAAAAAAAAAAGTTTATGAGTCAATCTCTTAGTCTAGTTAGCCTAGTGTGCATCTTAATATTTTAATAGTTATTGGTATGTTGGGATTTATCGTCTCTTGTTTATTAACGGATGAAGCTATTAAGATTGATTAGCCTTTAAAGATAATTGTTATGTTTTTAATAAATTTTCTTTATGTTTTTGGAAATTTAATTCTATTTGACAATACATAGTCCTTAGTATGCATGTTTTATTGTGTTTTATGTGTTTTTATATTCAACAACCCTCACCTAATGTGCATTAATTTTTTTGGGTCCGTGGCCTTTACAAAAATTGCACAATCAAAACATGAACAATAAGAATTTTCATCTAAACTTTATGTTTTCACAATTGACAACTAATCTCAAAACTCTAGTCACGCAATTGAAATTGGTTCCTTCAATGAACATCTTTTAGATATGCAACTATTTTCTTTGTCAAAGCACATTATCTATTGTTTTGTTTAAGGTTTTAAACCATCGTTTCACATGTAGTTTTTATCATCTCAAATAGATTAGTGATTTGCATATTCAAGTTACCAACTAGGATGAACAAAAATATTATGAGCCCCTTTTGCATTTCACAAAGTGCAATTGTAAACACACATTCAATTAATAGTGATAAAACATAACAAAATTATTATTTTCTAATCATTAAGGTTGAGAACTAATCATCTTATGTTGTTAACATTTTTAATACCACTTGAAAACACATTTTTTCTAATAGCAAATGCAATTTAAAAAACACAATATCATTCACTACAACCAGATACTCACAACATGCAATGAATGGTAAGTGGCTTATGAAAACCAAAAGAGAAAGATATTCTATAAATTATTTGAAGTGTTCACGGTCTTTCTTAAAGGGATCAATAGAACCCAAAAAAATGAGAAAATTTGTTGAAAAAAACATTTTTCTTATTTTCTTTGATGGTTCTCTCTCCATAGCTCTTTTCAATTTATTATATTGATCTTCTCCTCCTTATAAGCTTTGCACACTACTTTTTCCAGCAATATCATGTATTGGAGTGTTCCCACAAGTGCACAAAGAAAAGAAACTTTGCACACTACTTCTTCAGCTTGTAGGGCTACGTTTCAGGTCATAGGGGGTGAGAAAATGCTCATCTTGGAGTCTGGAATTCCTCCTTTCATCCTTCAGATCTCAACTGTGAGCTAACAGCATAGTAGGCTTACAATGATCACTCTGGATCCAAACCCCAAGCTTAAACAGTTTTCACACACTCAGGAGTACAAAGGAGAAACATATTTGATGAATTGTCTCTGATTTTTTTCTGACCATGTTTGATTACTCAAAGCCATCACACCAACATAATAAGTCTGCAAGGAGCACAAGAAAGTTGAAAAATTCTTCCATCTATGGATCAAGGATCTCTAGATAATTGTTGAGTTCTTGATAACTTTTCAGAGAGTGGAAAACAAACAATAGATGCATGTGTATGGGAAATACAGAGATCCATTGTAGCAGAAGAGGCACCTGTATGCATCACACCCCCACATGCATACACTTTCTTTCAACCCTCTTCTGTCACTCTTCAGCTGCAAGGTAAGTAAGCAAGCTGCTCTATTACATGTTGAAAAAACTTGATGTGATTGGATTTTTACCTGAGCCACACAGCTTGTAGTGAAAGGGATTGGCACTCATGACAACCATGATCAGCAATTTCTTCTTTTTTTCTGTGACCTGCTACATGTTCACAGGCTGCAGTCTTCAACAGTGCAAAAAGATGTTGAAAATTGGTGCCATTGGTGCAACAGCTTTCTTGCTCACACTAGATTTTTGAATTGCCATAAGTGATCTATCTCCGTTCATCATTTGTTCAGCCTGTATGACCTCCTGTTAAGCACAAGCACTTTCAAAGCTCAAAACCTTAGCTACAAGAAAAGATGGCAAATTGTATTAGTTACAGTTTGTATGTGCATCTTGCACGAAAACAACTTACAATGACTGTTTATTCAACAGGATCCAGCACTTGGTGCATGTCATTTTGGTGTCAGATGGATGACCAAAGTTACTGTTGTCTACTTTCTCATCTTTGCTCACTACAAGGAGGAGGTCATTACGTCAGGGGAGTCGCTCAAAAAGTGTCAGACCTTCACTTTCATCATGAATAGCTGTTTTAAAGCTGTCAGGATGACTGACTGACTTCATCAGCTCTTGACAGTGGTTGTAGATAAGCACATAATAATCTGCCAAAAGTTTCAGGCAAACCATTATTGTATACATAATCTGTGTCCCAAATTTCTGTCACATTTCTGGAATCAATGGAAAGACTCAGCCATGATGTTGACTAGCACTCAAGAGACATAGCTAATCAAAACACAATTAGATAATGCAGCAATCAAAGTGCACTCCATAACAAATTCCATTACATGGCAGTGTTTAACTGTATTGCCACCTACATACCCATTTAAAACCTGACAAAAAAGATGCAAGAAAGATACCACACCACCATTGCTACCTTACATATTATTATCCTTTGCTTTCCCTGCTGGCAATCTGCTGCAAATCCTCTATTATCTCCATCAAACCTGAAACCCTAAAACGTACCACATTGATGCAAGCACTGCATCTACAATGGCTATTCAGTACAAATAATCATTCTAGCTGCCTAAAATATTGCTGAAAGACAGGTAGAACTCCTTGCAAGAATGCTCTATGTTAGCTTTATGAGAAAAGCCAGAACCTGGCACAACAAAAAGAAAAAAGACCAGATGCAACAGAGACTTGAGTCTCATAATTATTGAGATGATTGAGAGATCATCTTGATTGATTATGATACTGATGGCGAGTTAAGAGACTGATTTTCTCTTTTGTGTGCAATGAGCTCCTCCAACACAAACTTTCCTTTATCGCATGATTCTTTGTCTTCTCCAGCAGTATGGATATCCACAAATAAAAGGGAAGAGAGGAGACCTGATGAAGAAATTGGAAACTTACAGGGAAGAGGGAGACCTCATCGTCCGCAGAATGTACACAATTGATAACCGGTGATGCAAAAAGGAGCGATCTGCATTGAGGATACGATGTGTGACACATCTGTTGCAGCAGCTGAAATGCGATCCGATAACTTCATGCCACTCAGATCATCTCCTACATCTATCTCCTGCATAGTAAGCTCCATCCTCAAGTTCATGTCAACTCTCAACATCTCCTACATCTTATCTCCTACACAGTGAGCTCCACTCCACCAGTAAAGTTCATGTCACTCTCATCATCTCCTACATCTATCTGCGACATAGTGATGAGCTCCATCACTAAAGTAAACAGACTGATCTTCAGCAGGCATTTTGTTGTTTGACTACCGAAAAACTCCAGATCCTTGTTTGTTTCCTCCAAGTTTAGTCCTCGCTGCACTTTCCATCATCAAGACACAGACACACAGACACACAGACACACAGATTGATTTGAGCAGAGGAGGATCATCTCTTGCTCATATCTCAAAATGCTAAAGAGAGTACTTGGCATCAAGCTCTCGATGATGCTGATGATGATGATGCTGATGAGCCTTCAGGGATGGCCTTGCATTTGCCAAGAATCTGAAAACCCTAAACCCTAATTGGTTCCTGAATGAGCAAACCCTAAACCGTAAAATAGCTCTTGAATAAGCAAACCCTAGAAATTCTGATAGATGTTTCTTGTCGCTGTTTCGTTCTTATTGGGTTCATTTTCTTCTCCGTTATTCTCATTCTCATTCTTCTTCTTAGTCTCCTACCTCGGCTCCTCGGGGTTTCCTTCTGTGTGGATTTGGAGCTTCTCTGTGAAGAAGCAGCTTTTGCAACAGTTGTCATAATTCTTCTCATTTCCTTTCCTTGATTGGATTTGTGTATGGTGGATTTGGAGCTTCCTGTGAAGAAGAAGAAGAAGAAGCTTTCTTTGCAACAGTTGTAGTGATAGGGTTTTCATTCTCCTTGCCCTTCCCATTGGGATTTCTATTTGTGGATTTAGAGTACGATGATGATATGGAGAATGTTATGATGATCGTCATAGTGGGCAGTTGAAGTCTTGGGTTTAGTTTTGTCTGCAGCTGGTGGTTTCGGGAATTTCTTCTCTGGTTCTGTGCGCACTGAACAAACCATCAATCGCGAACAAAGCATTAAGAAGGAGATATTGGGGAATCCTGGTAGAAAAAGAAGAAACAGCAGCAGCAGGAGGGTTAGTAAAGGATGGGGATTATCGAGAGGATCAAAGAGATCGAGTTCGAGATGGCTCGAACTCAGAAGAACAAGGCCACAGAGTATCATCTAGGGCAGCTGAAGGCAAGGATCGCCAAGCTTAGGACTCAATTGCTGGAGCCTCCCAAAGGTGCCAGTGGAGGAGGAGATGGGTTTGAGGTCACCAAATTTGGGCATGGCCGTGTGGCGCTCATAGGATTTCCGAGTGTAGGGAAATCCACACTCTTGACAATGCTGACAGGAACACAATCAGAAGCCGCTGCCTATGAATTCACCACTCTCACTTGCATTCCAGGCATCATCCACTACAATGATGCTAAGATCCAGCTCCTTGATCTTCCTGGTATTATTGAGGGTGCTTCTGAAGGTAAAGGTCGGGGGCGACAGGTGATTGCCGTGGCTAAGTCTTCAGACCTTGTGTTGATGGTTTTGGATGCTTCCAAGAGTGAAGGACATAGAAATATATTGACTAAGGAATTGGAAGCTGTAGGGCTGCGCCTGAACAAGCGGCCACCGCAGATTTATTTCAAAAGGAAGAAGACTGGAGGGATCTCTTTCAACAGCACACTGCAGCTCACACATGTAGACGAGAAGCTTTGCTATCAAATCTTGCACGAATACAAAATCCATAATGCAGAGGTGCTCTTTAGAGAAGATGCAACTGTGGACGACCTGATTGATGTGATCGAAGGTAACCGCAAGTACATCAAGTGTGTGTATGTGTACAACAAGATTGATGTGGTGGGAATTGATGATGTTGACCATCTTGCTCGCCAACCACACTCCATTGGCATCAGTTGTAACCTTCAGCTGAACCTGGATAGATTGCTGGCTAAAATGTGGGATGAAATGGGACTCGTTCGTGTGTACACCAAGCCTCAAGGCCAACAACCTGATTTCTCTGAACCTGTTGTTCTGTCGTCAGATAGAGGTGGATGCACTGTGGAAGACTTCTGTAACCACTTGCATCGCAGTTTGTTGAAGGACATCAAATATGTGCTTGTCTGGGGAGCAAGCTCAAAGCACTACCCACAGCGCTGTGGTACCCAGCATCTCCTTCATGATGAGGATGTTGTTCAGATTGTGAAGAAGAAGGAGAAAGAAGAGGATGGAGGGAGAGGTCGATTCAAGTCCCACACAACAGGTCCTGCAAGGATTGCTGACCGAGAAAAGAAAGCGCCACTCAAGACATGAAATGAAACAAACAGATGGTGGAAGGCAATGTCTAATTTGAGTTCAGCAGTGGTGGCAGTGGTGGTGGTGGCCTCATCCCATCTTCCCCCTTCACCTACCCAACTCCCAGGCTTTTGTCTGATTTTCCTCAAGCCAACTGGTTTGGACTTTAGGTTGGCTTTCCATCTCTCTTTGTTTCACATTCGCTTCTCTTCTTCTTCTTTCCACTTGTGGATGTGGCCTCGTGTTATTTCACTTTTGGTGCTATTAGCTCTTATAATAAAGCTTTCCAAGGTTTCACCACAGCCATCTTGCAACTGCTTGGATCAAACAATCAAGCCAGGTCTTTACCAACATGTGTTGCAGGTCAATGGTCTGTCATAGCATGGGACAAAGTGGGCATGGGTATGTGGGCATGTGTAAACAAAAGGGTTTTGAGAGTCGTTGGGACTGGAATCTCAGGCAACCAGATACAACTATGCCAGCATCTTTTTCTAGGAAGTTGATAGAAGCAGTCAGAAGTGCATGAAGGAATACCATAGTATCTAGCTGTAGGTAGAGACTGGATCATTCTTTTCATCTCTCCTGACAGTTTCTCACAGACTAGACAATTTGCAATATTTCACAGGAAGGATTGCTTCTTAATTCTTGGTGTTGGAGACTGAATTCCCAGTTTTCTGGATGCTACATAGATGCCTAACCTCGTGGGGAACACTCCAAAGGTTTCAGACAAGACCATCATGACAGACTGTGTGATGCTGGTTTTGCAATATTTCACAGGAAGGATCGTCACTACTTAATTTTTGGTGTTGGAGACCAAAATTCCCAGTTTTTCTGGATTCTACATTGATGCCTAACCTCTTGGGGAATGCTCCAATGGTTTCAGACAAGACCATTATGACAGACTATGATGCTGGTTTTGTGTCAAAGTGACTAGAGAGTGGTTGTGTTGGAGTATGACACAGACATGATGTTACTACAGTGTGGGTGGTGTTGAAGTAAGATGCAGGCATGATGTTACAGCATTGGAAAATGGAATCATGATCGAGTATTTTCAATGTGCTGGTATTGTTGACATGCCAAGAGACTGTTTCGTAGCATAAGTACCAGAACAAGAGGCTGCTACATTTCTCAAATTAGTATAAGGGATAAGACTTGGATCACTTGTATTGTATTTGTGCTACAGAGAGCAGGTTCATCAAGGATACCTCCTTTGCAGGATTTAAGTGGCATTTCTGTAGCACACATCAAGCAGCATCATGCAGTAAGGATTTTTCTAACATGAGTTCGAATATGCCCAACCATTTTCCTGATGCTCTTGGGTCACATTCATCTACCAAATGAAATGTGATCTAACAGATGAACTCCAGAGTATCCATGAAGTTCACAACAGAATTTACATGTAAACTTTCCAGATTTCATTCATTAATTTGGTTTGAATTTCATCTAACGGAATTTCTGTCCCATTTGTTTCCACAACATTCCATCAACTTCATTCCACCAATGCACTTTACATTGATTCACATCTGTCTAGACTTTTCATGCATGACTCAAACCAACTGCAAAAATCAAATAAACATCATGGAAACCAAGTGAGGTTTGTTCTCAGGAACAAAGGGAGGGAAACAGATGTGAGGGAGCTCTGAACAACCCAAAAAGGATTGATGGGCTTTTCAGTCCTTGCACCACACTCTAGGTAGTAAGGTCAGAAAAAATTGACTCTGACAAAAAGTCAAAAGTTCTTTCAAGAATCAAGCCCCCATTCAGCTATCAAGGTGTTTGAATTAAGTGCACAATTAAGATACTACCTAGAACTTGAAATCCTTTTGCTTTTTTGTCTTGCCCTCCTTTTCCTGTGCCTTCCGCTTTCTCTTTTTCTCCACCTGCATTAGCACAAACCATATCCCCTCAGGAGACTTATGAAAAAAGTATAAGGATCCAGATCACAATCTAGTCTAAAGACAGAAACAAAGTAAAAGGGATAAAAAACTAAAATTAAAATAATAAATAATAAATAAAATAAAATAACCCTTGTCATGTTAAGTGCATTGTTTGTCTGAAGAAAAAAACAAAACATGCAAAGAGCTATGAGGGCTAGTATTATTAACCTCTGCAACCAAATCGCTGAAATCTTCCCTTTGTGTTGCAAGGGTAGCTTCATGACTGGCTGCCTCGTACCTGGACAAATTGCCCACAAACTCCAACTGATTACATTCATGACACACAAAAAAAAGACAGATGCCAAAGAATTGAAATGACTGACATTTCTTTCAAAAGCTTCCATATTCTCATAGTTATGCACTGCATATAACCAACCCAAGCATTTTTATAAAGTGATGTGGCTCCAGACATTTTTTCCACTGAATTCCAACCCCCTCAAATTGGAAAAAGGCACCATAACCATGGTAGAGCAAGCATAACAGGATATACGACTTATTGACATCATCTCAAGACACTTACTTGGCTGCAAGTGCATCATCATCAAGACCTTCAAGTTCCTCTGGACGAAGTGTAATATCCACTTTATCAGTTCTCTGGCTCTTGAGCAAATCAACCTATGCGAGAGCAGCAGGTGAAGAGTTAGATGCATCTAATTTCTGAACATGTGAAAAAGTCAGAAGATTTACTCAAAGGCACATATACCTATGGTAAATAAACAGAAAAGAAATATCTGCAAACAACACACCATTTTGAACTCAACCAGTGATTATCCAACTAGAAGTCTTCTTCAGAAAAATGTGGATCCTGTGAATAGGAATGAAGGAGGACTAGCAGGCCCAATGAAAGAGATAAGACATACCTTCTTTGCAGCTGCCTTATCACCTGTGGGAAGAACATACCTGAATATTCAAGAAACATCCAAGGTCAGGACTTGTTATACAAACAGTATTTCTCACTGATGATAGTACTCCTTTAATTAGTAACACCAAACCATTGCTTGTTCTTAATATTGCTAAAGCTAGGACTTAAAGCATCCTTTACTGAGACCTTGCACAGGAAGGTCAAATGAGCAGGAATGTTACGTGTGACTTGCACCCATAATGGTCCCTGGCTGAATGCGTTCCTCCTTCTCCTCCAAAACCTGCATCCGACATCAAAAACTCCTGTGGTGTCAATAGACCACAACACCAAAAATACACATGAAGCAGGAACACCTGCTGTTTTCTTGCTTTTGATCTACAAGTCAAGTGCCTGTGTAGTAGAGCAAGGCTTACATGGTAGAGTGGCTTCTCTGGCTCCTTCCTCTGTGTCTTCCTTAGGTCAATAACATCTGGTGTCTCCACCCCTGTGGGTGTCCTGTTCAAGGAAATTGAGGCAGCTTGCAATCATGAGAGGTCCTCAAACACAATAGTGGTTGCATGTGCCACCCAGTTTTGGCTACAACACAAAAGGGATCACAAAGTTCAAGATGTCTCAGTGAAGCATCCAAGCACAAATAATGCTTTGAAAACATACGTAGAAAGACTGTCAACAGATGTCATGCCATCTTCCAGGTCCTCTTCATTGGGTTCAACTTCTTCCTCTTCCTCCTCCTCCTCCTCCTCCTCCTCTTCCTCTTCTAGATCACCCCAGTGCTTTGACCTATCAACTTGCTCCTCCTGTACAACATACCATATCAGTGCAATCAAACTGAAAATTGTGCTCTGACAAGCAATACAAAGAGCAGGCACACACAACCAGAATTGGGTGGCTTGGAGGAACCAAATGCTGGACATACAAGTTTAGCCTTCTACTGCATCTTTGAAACCACTATTCCCCAGAATAGAAGCTCTGTTCCACACCTCATAGAACAGAGGTTCTGGCTGCTGAACACCAAAGACGTCTCCATACAAAGGGCGGCCATACTGCAACAGCACAGAAAACCACCTGTTCAGCACCTTATCTGGCACTCACAAACACACCTTCAGTTTAGTGCAGCTAATCTCTCCATCTGATGAAATTTAGCTAGACTTAGATTAGTATCCTGTGTCCCAGCATGCAACAATAGAAGTCACTGCATAATTTCACAGGTTGCAAACCAGTGATGGTTTCTAAGTCCTATATCATGATCACAAACACAGTGACCTACAGCAATCTCATAATGACAGAAGCCTCTTTCAGTGTGCACAACCCCTCCTACTGACAAATCCAAACTGCCTAATCTATTTGGCATGAATACATTGACCACATAGCAAGAGAAAATTGACTGCATGGATACAGTTCAAACAGGTTCACCAGACAGCTCACCTCATCGACTGGTGGCTTTCCCCACCCACCAGCATGATATCCAAATGAAGCTCCTTCTGGGATGGGTGCATTCAACCCAGGAATCTTTAATTGTGGATAAGAGGGCGGAGGTCCATATCTCTGCAAAGCAGCAACTAACCATTAGAACAATGGTATTACCGACATCAAATTCTGAAATAACAACTTTGAGTCTCAGAAAAAGTACTCTGCTTCCCAGTGACTCAGATCCTCTCTTAACAGTCTCACAGACCTGCATGTTGATAAGCCAAGGTGGAGGAGCTCCCTCTGGCATGCCAAGAGCATCTTTCAGTTCCTGTGATAACACTCCAGGTTTCATCTCTCGTAGTTTCACCTGCATTCAGAATCCAATGACCCACAACCTGGTGAATTCACTTCCTCCTTCAGTCTACTTGCATGAAAGTATGACATGGAATAAGGTGTTTCTTCAGCTGGAGCTATCCAAACAAACAAACAAACAAAAAATAACATGTCTCATGATTAGGATTGCAAATCCCTCTTAACAACTGACTCAGCATCATGAAATGCAGAGCATTTGGAATGGCAATACAATGCACTGCTCACTTCGAATTCCTTTCCTTCATGGTAGAGATCACCATGGTGAGTGAGCTTTGGCTTTGTCTGGTATTTGAAGAATGCATCATGGAGCACCTGAACACCCAGCACAGAAAAGCAAGGTCATCAGAACAACAGAGTTGACAAGCTTAAAGATGCTTATTATTATCTGAGTCATTCAGTAGCCAAGTTCTGCAGTTCCTCCATGTTGAATATTTACCACATGTATAATGCAGTGATAATCCATGTGGGATTGCAAAAGCATGAGTAAATGTTCAGTAAAACAAACCTGGTAGTCAATGTCCATCTTTCCCATCTTTGGCTGCATCTTCTCCCTCTGCTTTTGCTTGAGCTTCTTACTATCCTCTTTCTCAATATATGCCTACCATCCCGTATAGTGGAATGTCAAAGTGAACAATGAGAAGGACCTGACACAGCTACCTGTATTCTGAACAGATCCAAATCTGATAAACCCTCGCTGATCATCCCTGTATAATTTCCTGACACCATACATAAGCATCAAATAATAAAATTCACCAATGAGAAAAAACATCAGGGAAGATAGCCAGTTTGTCCAGTGGTTCATGAACTGTAGACAAATCCCACACCTGTCTGATTTTCTCAATGCCAGTTGCTGCAATGAAATCAGGAAGCTGAAATGGCTGCTTCTCTATACCACGCTTCCCCTGAAAGCACAGTAACTATCAGAAACAGAATGATATTTGCTCTACAGTTACCATGAAATGCCTCCAACCTAGACTCCCCAGACAGATTGTCTCTATTGCATAATTTTCTCCCTCCAACAAACCAATGTCACAAGTAACAGGTGTGGATGCTGAGGTTGCTTGTGCAAACAACCCTAATATGCATGCATGCAGCACATTTCATGGAGGACTGATATAAGTCTTCCAGAATACCAAACAGGACGATACTCTGTGACCATACAAGCATACTACACAGATAACACCGAAAGGCAATGTTGTACGCCCAGCAAATTCTGCAGTGCCAGGATCAAACATTCCAGTCAGACAGCACAGAAAATGAGGTGGCACATCTTTTGAAGCTACCCTCTATCAACAAAAATCACCAATTTGACAATCTTCCTAGGACTCTGCAATTTCCTTCTCTCATCATGATCTTCCCTGTTAGATACTGCAAACTGATGGATCAATCACAACACTATGTTTGAGCCCTGAGTCCTGACCTCCACATTGAAAAGTGACCAAGCCACAAAGAACTCATCAATAAGTTACTACAACATGCAAAAGACACAATGTCTGTCATCCAAATCAGTTCACAACTGACATATTCTACCCTCCTGAAAGACAAATATTACAAAGCACTAAACATGGAGGCTATTCTCCACAGCCACCCACATACCAGTCCTCCATCCATATTTCAAACTTGGCGATCAAGCGCACCCTGCAGACACCACATGTACCAAATAAGAGGCAATGCCAGCTCGCCATCTGTCAACTTTCTTAAGTGCAACACCCCAGACTCAGCCTCTTTCTTTCTCACTCTCACATCCCCATTAGTCCCAGCCCCACTGGGTGTGTTGGTCCCCCAGTTTCAAGTGTAATGTGAATAACCTGTAGAAATTTACGCTTCTGACACCAATGTCGTGGAACAGGAACAGTGTTGCGATAGCCTTTCAGAAACACCAACAGCCGAGGATCTGCTGCTGTTGCATCCCAGACCTGTAGCACCAATGGAAACAGCCTTCAATTACCACCGATAAGCTTGCGGAGGACAGTTATTCACAACCATTCAATTTCAGCATCTTCAGAACTTACTAGCTATTTGTTCAAGCACACAGCACTAGAGATCATCAATGTTCAACATGTGATAGCTTAGTGTAGAACCCATTACAGATGTCATCATAGTGATAGCAAAGAGCCAAACTAAACTTGAGAATTTGGACACATCACCTCAACCACATCTGGTTTCAGGCATTTCTGCTTAAGCTCTGCAATCTTCATACGACGTTGCAGCTGCAAAAGGCCAGTAAAACAACTCACTGTCAATGTCCTTCTCACACCACAATGATGAGGAAAAGTCCAACACACAAATCACATATGCTGATATAGATATAAGGAAATATATGTTCGATTCATAACATAAAAATGGCAATGACCTTCACCTTCTTCTTTTTGTTGGATAGACCCTTCTCTTTCTCTGTTTCATCTTCATCATCTTCATCATCTTCATCAGAGTCATCTTCTAACTTCTTCTTCTTTGGCACTTCATCTTGAGCAGCTTTTTCTGCTTTTGAATCCTCGTCCTATCCAGACAGACACAAAAAAATCAGATCAGATATGCTTGAGCTTCCTTCAGTGATGCCTTGAAATCAATGGCCATGTCTGTACACTGCAGTGTAGCCTCCAATGAGCCACTCTTGAAGATCAATCAACAGCCAAGAAAACCATTCGAAGGAGAAAGAGCAATGGTATGCAAAGAAAATATTGCTGGTACTGTATGGGACATGAAAACACCTTAGCAACAGGGAACATCTCCTCAGCAACTGCAAATTTCTCAAATATGCGAAGAAAGTCGTGAATGAGAGGATTCATGTGACCGCCCTCATCCTCGAAATCCGGTTTCTCCATAACGTATTCCACTTCAACTTTCTCTGCCAGCTGAAGAGCAAGTACACAAGCAACGTCATGTGTCAATTCTACCTTTCTCACCTCTCTCATTACAAGACTACTTATAGCTATGGAAAACAACAACACAGGCACGGTCTGGCAAGCTCACAACAAGATGACAATCACGACAAGCTCAGGATATTGCATCCATGAATCACACCAGGTACAAAAACCTATGAAAAACAGATGCCAGGGACAAGAAGGATCGCAGGAGACTGAATAATCTGCACATGGAAAAAGGATGCGGAAGGGCCAATGGCCTCCCGGACGAACACAAGCTTCTGGTGTTTCGTATTCTGTAGTACAGGGGAGTTTAGGACAACTTCGCACCACAGATAGTTGACGAAACCAAGCACCTGAAGCCTACAAAAAAGATATTCAAGCGAAAGAATCTACCTCCACAGCCGCCACATCTTCTTTGTCGCTATCATTGTCGACTCCGGGGTCTTCCCTCTTTCCAGCAGCAGTAGTAGCAACAGTAGTACCGTCCTTGGATTTCTTCTTCTGCTTCCGACGTCGTCTTCGTCCCTCAGCATCACGGACCTTCTTAGCGGCAGCAACCACAAGAAGTTGTTCTCCTCCTCCTCCTCCGGATGCACTAATGCTAATTTCTCCATTTTGTTGCCCCCCATTCTCAGACGGATTCCGCTTGCTGGCGGAATCCATTGTCCCGTTGGCAACTGCAGCAGCCGGTACCTTGAGTACTTTGGTAGTCGTGATTGAGGGCGCAAACGCAGCCTCGTTTGCTGTGTCTGCCACCATAGCCGTGTGGACAAGCTCTTGCGCGCGTCTTCTTCTCTTGTGCTAAATGCAAAACACTCGTCACATTCGTTCTTCTTCCCCTTCCTTCTCTCCCCCCCCCCCCCCCTCCCCCCCCCCCCGGCCCGGAGACCCCCCGGGAACCCTAAAGAAACCCCGCTCTTTCCACTTTCCCCCGTTCTT
>Ga0116231_10003875_pt1 | contig 30684 bp, 19 predicted proteins | sample S1TSphgellanicum_2_FD_89695 | JGI IMG/M metagenome (GOLD analysis project Ga0116231, IMG submission 89695) | Host-associated microbial communities from peat moss isolated from Minnesota, USA - S1T2_Fd - Sphagnum magellanicum MG | ecosystem: Host-associated > Plants > Peat moss > Unclassified... | reverse complement strand
GGGGGGGGGAGGGGGGTATACGACTTAATTAGCATGAATACACACACACACACACACACAGCCCATACATCACTAGTTTTACACATCATGCCATTGGCCAAAGCTCAACAACCCATCTGAACCCAAATGAAAGCTTCAGAGCATGTTCAGACTCAGGCATGGTCAGAACCCCACCCTCAATTTCACAAGACAAGGGCAGGGGAGTTCCAGTCCCTGCAAAAATCAAATTGGATCAATCATATCCCATCATCTCACAAATCCCTAAATGCTGAAAACACACCCAACCAAAAGAGGTATTGTGAACCTCCAGTTGGAGCACCCATGGCCATGAAAACACTCCTAGGAGTAGTGCTACTGTGGTAAAAAAAAAGGGCCAAGTCCATGGGAATCCACAAGCATTTGTAGTTTCAACTTCCCAACCTCTTATGTACATTTTGTGGTAGCCCTGATTTTTTTGCCCTTCATTGAGGGTTCAAATCAGTGTTGGGTGGTTCTTTGATTCTGTACCAAACCCCTGCTGAACACCAAATTTGAAAGACCCACACCCCAGGCTCTAACCCAGGAAAATATCAAAGATGTCCAAGAACTCACAAAAATCAGTGGTTCTTTGAGGGTTTTGAAATACCTGGATCTGGCAGTTCTTTTTTGCTGATTTTTTTTCAAAGAACCATCCAACCATGGTTGAAATTGTTTCCTCTTACCTCACTCATATCAAAGGGAATAATACAAGCCACCATAATACCAGAAAATTGCTCAAATTAGGTGAGTCCCTGTAATAGTATTCTCAGGGAAGTACTATTTGCCTCTCAGATTCTGTGTTATGTTATTTGTGTTACTACTGCTGAGACATATACAAGGTTTCTCGATAATGAAGAGCAGAGTAAGTACAAGTGTGCAGCCTCATCACCAGACGATATTCACAGGCTCATCAAAAGAATGAATGAGCAGGTTGCTCTTGCCATTACAAATTGTGTCCAATATGGAGGAATCCAACACAAATCATGTGCACATATTTATCAGCCGGAAGTATGCAGCAGGCCACCAGAGGGTTACAGCTGTTTCTTCCTATAATTTTTCAGCCATCTTATTTAGTTAATTGTAAAATTGACTCTGCTAAGTAGTACTAAGTCCACAGGTGTAGGGTTTAGGGTTTAGTAAACCCTTGAAAATAGGTAAGGTCTGAACTTCCTCTTGTCCACATGTTGGAGAGGTTTTCAAATTTGTGTTTCTGTCACAAAAACGCAGATATTAGAAAATCACATATCAAGTCATACCAAATATCCAATCTATCCTGAACTCAGTGATTTGATTTACTAATGACATGAACTAATGCTACAAAATTAGCCTTCAAAAACCTCAGTTTGATTATGCATAGGGTAAGACCTCCGGGTGGCAGAATTCCCACAATGAACGGCCTAGGACAAGGTGGTAGCCTATCCAGCCCTGCATTTCAGGAATGTCCCCAGCCTGTGGACCTTACCCACCTTAAAGCACAAGGTGAAGGTTATCATAAGCCTAACAATACATAAATCACAAGGCAGTTCAAGTGAGAGGCAGCTGATGCCTACAAGTGAGCCATTACACCCCACTTAGGAAATATCTCCAAGTCCATTAGGTCTTCTTATATTGAAACCTTGGTGATTTCCAAGTCACTTAAGGCAAAAGAGCTTGAAACTCTGTGAAACCTTCCACTATGTGATACACATCTTCAGTGACGTCAATGACACTATATGCCTCAATATGCCAGGAAAGACTACATAATTAGGGTGGAGTGTTCATTTCAAGATTGAAGACTCAGGGGGTTCAAATTTCACAATGAAGCTTATGCTAAGTGTAAAAATGAAGAGACTAGAAGGACTTCCATTAGCATAAGTTTCAGGACCACCCAGCACCTCATACTAGTATCACACAGCTGAGGAGGCGTCTGTAAATAGGAAACAAATTGGAAGTTGCAGGACCTCGAGTAAAAAAGAAGATTTCCTAGACTCCACTGGCCACATTGAGGTGCAATGCAAAAACTGGCACACAAAGAAAAAAAAGTACATCTAGTTTGTGCAACCCCTATTTGGCCAGAGAAACACATGAATGAACTCCCAGTTTGAAGGACTGTTTTGAGTTTCAGACTCCCGAGACTGTGAGTAAACTTAATATATAACACTGAAGACCAAAGACACCCAAACAATTGAAGGCAGACAGTGCTGGAGATGACATGAAGATGTTCCAAGTTAGGTCGCTCCAAGCTGCCATACTCCTGCAACCCTTGAAATCTGCATTCTGTGATCATTTAGCTTCTGGAAAAAAAAGATTCCTGGATTTTGGGATGTCACTTCAAAAAACCCTCAATTTTCAGTCTCACGAAAATTCACATTTCCACTTTCCTCAAATGCACCCCTAAAACTCATTTCATGGACTCAACTATCTAAAGAGGCAATGTGCAAAAGGATAGTACCATTGTAAAAAAATGTTTCAGAGAGATTTCAGAAAATGTTGTCTATATAGCTAATACCTAGCTTTCAGAAAAGTTGGATTCTTAAAGTCTTGGTAGGAGCAGTTGAGGAACAAATCTTTCACATTGGTACCCATATCTGAGAAATGCAATAGATGGACCTGAACAAAATTGATAAACAAGTTACCAACCAGGAAATGAAGACAAAAAACAAACCTGATGATCCTGCTACTGTGAAGGTGCGGAGAGACTCCATAGACCATAACTTGTTATTCTTTAACCAAAAATATTTTGAACATAAGGGTTGAATCTCAACCAAGAAAAATATGAAATGATGGGACTTAAAATACTACTGAAAAAAAACTCACTAGAACTTCCATTCTAGCTTTCAGATCTGATAGATACATATTTTTGTAAAGAGTTGGTCTGTGCAACAAAAGGAGCTAAGGGTTTAGGGATTGGAGGATCTTGTGAGATTCAAGAACTTGCTAACCTCAACTACTCATTCCAAGACTTTAAGAATCCAACTTTTCTGAAATGGGTTGTCAATTTGCAGACAAAGCTCACTCATTAGCCATCCACGACCCCAAGATCACATACATTCCTTTGAGGGATTTAATCTCTATGAAAACTGAAGAAACAAGATTCTTCATACAAATGAAGACAAAGTTATTACTACATTTTCCCACAAATAATTTTTTTTCCAAACCCTAGAATCCTTTGAAGTTGTTAGGTTTAGGGTTTAGGGTTTGGAATCAACACAAGAGAAGGGAACTAAAGATGAAGCACTAAAATGGCCTTAAGGGACAAAGCTTGGATCTTCAACTGGACAAAATCAAGGAATTTTGATTCCAACCACTCAAGATGTCACACACCCCTAAGGATCTCTTCTTGCTTTAAGATCAAATTCAGTAAAATCTCTTTCAATAGCTTCTTGAAGAGACAAATTGTGAAGAGAAGACCCTAAACCATAAATACTATGCCTTGAAAGAATGTCTAGGTTAACAAAGCAGGGAGGACTGCAATCCTAGATATTTCTTTTCCTCCTGGGAAGAATTTCTACACCCAGTTGGCATAGGGAGAATTGAGATCAGTGATGGAATCATGGGTCATTGCAAGGCAACACCAATAAGGAGTTTTTCATGAGAGAATTGAGAGCTTACCTTGAAACAATTCATGCCCAAGCTTTCCAGGTTTACTCTACAAAACCCATCACACAACAAACATATGTCATCTGTGATCCTCACACAGGGTCAGTCTTGTGACTTGCAAAAATGGATTGATTATAATGGTCTGCAGGTCCAATGATATATCTTTCATAAGAATAGAGAAATCTCCATTTTCACAATGAAGAAAAAACCCACAGCAAGGTTAACACTTCTTCAAGAAGCCACAGAAAGTTCCAAACTACAAAAGACAAAAACAAACAAAAAACAGAAAAACTAAAAACTAAACCAGGTCCAATGATAATGGCATTAGTGTCATCATGATAGTCTGAAGAGAATGAGGATAGAAAGAGACATAAATGTTGAAACTAACAATGCTGATTATGAGATTACAACATTGGGTCTAGGGATTAGGGTTCAGTGGCATTCTTGTCAGCAAACCTGATGGAGGCAAGGAGGCTTCTTGCAGCACATCTCAAAAGCCCATATCAAGGTGTGTATTCCCATCAAACAGTGTAACCTACTGTTGTGATCAGAAAGAAGACAGAAAGTTGGCATGAACTATCCTGCCACTGCAATCTGGGAGGAAATGCTAAAAAAATAGAAATGGAATTTCAAAGGAAAAATGAAAGGAAGTACCTGAAGTAGTAGTGGTGGTGGTGGTAGTAGTGTGCAACTGGACTGGGAATTTATCCAGGAGTGATATGTGTGTCTCTCTCTCGCTTTGATATGTAGCTTGGCTCGTTATTCAAGATACTCCTTCCATTTCCAGTTTTTTCTGGTTCCCTTCCAAATCAAAAAATGTAGACCACATCAAAAAATTTAATGCAATCAACAGAAGCTTTTGAAGCGTCCATACTTTGCTCGCACAATTAGAAAAACACCTCGAAGTCATCATCTGCGTGATCAAGGTTGCAAACTCTTTTTAGGGTTACCAAAAATACTGAGCCCTAAACCCTAAATCCCACACCTAGAAAAGGTCTAGTGGATGGATGATTTGTGGCTTCTTGTTTGCTTTAATCAAGCAAAATTTGGTCATTCATTCTCTTGTACATGGAGCTCTAGTTATGTATTGTGGAACATGCCAAGTACCAGCTATTATTCTGTTGGGTGAGATGCCTGCGAGGAATTTGGGCACAATGGCCTGTACCCGGCACGTTCCAAACATAATGGTTTTCATGATTTGCACAATGGACATGTGGATTTTGAAGAATGCTTAGGGTAGACCCAAGAAGACCTGTCCATTGTGCCTTAAGCATCTCCAACAGGTGCTCAATATGTGACCTTTGCAAAAACATTTCTCACATCCAAGTTTAGTTATTTACTTCTTCCACACCAACCCATAAAATTAGAACTAGGACTGCAAAAAGGTAAGAGACTACTAATAGCAAACCACCTTAACCAATCATTTTGATTGGTCAATCAAAAACAGGGAGTAAGTCCAGACTTATAATGAGCATGCATCAGCTCTTGATATCTTACATTTCGGGAAGCTTCCATCAATTGTCCTAATCCTTTTTCCATTTGTGAAAGGCTCTTCCATTAGGTGTCCTGGTCCCTTCCATCTGCAAAAGAAACCTCCATTTCAAATTTTAAACATGCATTATGTTGGGGAAGGTTTTTTCTCTTTACCCTCACTTTGTTTGCAAGTTGAAGAACTTGGGCTAACACCCTTGTTCAATTGCCCTCAAACATAGTGAGGGCCTTGGAAAGAAGCCTTCCCTTACACATTTCACCTTTATTCAGAGCCTTAGTTAGAAATGTTGTCCAATATATTCATGCATGATTGGGAACGTAAAACAAATTGTTGAATTCAAAATTTACACATTCAAAGTTTTTGGTGAAAACATCAACCAAATCAAGAAATGCATGATGAGATGGCAAAGCTACATCAAAACCCATGCAAGACATAGGTGTGAAAATTTGTGAATGATATGATTCATTACATATAACTAAAACATAAAACATATAAATATGTACTCCACACACACATGCAACCATGTTTAGAACTCTTACTATAATTATGATCCACTTCATAAAATTGCACCAAAAAAAATATTGCACTCAAATGCATTGTGATTTTAGGACCAATAGGGGACCACAGTGATAATGATTCTATAAATCCTTAAGGTAATTCTACATTTTAACATGTTTTTCATGTTCTAACATTCCTCCCAACAAATTGCATGTTTGATTTTAGTCTTCAAATATGGATGTGATCCAATGCTAAATTTGATGAAAAAGTTGATTTGAATGAGCAAAAATGTGATACGACTTATTTTAAAGCATATTTTGTGTAATCTTCTCTCTTTTTTTATTTATTTATACTTCATAATGTTGTTGCATTTTGGATCATTTCTATGTTGTTGTGAAGTTTAGGTAATGTGCATTTATTAAACTTGCACTTAAAGATTATCATCATGTATATTCAACCCATGTGATTGATTAACAATTGATTCATTTTGGGTGAGGTAAATAACATTTTTTTATTTTGGTTGAAAATTCCTAAATATGTATGTTGCCCAATTTCAATGAGATTTGATTTGTTCATGTAATGGACATGTTTAGTTTTGCCAAAATCCTATTAAACAATAAATTCCAAACAATTGAATCAAAACATATCCAAACATCATGTTCAATCTCTTATAACTTATTTTCTAAATAAAAATGAATGTTACCAACTAATTTCATGTCAAAGACCTTTGTTAGTTCAATTGAATGTTGCAACAAATTCCAAATTGTTTCTTGCAATAATTGTGTCATCAACATAGACTATGATTATAACAAAATCTTTTATTGTTTTTTTGATGCAAATATTATAACTACATTGACTTTGAAAATCAATTGCCTTGATAGATAATTAAAGTGTTGATAGCATGTTTAACTTAATAATTATCATAGTCTATAAAAAGACTTATGGAGTTTGAAAACAATATTAGGGTTTGTGTTGTTTAAGTTCTTTTTGGAATTGCCAAATAAACCTCCTCATCCAAATTTTCATTTAAGAATGTTTTCTTGACATAGGCAATTGATGGACCTTTCAAATAAATTGGGCTATTATTGCCAATATGATTCAAATAAAATCTATTTGCACAACAAGTGAAAAAATATCCATATAATCAACACCAACAACTTGGGAAAAACCTATGACCACAAATTTTGTTTTATATGTTTGAACATCATTTAAGTTAGGATCATTATCCAACATAAATATAAGTGCCCCACCCATTGTGAACCATACCGACACATCCATGTGCGATATTCTCAATTTTTTAAAAATTGCATCAAGGATATTGGGGTGTGATAAAGTTGTTAGGGGTTTTTAGTAACTTCATGTTAGAATAAAGAATGGTGAGTACACATGGTTGTCTAGGGGTTTTTATTTTTCAAATTTTAATATTAGATGAATGAAGTGTAGGGTTAATTATTGTTTTCAACAAAAGTTAATAATCATAATTTTAAAACCTCGGTTATGTGATTGGGAGTGAAAAATCTTTAGAGGGTTGGGGTTAGAAGCAAACATCAAAATTCGTAATGTTTGACAAAACATTAATCTTGTTTTGATATTTAGTGGATACTTGTGTAAACAAGGATGATTGAGATTCATGAAGTAATTGAAGGGGGTGTCAATGAAGGGTCCAATGGAAATAGAATAATCTTTAAACATTATAAGCATAAAATTAATTCGAGACAACATAATGATTAAAATAAATAATGTGATATGGTGGCAATGACAACATGGATTTCATGATGAATGAAAATTTTATTGAGATTATGAATAAGTTCAAAAAAGAGTTGTAATTACATGTTGAATCCTAGGCTATGCCACAATGATAGTTCATAACTACAAAAAATATAGGAAATGTTGAATGGTGTGAACTAAGTAATATGCTTTACTATTAGGGGGTAGTCGATGAATTGAACCGCACAACCAACAATAATGTTTAATGCCAAGAATTGAAATTTGTGCAAAGATGGAAGTGTTTTTAATTTCATAAAAACCTTAGTAAACAATTTCAGGTTCATCACCAAAAGCGAGGTTGACCTGTAACAAAATCACCATGGTATGAAAATTCGAAGAAATGTGATAATACTAAGTTTGAAAGGGTTCAACTTCAAAATGATGGTGCACCTTTCATGGTTCGAAATTTTCATCACGAAGGTGATGGGTCAATGTCAAATTTAGGGATGACTTCGGAGGTAATTCTTCATTCACTTGTGCGGCTTGAAGCCCATAAAACGTGATCATGTGCAACACCATGAATTCAAGTAAAATTTAAAAAATTCGATCAAAATCAATTTGGCGATAAATGTGTGGAAGATTTAGTACATCACGATGCATGGCTATAATTTATAAATCAAGGGAAAAAAAAAGCCATAAAGTAACAGTCTAGAACCATGGTAAAGTAAAACCTTAAAATCAATGAAAAAAAGAAGTTTGAATAAAATTTGTTGAAGGGGAAAATGAAAAACAATGAAAAATATGCTTCTCCTTCTCCTTCCGAAGGCCACCAAGCAAAATGTTTCCCCATTGGCCACCAAGCATTGGAACCTTCCATTGACCACCAAGCTGGGGTCTTCCTTCACCTCCTTCCTTCTCCTTTTCTTGAAAAACACAAGTTCGGATCATTTGGGCTCTCTTTTCGGACATAATTTTGGATTTAAATCTTTGAAAATTTGTTTTTACAACTTTTCTTGGGAGGAGAATATTGATTAGTTTTAATAGATGGTGGAAAGAAGGAAAATAGATTGGATGATAGTAGTACCTTTGAAAAAATGGAAATGAATAGGGGTAGTTTTAAAAGCTTGAAATCTTAGAAAAATTTCACAAGACCTCTTTGGTTTTATAGCATAACTTTTTACTTATTTAAATGCAAAGTTTGAAATTTGGTAAGCAAGTGCGCCCTATAGTTAATTTTCTAATGAACTAATGCAAGTTAGTTATAAAGTATGTGATGGCCATAATGTTTCAAGTGACTAGAAGTTTCCTATCAAGTTGAACTTTTTGCTTTCATGAAACCCTCTTGGGTTCTATGGCACAACTTTTTATTGATTTAAGTGCAAAGCTTGAAATTTAATTTAACCTCTTAATTATTTTAGAAAAAATTATTTTATTCATAATTAATTTAGCCATATATATAATCATTATAGTTAATCATATATAATGATTAAAATTTTATAATTATACTTATTATTAATATTTTTATTACTTACCAATGATTTGATTATTATTATTCAATAGTTATCATTCTTATTATTACTTTAAATAATAATATAATTTTATTCTTCAATAAACATTATTTTAATTTTATTATAGTGTAATTAATTATGATAATATACATAGGTTGCACATGTTAGCCTACAAATATCTTAACTTAGGCCATGTAATAATAGTATAGTATTATTAATTATTAATAAAGATTAAAATTGATAATATTAGTGAATGTTAAATTTATTATTGATATTATTATCATTATTTTTTTCATTATAGTTATTTATCAATATTAAAATTAACTTTGATAATGATTATATTATTATTATTATTACAGATATTATTTAAAATTTATTATAATATTTTTAATTATGGTATTATATTTGTGGTTAGTAGGTTACATCAATTAACCTATGATTACTTATTATTATTTATTAATAGATATTTAAATTAATATTATTATTGAATATTTATTTTTATTATTATCATCCTTATTTGTTAATAATAATATTATTATTCTTCAATAACTATAATTTTAATTATAAAATTAATTTTTTTTATAGCTAATAAGTTACATTAATTTGCCTATAAATACCCTAGCCCAAGTTAATTACTAACATAAGTTAGCTATTAATTTAAATAAAATAATAATATAATATAATATTATTGATCAATAATTATTATAGGTAATCATAACTATTAAATTTTTATTTTAATTATAATTAGTAATATTATATTATAAATCAAATAATAATACTATCGTTATAATATATTATTATTACCAAGTAAATTTTATTACTTATAATATAATTAATTTAGTTAGTAGGTAAACTAGGTGAATATGGCATAGGTGGCACATAATATTTACATGTAGGTTGCAATTACATCAATTTCACTTGTAATTAAATTCTTTGTCCCATGTTTTTGCCCTAGATTCCAAGTGTGCATAATATATAAATAAGTGCATTTGTTTTATTCACAAATCAAGTACCAAATGTCATTTGGGATGGGCCAATGAAAGAGGTTTAACCGTAAAGACTAAACCCAAACACAAAATTAAATTATTTTAAACCTACCTACTTAGTTTAACCCTACCATATTGCATACCTACAACCTACTTATGACCTAACTACCTATGACCATGGAAAGTGCATTAGCAAACCAAAATGGAATGCCTGAAAAGAAGTTAATTGAAACACAAAATGGGCATGGAATTAATGTGGACCAAGTAGTGGGAGTTATAGAATTGATTATGAATTTGAAATTAAAATGAAATTGGGATAATGCACAACGCCAAAATGTGGTTTTCATGATTAGGACATCTTGTAACTAATGTCCAAACTTAGTCATGTAGTCATATGTATTTTTTAGTTGTTATTGTTTTAATGACTATAGTCAAAATTATGACAGCATGACTATACATATGACTATAATTAGGAATAAAAATAATTATGACTAAGAATATGACTACACAATTAGTGTAATCATATTGAAACAATATTTGAATTTGAAATAGTATAACCAAATTCAATTTAGTTTGGAATGGACAAACAAATGCTTAAGTAGTTTAATTTAGTTTACCATAACCTAAATTGACCTACTTTAACACAATTTAATTTATTTTAGTTTAATTTAACATAAATAACATAATTTAGTCTAATTTGGTTTAATGTAGCCCAATTTAACATAATTTAATAATTTAATATAGTTTAAATTAATTTAAACTAGTTTATCTTAGTTTAAATATCCTAATTTTAACCTAGAAAAATATAAATAACTTAGTTTAGCTTGGTTTAGCCAATTTTAATTGGTTTTTTAAAAATCAAATTAAACAAATTTAAGCAAATTTAACTAAAATTAACCTTAATTTAGCCTAAGTAGCCATGTTTAACCAAATTTAGCCAAGTTTAACATCAATGTCCTATTTTAGCCTAATTTATCTACATTTTGACAAGTCTAGTCAAGTTTCATTTTAAAATAGTCATGTTTAGCCAAATGTAGCCTCAATACCCTACTTTAGTTTAATGGGTGAAAGGCATTGTAATTCTAGACATACTTGTAGTACTAAAAGTCCCTTGCACCATTGTGATTTTGTTTTCAAATTAAATGATTAAAATGTTATAACACATCCATGTTGAGTTTAACCTCATTTAGTACCATGTTGACTTGGATTTGCAATGAAATTTATATTGATTTTAAATGCATAATTTGGAGCTCCAAACCAAATTCATTCTGAAAGTTTCAAGTTATTAATTTCTCCATTATACTTATGCATCATTTTTCAATGAATCTAGATACATCTTTTTGTACATGATTTTTTGGATCATGACTTAAGGCATGTCAAAATTTGGGTTAATTTGGTGTAAGTGTCAAGACACATGAATTTTTTTAAATGATTAATCTATTATGCTTATGAATTGAAAATGTCATTTCAACCAATAGACTTGAAATTTAAAAAAATCCAACAACATAATACCTTCAAATGTAATTATAAAAACATTTCATCATCAAATTTCTAATTGAAAATATTGTTTTTTGATGTACTCCTTTCAATGGACATTTTTTTTAATACTTGATTTTTTCCAAATTATCCCAAATTAATATGATGTTTCATAAGCATGTTTTAAAAGTTTTTTCATATATTGAAATGTCTTGGTCAGTGGAGAATATTAATTTCCTAAAATTATTAGTTTTTTATAATACTACCTCCATGTGATGTGGTAAGTTATATTCTGGGACATTTGTTAATATAAAAAAATACAATCAAAGTACAATGTGATTGTATCCAAATTCAACTTTTTTTTATAAATAGAAAGGTATGTTCATAACCATTATTATTTTATCATTTAATTTGAATTATATGTTTATATCATTGTGGCATTGAATATTTTATTAATGATAGTATGGAAAATTGCCATTTGGGATAGTACTTTACCTTCCCTAATCATGCGTTCACCCTAATTTCTCCAAGTTTTGCCAAGTTTAGCCAATTTAAATTGTGTAGCCATGTTTAGCCAAGTTTTGCCTTAATACCTTAATTTAGCCTTTTTTTTTGTTGTTGCCAAGTTTAGCCAAGTTTAACCTAAATAAACATCTTTAATCATGTTTAGCCACAATATCCTAGTTTAACCAAATTCATCCAAGTTTTGCCAAGTTTTGCCTCAATGCCTTAATTTAACTTAATTTATCTAAATTTTGCCAAGTTGTGCCTCAATACCCTAATTTAATTTATCTAATTTTGCCAAGCAACAAATGCCAACATGGAAAACATCTCATCCATCTTATCCATGCCTAAGCTTCTAAAGGTTCATAAAACACTAATAGTGAATGGGAAAAGGAAGTGGATAGATGAATCATTTGAAGAAGCAATGAAGCAAGCTATCGCATGAGTTTAAAGCCTGAGCCTAGAGCCTAAAGTTAGAACTTGGGATGGTAAAATGTCTTTTTTCCTATACACATACAAGTAAAACCCAAGAATTTAATCACAAAATGAATGTTGTACTAATAAACCTAAAAGCAAACATAGGGATGAATGCGCTTACTCATCTTCATTATGGATGAATGATTTTTTCATTTGTCTAATGTATGGATGAAAAAAATTTGCATTTAGTACATTTTTTAATAAATTGAATTTCCATCATAATTATAAATGAATGTTTAATTTTATCATTAAATTTTTATGGATAAATTATTTTTCTTAATTTTAATTAATTGGAGCTTCATGAAACACAATCTAATTATATATGATATAACATTTGTTGAATAATATAATGTAAATTCCATTATAGATGTATTTCATGGTTTTGGTTTAAAATGTAATTATTTTAAAAATGTCTTAATTATATTACCGTTACTATGTTAACCAATGTTCTTGACAACAATTGGTTTTGAATGTTTTAGATATTTTTAAGCTACATAATTTCATTAGTACAATAACGGGTTTTTGAAATAAACAAAAATTTAGTTTTAGGCACTTTAATTATTATTTTTCAAACAACCTGCTATCATAGGTGATAATGGGGTTTTTTAATAATTATTTATTTTCAAGGCACCCTAGTTTTCCATGAAGTAAATATATAATGTTGTTGACAACAATTAGGGGGAAGGGGTGGTTGACATTCATTCCATGACAATATTTGTTGAATTTTTTAACATTGTTCATGAAAATGATTTCTTAAATAAAATTTTAAAAATCATTTGGTCCCACCATCATATTTTCCCTCACTATCACAATTTCATCATCCATCATTTTAAAATGATATTCAAGTTTGAGATAGTAATATTTGGACAACAAATGAGGATGGAAATAAATAATTTTGAATATATTTATCTTTCAATCATGGATGAATTTCATCCAATGATTTATTCATTTAATCCAAATCATAAATGAAACTCATCCATGCAAAAATGACATTAATCTATGGACATATTCATCCATGTAAGGTGGATTAAAATCACATTAAACTTTAAGTTCCAAGCTCAGGCTTCACGTTCATGCACAAGCCATCCTCAGGAAGCAATAGATGTAATGGAAAAAGACATTACAACATTGAAGAAAACAAATAGGTTGTGAAACATGCCCCTAAGCTCCCTATTTAATCATTTGGATGGAAAGACATGATTAAGGAAGATTGTGGTAGCGAGGTGTTAACAACAAATGAAGTTGTAATAGTTGGTGGGATTTGAACTATGTAAAAAGAAGGTCTATCGATTAACCTACCACAATTAAAGCTAAATGTAGCAAAAATCACCTAGACCATACCAACATTGTTTTGGAATGGGGTAATGCTAAAACCACATAGTAAGATCTTGTGTTTGGAAACAAAAAAATAATAGGAGCAAAAAGTGAAAACACATTTTTTTGCAAGTTTGCAGAGACAAATAATCACAAGGATTTTATTTGCAAATGGTTATACAAATAGGGTATTCGATTTTGATTTAGCTTTAAATTGGAATTGGCAAAAAACTATAACAATTTAACATTCAACTTTTCAAGCTTGCAAAACAAATCAAAATTCAAATCAAAATTTTGTAATGGAAATTATGAGTTCAAAGAAAAAAAATAAAAAATTTATTGTTTTAGCATAGAGTACTTTCACAAGAAACAACAAGCTTATTAAGCATACACAAAGCCAATTCAAGTACATCCAAATTAGTGGTGAAAGCATAAGTCCAAAGTGGCAATTATGACAAAAATAACAAATTATTTACAATCTCTCTAAAACTGGTAGATGTAAAATCTTATCTAAAGTCTATAAATCCTAACTAGTATTTTTCATCTTGTCATTAAAATTTTGGTAGAACAAATAAATAAAATAATTCTATAATCAATTTTCATAATAGCTTTTGGTAGTTAATTTTTAATACTTAATTTTAGTAATAAATTTGATAATAAACTTTATGTATAAAAAATCCTAACAATTGTTTATAACTTTTAATAATATTAAGATATAGTTGGTGGTATTGGTTCAAGTGTTGTTATTTAGATTTGATTATTCATCAAACATAAAGATTGAAAATTTGTAGAACACAAGGACTAATTCAACAATCTTGCTAAACATTCTACAACAATTTGCAAGTTATATACATCATAAACAACTAATCAACAAACCACACATGGAACAATGATGAAATTGGAAATCAAGTAGGAATGTAAGCAAGGGCAAGAATGTTACCAAAACATGGTTCATAACAAGTCTACGTCACCATTCCAAAATCCAAGGAATGGTTCATTGTGAACTACACATTTAATTTTATTGGTGGATTTCTACCAACATTTTACATATTCAAGGGTGAAAGACTATGAGAAGATTACATCAAAGACTACAAACCAAGGACATGTATGCCAATGCAAAAAAGGCTTGGATGACATCATTTTTATTCAAAAAGTCTTTGAGTTTTTTTGCAAGATGTCAATTTCAAGTGGGATTTTTCTATCCAACCCTCATATATTAATTCTAGATGGGCATGTATCACATGTTACTCTAGAGGCCATAGAGTAGGCTCATTAATTTGGCTTCAACATGGCTATTTTACATCACATATCTTACATGTTTTACAACCCTTGGTTGTGTCATGCTTCAAGCCATTCAAATTTGCATTTAAGAGGAGGAATATGGTACCATGATAAAAAGTAATTATAATGGATTGGACGAGATCACATTGGCTACATGGATAGACAAGGTGCTAGACTAGGCACTACTAGGTTTTTTTGTCAAATCTAGCTTTAGGGTTACATGGATTTAGTCACTGAATCCTAAGGCTATGGATGAAAAACTTTGTCTTGCAAATATGTAAATAACACAACCTCCAAGCAAAAAGGAAACAAAACATTTCAATTCAAAATTTAGAGAAAAGGAAAACCAACAATGGAGTGAAAAATCAACAACAATAAAACTTTTCAACATAGCAACAACAATTGAGATTGCAAACACAAGTAATGAACAAGAACAAAAAGAGCTTCATTATTATGTGAACATGCCACATAGCCCTATTGTAACACAAGCTCACAAAAGAAAGAGACAAGGAGGAGATAAATGTCACAATCAAATATGATGATCAATGAAAAAGGAAATAGAATATTGTTATTTTGCAATTGATTTCACCACATGACTTGCATGATGCACAACAAACAACATAACTTGTCACAACCTGCACCCCACACAACAAATAACAAAAAAGGTGCTTAGAAGGATAATGGCCTATTCATAGAAGAAAGAGATGAACATCACCAAAGCCATAGAGGGGGAGGGGGGGTTGGTTCTACCTACTAGTGGTTGTTAGTGAGGTTTTTGAGTGAGATGCAAAGGAATAGATAGGGGAGACACTCTAAACAAGCTTGGACAACATGACATGGGCTTCTGCATTTTGCAATTCGAGTCAAGCAACAATAGCTTAGTTTGACCTAGGTAGAATGGCAAGAGGCAAGAATGTGTAGAGCTCCTCTATTGAATGTAGTAGTAGCATGAGGAGAAGCGATTATGGTAATAGGAGAACAAGGGTACCCTTTGATGGCGGTTCCCAAATTTGTTCAAATTTTGAGTTACCCTAAACATCCTAAACCCCGTCATCGTTCATCTATACCCCAAAACCCAAACAACAGTTTCAACCGTTAATGAGAATTGAATGAGATTCCCATGGCAAAAAACTTGGTATTCCATGTAATTCTGTTTGGTAACTTTGTGCATGCATGAGCAAATTTTTTTACTGGTTTTTTGTAGGGTGAGTTTTTTTTGGGAAGTAGGTGTGGTAGTTGTGGTAAAGTTTTTCTTAACAGGAAGACCCCTGTATTTTGGAGGGTCATAACTTTCACAAATCTAAACAAAATTGAGTGATTCGCAAGTTTAATGGAGTGCCCATAGATGGGTTACAAATTACCTTTAGACTCTACCACCAACCAAGTGATAACTATGGTGCCATTGTCTAATAATGCACTAAGTGCGCAGTCATCAGCCTGTCTACCCTAGTAGGGTATGCATACATCCTCAAGTTGTTTCTATCAGTAATGCATTCCCTTTGATCATCCATGAGCTCTGTGATAATTGAGGAGTTAGACCTATCTCTAATGCAAGCCAAAATTCCTGAGTGACTTCGGCATCTCTGGCCTTCCATCAAAGATGAGCCCTTACATGAATCTGGTCAGTTAACTCCTGTACCCTAGACTGACAGTTAGGGTAGGATTAGTTGCATTGTAACGACTAATAATCTTGGAATTTTTCATACCCGTAAAGACCACCTCTGAATTCTCTAGTGTATCTAGAGAGCACCTTTCGATCATAAAATCCATCTAACATGGAAAGTTTCACTCCTGTGGGCATTCCATTTTTGTAAACCCTAGGGTCGACATTTCTTCCTGTGATATGTAGCAGGTATCGCGAGGAAAAAAAACCAAAAAACAATATGAGAAGTTGCTTTTTATGCTCAGTAAAGCATGTGGGTGAGGGCATTACTGAAATCGGGCAGCATTCAGCTGTCGCCTTGCACAGGCCCTTATTTTGGTAATGCCCTCGCTCGTGTGCTTTACCTTACATGTAACACACCAGCAGAATTTTTTGAGTGTATCTGGAGGCCATGTTATCAAGTAAAATTTGTCCTCCACAAAATGCAACACATTTTGAAAAAAAAAATATCTGACCTCTTTTTAAATCAAAATTTTCCATGATACATGCGGTGGATACCCGCATACCTGATGGGCATCACGGGCAAATGAAAATAAAAAATTCTGCCAGTGCTTTATGTAGGGTAATGGCCTGGTCATACCATTTGGATCTTCATACAAACTACATACAAATTAGAGTTGTGCATTTTTGAAAAACTAGTTATTTTCAACACAAGAAGCAATTAATTCCATGTTATCAAAACTCAAAACTCAGCTTCTAGCATATGCAAGGATAGCATCATCTCATGGGAGCTAAAAATAGGTGGCACATTGCTTTCCATCAACTGGAAAGTGGCAGAGCTCTTATGAAAACTCCAACATGTTCATGAAGTTTTGCAGCTGATGAGTTGAAAAACATGGTTTGCTGGCACAGATAATCTTGTTCCAAGAATCAAATCTCCAACACCTACCTCAAGTACTACTACTTTGAAGCTGTGGTGGAAAGACGCCTTCCACAGCTTCACACCTGTTGCCAAGCTTTAGTACATCATCATCTCTGGTCCAGTGAAGCTCATCAAAATCAAAGGTTATATCATCTACCACCTTAAAAGCTGTGGTCAACAGTGTTGGCATTGGGCATTGGGATAGGTTCTTGGAGAACAATTGATGTACCATCCTGAGATCAATGTAACTAGAAATGCCCAACGCAATTTTCCACTAGCAAACAACAATTGTGATTCGTAGTCTTAGCATGCTTAATGACAAAGCTATGGTTGCTCTCTCCTGAATCAGCAAAAACCCATCAACCTTAAAACCTGTGAGAACTCTGGCCTTACAAAGTTTCGAAGTTCAAACAAGAGGATTGCATGTGATTGTGCCAAATTGCCTATCATCTGCTCAGTACTACCTGCATGAATTACTTCTTCTTACAGGTGAGATATGTCAATTGGCAATGTAGAAAATATAGATCTTGAGTTTATATATTAGACAAGAATTATACCCATTATTGCAAAAGAAATAACGTGTCTTTTGTCAATTGTGTCAATACCATGTCTATATATATAACAAGACTCTTGCGATTACTTTCCCATGAACATTGAATATGTACTTAATTAGACCCATAGAAAAGAAAAACTAGAAACCATTTTCTAACTCCTTCATTCCTTGACATCAGCTTACTCCCTGCTGTCTTATGCATGGAGTAGGGAGGGATTTTTGCAAATCTAAGAAATTTAGCAATAATCATGCTTTGTGAATGCCTCTGACAGTAAACTTGCATGACATTGTGGGTAGAAACTGTAGTCCTCTTCTTGCCAATTGTGTCATGAGGTGGAGAAATCTGCTCCATTCTGTATTGCTAAAGCATTGCACTGAGAAAGAGAAATGGACATCAGATATTCAGTTCAGATACAATAACAGTCACAGCCAAACTTCAAATTACTTCTGTCCTTGTTGATACCCAGAAAGAGCATTCATAGCTTTGAATGTTGAAACTTGTCATCCTCATCCAAATTAGCTGGTCATAGGATGTAAGTGTTCATCCTTGCTTGCATTTCTTAGTTACATACCTGGTTTATGCACAGCCTGGTTTCCGTTATGTAATGTTATGGTGTGGGGTGAATAGTGGGAGCATTGAGCCAGTTGGGTCTCAATTATATATATTGTGAATTGTGCATCAATGAACACTGCAGAACCTTGGCAGCTTCAGCCCATGTTTGCCGAATCATTAACGAATTTTGAAGATTCCATTTTGAACATAGAATATTCATAATATAGATTCTTTATTTTGCTTCACAAAAAAATTCTCTTGGAAAAAATTATTTTTTGAAAACTTTCGGTATTTTCTAAAAACTATATAATTTGTGCTGAAGCTGCCAAGGTAACATGGTGTTATCAAATAAGAAATTTGATCTATGGTGTTCTTGAAAAAGGAATTTCATTTTGGGTTTGTTGCAAACTGCTTTTTTAAGGGGATTAATCAAAAGGGGGTCATAAGGGGGTACACGATGATGTTCGCAATTTCTTCCAAATTTTGCTTTTGATCAGTTTTCATCCATTCCTTTGGTTCTCATAGAAAACTACTTAATAGATGCCCCCTAAAGCTTTGTGTGCATCATATGTTAAGCACCCAAGCTAGCATCTCTATATTATAATCATACAGAAATGACTAATTAGAAGTCTGTATATTGAAATTAAGAACAAACTAGAAGCCCTTTCAAATGCTCTTTCAAACCATTGAAGCATCAAAACTGATTGCACAATCAAGTTTAGCATACTCCCCATGGAACATTCAAACATGAACAAAAGATATAACATTAGACGCCATAGACAATTGAGTTCACATTTAAAAGGTTCAACACCTTGAAAGAGTAAGATTGGAACAACATAATGAGACCTTCTTTATATGAGACCTTCCACCATTCACCACTTCCGGTAAACAAAAACCTTTTGTACTTTACATTTGACTCTTGGGAAGGCCTAATTTTGAGGGCCTCCTGTAATTTTGAGGCCTATGCCCTGAGGTCTATGTCCCTCAAATTAGGGGAGGCCCTCAATGGCATCACTTCCCCTACAGGTTAAAGTCAGTGCTGACCTATTCGGGCCCTTATTCATACTCTCGAATGCTGCGGAATCAGCCCACTGTGACCAATTGTGTGGCTGGCAAATTCTGTCGTGTTCCTATCACAGGTCTGAAGCATTCGCACGGTGTGTCCTTCCTTTAACACCAAAGAGTGGGTTGTATTCAGTGGATTCTGCCAGGTGTGAACACCCTAGGGTCACCCAGGGTATGCTTACTTGGCAGAATCTGACCTCTACAGCCTAGTCTCTAGTACATTTCATACATTCAAAGGTCTAAGTGCAATTGGGTGACAAGAGAGTGGACAATGGAGTGATTGAAAACTGGTGCACTAGTCCATCAACAACAGGAGATGGAGAGGTGTCACCATATTCCAATCTCCACAGAAAAATGAGGGTAAAAAGAAACAGAAAAAGACAACTTGGATCAAAGGTTTTTTTTTTTGGTGACACCCACCTAGTGAGCTGATGATCATCATGCAACACCAAAAAAAGATTCTAGGGTAGATATACTGGTGAGCAAACACTTAAGTTCTCAGAGTGCATGTGTCACTTTTAGCCTTGGAGGTTCAAAGGGTCTAGGTAGCTTTTCACTTAGCAACCCTATAAAACCATTTACAGACGTCCATTTGAGTTTGAATCAATCAAGATAAAATTTCCAATGCAAAAGGGGAGGTGGGGGGCAGGGGGTGTTTGAAAAAATAGTCCAGCCTCTTGTGAATGCATATCCTTCCATGTGCAACTGAGTTGCATACTATAATTGAACATGTTAAACTTCATACACAAACAATATCCCTCTTATTTCCAGAAAATGTTGTTTTCCTTTATTTTGACCTTCAAAATATTTTTAGTTGTACAAACCCCATTCATGGCCAAATAGATGATAGAAATGTCCAACAACAAATATTTTTGACTATGGGGAGAGTGATTACCCATTACTAAACACAAAAAAACAACATTTCTGAAGGGAAGGTTTTAAAATCATAACAAGTTTAAAAATTCAATCATTTGGTTATAGGGTATCACTGAACAGTTATCAGATGGGCTGTGTTTGTCAACAGGCCATCTTCTGAACTCTCTGGGTATTTGCTCACTAGCTATGGGCAAATTTGATTATGGGCAAATCGAAGTAAAATTACAAAAAGATTTAAATTTGGTAAGGTTATTTTCTTGCCCTTTATGGAAAAAAACCAAACTGCAGATTGAACAGGATGATGCAGATGCATGACTTTCTTTCATCATATGCCTAAATTTCCGACAACGGGTTTGCAGATTTCTGATCATGGATTGCATAAACACTCAGATTTCCAACAACGAATTGCAGAAAGACTAGATTTTCTGAAAATGGATTGCATCAGAAAAGACTCATCTGCAATGAAGTCTAAGTGAGTTACTAAATGTAAGTCAATCCCAAACCTTTGTTCCAGTGAGAGCGAGAGAGAGAGTCACGAGCAAGAGAGCCATAACAGGAAGGGAGCAGCACACTTACCTACTGTTCCATCCAACATTCCTCTTGTTCTTGTTCTTCACTGGAACATTTGGACGATCTGCAACCCCCAAAACAAAAAACTGTCAGCCAATTTTCCTCTATTGCACGGAGCGCGCCGTCAATAGAATGGGGCCAGTTTATTAGGGTGACGGTCCTTCCTCTTCCCCTCGTGGATCCTATCCCCAATTTGGTATTTTCCAAGTTTAGACACCCAAGAAGAATACATTGTTGTGTGCAGGCAGTGTGCCAGAGCACAACAGCAGCAGCAGGAGCAGCGTCTCTCTCACTGCAAATAATCTTGCAGGACTTCCTTCTTCCTAGACCCTAAAAAACCACTGGTTAGTAATAGCATGAGGGGACTAGATTAGGGGAGTGGGGAAGAGGGAAGAGGGAAGAGAGGTAGCTCATAATGTGAGTGGGCCCGACTGAGCACCTGTTTTCTTACTGCCATTAGATTCTGCCTTAATTATGGATGTTGAGTGAATTCTGCCTTAATTGTGGTGTGTTTAGTGGGCTATTATTTGCATTTGTGTCTCTCTGGCATTTAAAACAAGCTGTGTGTCACACTGTCGCCTTGCCATTTACATTAAAACGTATCTTAAGGCAAAAGAAGAATTGTGGAAACTCAAATATTTCACCATGCAAAAATATAATCTGCAAAAAATCCTCTTAAAAAAAAAAAACCAAAATCCTTCAAGATATTATAACCAATCTCAAGTTTCAACACAAGCCAAAATATCATGTTTCCAAAAATCCTCATATGAAAATAAACCTATTAATTACCTAGGGGCCAAAATCCCTTAAGCCACTAAATTCTATATAGAATCTAAACACCATATCCTTGCCTTGGTAGTAGGCAAGGCCAACAAACAATACCCCTGGGGTCTTTGGTGAGAATTTAGAAGTTAGAACCATAACTGGCAAGTACTTACTAACCATCATTAGATGGGCTGCCTCCCAAGTTCTGTTTTTGAAATTTTTTTTACAATGGGTCATTTTGATTGGACTATTATTTTAGCAGTTTCCAGTTGAGGATGGAGTGCCTCCCCTTTGGCTCACCTATCTAGGTCAGAAGGGGAGAACTTTGGGCAAAGGATATGAGGTAAAGTGAGGTGCTATTGGGAACACCCTTGGGAACAATTTGAGAACAGACAAAATAGATTAGGGAACACATTGGGAACAAGAAAAAAATTCCTCCCCCCTCCCCCCTTAAAAAAAAAACCAAGGACCCCTCAGCCTTCTCATTGGTTGTATGAAATTTATATTTTCAAATCGGTTTGTCACGATTTTCAACTTGGACTAATAACCCCATTAGAAATTCAGGGTACTTATTTGGTTCAGAGCTTGCACTTTTTTGTATGTATACTTGAATGACATAAGGGAATTTATTTATAGTCCATGTAAGTGTATAAAACGGGAAGTGAAGTGAAAATTTGTGTATGTCTCTATTTTGTTGTTTAAACCTGTGCAACTATAAAACAAATGGCCATGTAAAAATATGTAATTTCTATTTGAGGGGGGTCTTTGCCAAAAGTTTTAGAACTTTTTGGGTGATGGGCCAATCAAAGTGGTCCATTGTCAAAATGAAAAAAAAAAGAAGTTTTGAGACACACCATAACTAATTAGACTAATTACTATGAATCACAATAGTCACCCAAGTTCTTGTAAAGGCTTATGAGCCAAAAATGGTGATGAATGGAGTTAAGAATGGAAATTTTTCTCAAGCAATGAGGTGGGGCAACACACACCCAAGATGCACCTAATATATTTCCACCAAGAGCACCACACATTGTCCCATATCCTTTGCCCAAAAGTCTTGTTTGGTTTCGTATATAGGTGAGATAAAGGGAAACAATTTCACAATAATGTATTGATAGTAAAGGCTTCTATTTGGGGAGTATTAAGATCACTAGAATTTTTTTTTGTGAAAGGCCAATCAAAGTGGCCTATTGCAAAACAAAACATTAAGCTTTGAGATGCACCCACAACTAATTAATATGGATTTACATGGCATGCACAACGTTAATATTAGCTAAAACCTAATATTAGGTAGGTATAAACCTAGTATTCAACCTTCAACCCCTGTGCTCTTCACACGAAGAGAATAGATAAAATAGTAAGATGGGTTTAATGTAACCCTATGTTGAATCCAAATTATGCAAAAAGTTTTGCAGCTTGGGGAAACTCAGGAATTTTCTTCCATTCTCCCCCCCAAAAAATTGGGCACTCTCGAGAATTCCTGAGAAATATTTTCCAGGATGCTGAAAAAATTTCAGCAGTTTGAGAAATTTTTCTATGTTGCTCAATAATCTCGGGCAGATATTATATAGACTGAAAAAAATTCATTTCTGCCAAAAACAATTTAGGAACTCAACAAATCCTGATGCTCAAAAAGATTCAGGAGAATTTGTTTTCCAGGATGCTCGAAAAATCTTGCATAGTTTAGGAATTGCTAGGCTGCCCAGGAAGATTATGAGGGTAGGTTTTTTCATTTCTGCCCCAAAAAATTGGGCACTCTGGAAAAATCCTGATGCTAAATTTTATTGAGCATTTTGGAAATTTATATTGTGCATTTATTGTGCACCTTATAAGGTTGCAGAAAGTTTTCATTTGTACCCAAACATTTGGACAATCTAGAAAAATCCCAACGTTCTAAAATCATCGGGCAGTTTTTGATAATTTTTATCCTGACCGAAAATATCGGGCAGATTATAAAGGTTGAAGTTTTTTGGTTGCTGCCCACCAATCCGGGTGCTCTCTCTCACATGAAAGAGAATAAATATGTTGGCAAGAACAGCTTTAAAGCTCTTTTGAACGTGAGGGGGTATTAAAAGGGGTCAAATTAACCTGCTTAATTCACTCTAATTGATCCCAAATCTGAAAGAAGCAAAGATATTTATTCTCGAGCTCAAAATATCCCAAAACATTTATCCCCCTCTTAACCCCAATGCCACCTCATTTGCCATGTCAGTTTCTACCCCTTTCGGGTGAATGCAATAGTAATAGGGTTAATTTATTCTTTTGGTTTATCCCTTTTATTGCCGAGTGTGAATGGAGGGATAGGTGATCAAACAAGAACTCTTATCAACCCGAATCATTGGCAATAAGATCATTTAGTTTTGAGTTCTGACCCTTTCAGTCCAGGAACAAAAAAAAAAGATTTCTTGCTGGGATTTCTTGCCTAATAAGCATTCCAGACCATTGAGGAAATGAAAAGGAAAATGAGTTTTGTCCAGGACTTGATTAGGGTTTAGGGCTAATCTGTGATTGGAAAAGATGAGTGGTGTGGGTTAGGGACAACAATGCATCATGTTTATGATGTACTTTCTGCTTTGTAGCTGATGAAGTCCAATGCATTCAAACCCTCTTAATTGCTTGGTTTGGTTGATAATTGAGGTCTTCAAATGCTGCAGTAAAGTGATGATTATTGTAGTTGCAAACTGGCTATTGAATCATTACACTAGTAAATTATGGAACAAGGTGCCTCAAAAATGAATTGACAGTCCACTTTCATAACCAGCTTATATTCCTACCTACATATCCTGTTCAGTGTTTTCTTTTTCACTTTTCCAGTTTAGCTAAGTTGGCTACATGTTGGCCCCTCTTTCACAAATAATTGCCACATGGGCATATTCTGTGTTGAAGTGCTCAACTACAAGGCACATAAGTATGTAAACTTTTGATGACTAGGGACAAAATTTCATTGGACATGATTTGCTCCAAGAGAATTTCTTAAGTTAGTTTTAAACCTACAAGCCTTTAATTTTTTTTTCAATTCCTTTGCCAATCATTGATTTTCTGTTTCCAACTTTTGGCAACAAAGCTCTATTGGGGAATTGAACCCCGACCCAAATAGGCCCTGCCCATTGCAGCATAAAGCTTAACGTGCAAAAAAAAAACCATAATCATGCATACTCAATGTAAAAAAAAAATAAAATTAATTCTTGATTTTTAAAGGCCCAAAAGGGGGTTGGATGAAGATTCATGAATCGCCATATCCAAACAAGCATGGATCATTGTGGAAACAAAGGGTAATTGTAAAATTTAGTAATTGCTCCATCATTCCCCATAATGAATTTTGTTGTCTTTCCAACCTTGGTTTGTTGTTCCAAAAAAGAAGTTTTCATGGTGAAAAACTTTTGGTTGAACATTCAAATGCCTAGCTACAAATGCACATTCAATTGATTTCTTAGTTTAGTTTTCATACAAGTGAGCATAGGAAAACACTATTCTATCCTCTACTAAACCAATAACTTGCACATAACAAATTCAACCAACTTAATGTACTTAGGGATTTGATGTTCAAGAATTTGTGATGATAAACGGGTCCTCCAAAGCTTGGTAAGCAGCTTAAAATAAATGGTTTTTGCATTGTTAATTTGGCATTGTCATTCATGGTAGGGACAAATAAAGGTCTCTGTAGGTCAAAAGTAGTAGCTAGAACCCATATCTCATCAGGCCCCACCTTCTTAGGTTAGTAAAGGCAACTTTTAGAATTGTCCAATGAGTAAAAAAATCTCATTTCATGTTCTAGTTGCAACTAGTATTGGAGGTACACAACCCCAAATGCATCCATCAACTCTTGGGATGGGAATTGGCATTGCAATTATGTAATAAGTTGATTCCTAACTTCTGCACATTATCGCCTCACAAAGGCTATAATCTCTTCAAATACAAGCCTTGTAACATAAACAAATCCCCCCATCTAATCTACAAATGTGGCGCAAATGTGTTGTCCATCAAATTCAAATGCTAGGTGATCGATTCTAGTATTCATATATGTAATCCATCAAAGATAGATGCTTTTATGAACATAATTGACCAAGGCCAAAAAGTTAATAAACACATCACCTTGGAAACAACAATGGCTATCACATGTATTATACACCTTTCATTCATAGATTTTGATTGTTGTTATAAAATTACAACCAAACATGTTATGTAGTTAAACAAGTTCAATCAAAAAATGAATTGCTTCCAAGAGTGGCATAATGGCATTCAACCCCAACAACCTCTTTACATCAGTCAACAGACACAAATTAAACTGAACAAGGGCTATGGTGGGTGCATTCATTACCATTTTCATTAAAAAAGTACAATATTCAGATAACACATGTTTGATAGGTCTAACCATGGATATCCATTTAGTTTTTGTGTTTCACAAGATATTATTGCCCTTGGTTTCCATGATCTGTGCCAATTTTGTAAATTGTATATGTCTTTTAGGGTTGTGGTTTAAAAAACATACAAAGATTGCAAAATAGCTTCAATGTGAGACACTAAAAAAAGGTTTGAGAGGGTTTATACTGCCAAATTTGTCCCATGAGCCATACAATGCACACCCATGACGAATGGAACATATCGACATTAGATTTGAACTGTAATTCCAAATTTGAAGCCTTGGAAAGTATTGACCCCATGAACACCAAAACAAACTGACTTTGAAGCAAATTCCTCTTCCTTCAAACCCCTTTATGTCATTGAAAAGTTCATGATAAAAAAACTTAAATTATTAACTCTAGATCCAAAACCCACATGTTGCAAATTCAACAACAAAGTTATGTGACACCAATCTTGCACAATGTAACCATGCACACTTGCCCAACTTGCATTATCCATGGAAGCGACCTCATCACAAGTTAAGGATACAAACTTGGCATTTTGGATAATAACTTTAATGGTTTCCCTCACCTCATGGTCAATGTGTTCTACCATTTCCCAACAAACCCCATTAGACCAATGTTTTTTCGAGATCAAAGTTTCAAAAACTAAAACAAAGGCAAGAAATTTTCATAATTTGTCATGGGTTTACCTTTACTCAACAAGCTAAAAATAATGGCAAATTGGACAAATTTTCATTTGTCTTCCATTGCTTTACCAAGATCAAGTTGTTGGAAAACAATTGTTATAGATAATTGAGCATATGCAATATCATTTTTTGCATACCCACATTTTGGATCCATATACCACTTACCATCAAAGTTTTTCCTCTTCCCTGTATGCTTCTCTATATAATCCTATTTAGCCATTAGAACCTTCTCCTTCCTCTCAATTTTAATACAAACTCGATATCTAATAGAAAGTTACCAAACTAACATCATTTAGTATGGGTTTTGCCCATGGCATTTTCAAAGCTTAGACTTCTTGAAACTTTCAATTCACATTAAAAAGTTCAAATTTCTTCTATTTCTTAAGATTGGGTGCATGCCCATCCTTAGTAGTAGAAGAAGTTTCAAAGAGTTCAAAACCTTCAAGGTCTACATCCAAAATCAAATTTACAATTCAGAAGAAGGCATGCAATCTCTTTTTACACCCGTGTTATTGGATTCAGGTGCATCAAAATAGTGAGGTTCATTAATTGCTAAAACTTTTCCAAGGACTCGAACACTAAAAAAATACTTGAGCTAAAAATTGGTTAAAACTTGCAAGCATGGAGGCATGATTGAATGAAATCTAGAAACCCTAATCAAAAGCATTAAAGCGTGCAAGCAAAATATTTTGTACATACTTGTTACCTTGTTTTCTACTTGAAAACACGAAAAAACAGTTTTTCAAACTTCTAACCTCCCTCTAGCTTTCCAAAACAAATGAAACATTTACTTTTTTCATGGGCATCTCTAGCTTCCCTCTAGCTTTCAAAAGTAATTTATGTCATATCATTTGGACTTGAAAAAATACCCCAAAAGTATCCCTCATTTTTTAGGGGTTAGGGATGATTTTAATTATGAAAACAAACTTGATTAACACAAAACATTATATTAGAATGTTCACCACATCAATATTGAGGTGTTGGAAAATAAAACCAATACTTGCAAAAACATTTCACCTACTTTCAAGTACTTGAACTTTATTTTTCAAACTACCACAAATTTTAGGTCCAATTCAATTACTTGCAAATAACTTTTAAAAACATGATTATAATAAATTAGCTTTTGAAGTCCATACAAACAAGAGTTAATAAATAATATACCCAAAAAAAAAAATTAATATCCCCGTAAAATCATCTATTTGTTAGCCCTTTTCTTTAAGGACCCTAGTATTTTGTTGCTTACATTACTTTTTGTGTATATTTTACCATGCTTTCATCCTAAAATTTCAAAAGAAGGTTCAAAGAACCTACTTAGATTATAGATGTGCAACAATGTTTGCTTGTGGCATGGATGTTCATGAAAGTCTAAAGTCCAAACTATAAACTTCACACAAAGAAATTGCAATAGATTTTGAGTAGTTGCTAACAAAATGTTGATGATTTCCAAAACATGCACACAAGTTGCAATGGTGCAACAATTAAGCAAAATTTAGCTACAACAAAAGTTGCATAGACAACAAGAGTCATGAGAAAAACAAACCTCACACAAAAAAGTTGTAGCATATGTTGAACATCTATTAACAAAAGGTCACTAATTTTTAGAACACGCACACAAGCTGCATTGGTGTATCAATTACCCATAGTGTAACTACAACAAAGAGGTGACACAACAAGAATTATAAATAGAAAAATAGACCTCACACAAAAAAGTTGCAATAAATGTTAAACATTTGCTAGTAAGAGGTTGATGATTTCCACAACATGCACACAAGCTATGTTAGTGTAGCAATTGTATAAAGAGTTTCTACAAAAGCGGTGCACACAACAAGAATTGTGCACACAAAACAATTATACATTATCAATAACTTGTAAGTACACAATGCACATGTACATACTACATAACCAAGGTCTAAGAGTAAGATGAAAAAAAATTTCAAACATGAATTAAAAAAATTGTAATTCCCAAGAGTGATGAGTTTGTAATTTAGACTCTAGAGTTTAGAATCTTAGAGTGTTTGGAGTCTAGAATTTGAACTCTAAACCCTTGAGGCAAATGAATAATGAAAAGTTGAATGTGAACTTCTAAAGGATGGCCATTGAAGCACCATCTTGCGAATCATCACCATCTTGTTGCAACAATTCAATTTCAATGATTCTCAATAGTCAAGATTAAGATAATTCATGTGCCATTGTACATTAAGGAATAAGTATCATCTGCAAATTGGAACTTGGAACTCGTAGGTCATGACTCACAAGTTACACCACTACAGCCTCATTGTTTAGTGTTTAATGTTTCTAAATTATTATTACTACAATGCTCTATGCGAAAATGGGTTAAAGGGAGGTGATGGAATGGTGAAAATGGGTTAAAGGGAGGTGATGGAATGGCGAAAGTGGGTTAGAGAGAAAGAGTTAGGGTTGCAAAATCGATGGTCATTTGGGCAAAAAATTGACAATATGGATGTAAAGTGGGTCTATATTTGGTGAATGACAGTTTTCCCTTAACAACAAAGAGGTGACATGTGTCTTCTTGTTGTCTTCATGATGGCAACACTAAACGTTTTTTGATAATTATTTTGCAAATGAGGGAATTTTTTTTTTAAAATGCCTTTTATGATTTGTTAGCCCATAATTTTGGTTTAAAAAATGAATCTTTGCTGAAAAAAACATTGATCCTATTTTCTAAATTTTATAATTCTTTGAGGACAAAAATAGTTTTAAAAATTCCATAATTTGTTATGGAGTTTATATTTTTGCAAGGCAAGAAGCCCACTTCAAAAAATGCCATTATTCAAAATTCAAAGTGTTCTCAATTGGCTCCTTGTTCACGAATAGGTTATTAGTGTGACTTTTGTTGTTGATAACATATTGTAATGTACTTTCACAAAACATAGGGTAGGTAGGTTTATCATTGAACACATAAGGATTCAAAGAGGAAGGGTGTGTTAATTGTTGTTTTTTTGGTCATGGGGTCTCAAGAAAACTTGTGCCCAATCCCCATAGCCATTTAGACCATGGCATTTGGGGGAGACATGAAAAAAATATGGCTCCCCAAAGCAAAGGAAGGGTGGTCCACTTGTTGGAAAAAACCTTAAATAACTTACACATGTTATCCTTATGAACAAACACTTTGTACCTTGTCAATGAACTGTCAACATTTGACATATGCAAATGAGATATGACCCTTATTCAAACTAGATGAAATTGAGATTTGTTGGATTCTTTATGTAAAATGTTCATCATACACCAACATGGGGATCAATGCAAAAAAATAGGATGAGGTCTAATTTATGGTTATTGGGAAACCCTTGTTTGTTTAAGCTTAAAATTCCAAGCAACATGTGAGGGTTCTAGGTTTGGCACTCCCACTTTATATTCCAATGGTAGTTTCCCTTCTCCTTTTTTTGTCTCTGTGCTCCATTTCTAGTGTGCAAATGTTCATACTTATTGCTTATAACAACATGTGGTGTTATTCAATCATTAGTGTTTGTGAGATGCTCCTCATCACCTTTTATGAATTCTCCTCCCCTTCTTCGTGTTCTCGTAGTCATGTAGTTTGAGTTCTCATTTTTTGTCTATTGTTTTCATGGTCATCTATTTTGAATTTCATCCTCTTCCTCCCATTATGTTGAACATAACTTTTAATGATCTTTGTGGTGTGTTGTGCAAGTGATTTTTTTTTCCTTGTTTTCTAGTCATCTTGTATATCCTCTTGTTTCGTAACCATTTAGTGTGACGTTCATCTTGTTCATCCTCTTGTTTTGCAATTACTTCCCCCCCTTTTCATGCAGTGCTTGTCTTGTCCATCCTCTTTTTTTATAGAATTCAACACCCCCCCCCCCCCCCCCCCCCCTTCCTCCCCCCTCCCCCTCTCCATCCTCTCTCTC
>Ga0116231_10003874_pt1 | contig 30691 bp, 37 predicted proteins | sample S1TSphgellanicum_2_FD_89695 | JGI IMG/M metagenome (GOLD analysis project Ga0116231, IMG submission 89695) | Host-associated microbial communities from peat moss isolated from Minnesota, USA - S1T2_Fd - Sphagnum magellanicum MG | ecosystem: Host-associated > Plants > Peat moss > Unclassified... | reverse complement strand
GGGTTGAGACAAAGGGGGCAAAAATCCATAGGAGGATTTTCCACAAAATTTTAAATAAAAAGACACCCCAAAACAAAAAAAAAAAAAAAAAAAAAAAAAACCATGAAAACAAAATTTCTCAAATATCCTTTGATATTTTTGGCTACCTACTTAAAAAGAACCATGTATAGAAATCTGGCGATTCTTTGAAATTTGTGTCAAGTTATGGCTATTGAAGATTTGTTTTTTTTCTAAAAAAAAACACTATTGATTTTAGATCTTTTAACTTTTCAATTTCACACACTTTATGGCTATATATATATATTTATTTATTTATTTATATATTGCCACAAATGAAAAAACAAAAATCCAAAAAAAGGCTCGCGCTAAGCATCTCTGGGGTCGTGGGTCATGTGCCGCCGCTGCCGCCGCGGCTATTCTCGTCTTGATCTCCTCCTCCTCGATCTCCTCCTCCTCCTGCGGATGCTGCTGCAACTGCTGCGGTGGAGAATCGGAAGAAGAAGCTCCATTTTTGGTTTGAATGTACAAAAGATGTGCACCACCAACCAGCCTTTTGTTTTCTTCGTATTCGTGATGGATCTGAAGTGGCAATTATCCATAATTAAGTTTAGCCAAAATTCAGCCTGTATGTACCTGAAGGGAGAATCATCCATGATAGTGAAGTTTAGCCAAATTCAGTCTGAATGTACCTACCTGTAAGTGGCCATCATCCATGATAGTGAAGTTTAGCCAAATTCAGTCTGAATGTACCTACCTGTAAGTGGCAATCATCCACCAGAAGTTTAGCCAAATTCAGTCTGAATGTACCTACCTGTAAACTCTCTAAATTTAGCCAGAATATTTTTTTTTTAAAAAGGCTGCTGAGCACCACTATCACATCACTTGCAACCAGCCAGCCAGCCAACTTGTTGTTTCTGGTTACAAGTTGTACAAGGGAGGAGGAGCTTAACAACTTCAGCTAATTCCACACTAATTATATTATTTCCCAAAATGTTCAAATTCTCAAATATTTATTATTCTTATATCTTTTTCAATATATCTTTTTTTGTGAAGGAAATCAAAGAATCTTTGAGAATATTCCGATTTTTAATTTTTAAAATCTATTTTGGACCATAATTAATTAATTAATTAACTAATTATTTGGCAGACATGTGTTGAAGCTGCCCTTTTACTAAGAGTACTCTATTTTTGGCCGGACCCCAAGAACTCCCTCTTTCTTGCTTGCTTGCTCGCTCGCTTTGCTTGTTTGCTGCTGCTGCCCTTTTTTCCTTTGTCGAAGTTTGCCAAAGTTTGTTTCATCATTTTGCTTTTGCTTTGCTTCTTTTGCTTTGCACTTTGCTTCATTCCGGATCTCTTGAAGAAGAAGTGTGTGTAAGTGTATGTGTGTGTGTGTGTGTGTGTGTGTGTGTGGTTTTTTTTGTTTTTCCAGAGTCAAATTTCCAGAGGAAAAAAATCCGGCCCCCCCTGTCCCCCCAAAACTTCCATTCCCATTACTGCTGATCAGCTGGCTGTGTAGATTCATTGTTCTTGCTCCCCAGCTCATGTGGGATTCTGTGTACCGGTAGTTGGGGAGCTTGAAATCTGCCTGAATTTTTCTTTTTTTCGGTCGGAAAAAAAGTCCCAATCTGTCGAAGTTTTCGCACTCGAGAAATAGACACACAGAGACGAAGACAGAGACAGAGATTTGAGAGAGAGAGAGAGAGAGAGAGAGAGAGAGAGAGAATCTGAGAGAGAATCTGGGTCTGAGTCTGAGTCTGACCGAGATATTGGAAGGAGACGGAGGAGGAGCAATCAGCATCATGGCGTCGTATGCGGTGCATGAGTTTCTAGGGGATGGGGTGTTGAAGGAGATAACGCAGAAGTTGGCGGATGATGGCTGGGACGATGTACCCACTCTCAAAATGATGCAAGCCGAAGATATGGAAGCCATCGACCTCACGGATCCACAACGGGTAAGAACGAAGCAAGCTAGCAGGCAGCCATGCTCATCATCACCCATCACTACTAGTACTACAACTGCTCGCTCGCTCGCGATCAGTACTAGTACTTCTAACAAGAACAAGAAAGAGTTTGAAATTATGACCTTGGACAAGGTTCCTAGTTAGGGTCTATTTCCATTAGGCTGTTGTGATCATAGTTACACACTGAACGTACGTAATTTCCTGTGTGATGACCACGAGAGCTTCTTCTTCTTCTCTCGCAGCCAAAGAGTAGATTAGCTGGGTTGTGACGAGGACGACATACTAGTAGCGCGAAGTTCTAGACTGCTGTTACAGTTTCTCCAATGAATTGCTTGCTTGCTTGCTTTTCAGCAGCAAGCTAGAATTTGAATGTGGGTGTGGTGGAATGAAGTTTCTACGTTGCGTGATGTTCTTCTTCAGGACGCTTTGGAGCTTCGAATCTACCTCCACGATCGCTCGTTGATGGAGTATGCAGACAAGATGGAGCAAGCAGGGAAGAACTTGCCGGAGTTGCTCATCACCAGTCCTGCTGAGTTGACATCCCTGTTTGGTATGAGGAAAGCTGACGTCTCCAGGTTCACAGACAGGTCGCTAGCTTGTGGGATCAAGATGCCTCCCACCCACGCATTGATGAAAAAAGCCAGGACGAGAGTTGTCGTTGCCCCTGCCACCCAAAAACTTGTTTCTGCAGCAGCAGATCGCACTACTCAAGTTCCCAAAGCAGACCACGACCACAACAACAACAACACCACTCCAGTTGTGGATGCTAAAGTACTGAATGGTTGTGATGTAGATGCAGATCAACTCTCTCCTGCAAAACTTGCAGATTCTGATTTGTTGAGAAATGAAATGTATGCACAAACAGGACCATTGACAACAGAAGGAGGAGATTCACAGGGATTCCAGCCACCACCTGTGCTTAGACCAATCGGATCAAAATCCTCCAAGGCAGCACCTCAGGGGGGGCCTCACTCAAAGGCGATATACAGAGCAGCACCAACTCCACAGCTGTGTGGATTTGGAATGTCAGATGATGCTGTGGTTGAAGATGTGACACAGCTTTCAGTCCTCGAAAACATTATTCTGCAGAAATTGACACCGGTGCACAAAGCAGGAAGGGATACAGATATGGCCCAGCTCATTAAGAAGAGGCCACCTCCTTTCAAAGCTTCTGAGCTCTGGGCCACCAAGCCCACCTTGGTTTTCTGCCTTCGCCGCCCCGGGTAATCATCACACATCTCCTTCCTAGTTCTCCATCTCCTTCACCATCTCCTCCCTAGTTCTGCATCTCCTTCCTACCTATCCATCTCCTTCCTCTCCATCATTTTCACCATCTCCTACCTTCTTCATCTTGTTCACCATCTCCTTCCTTCTTTGTCATGCTCCTCCTCCTCATGCTCCTCATCCTCCTCTTTCTCCTCCTCCTTCTCCTTCTCTCTGGGCTTGTCTCTGTGCAGACCTAGGGGCATCTGAGAAAGAACTGGACCTTCAAGTTGAGCCCTGACTACATCTGGGAGTCATTGGGGGGAAGAAATGGGCCACAATGAGGAACAAGAGAAATGCGGGTCAATGGGGAAGAAGAGAAATCTGGGCTCAATGGGGAAGAAGAGAAATCCGGGCTCAATGGGGAAGAAGAGAAATTGGGGCTCAATGTGGGGAGGAAGAGAAATGGGGCACAATGGGGAAGAAGATAAATTCAGGCCTCAATGTGGGGAAAGAAGATAAATTTGGGGTTCAATGTGTGGAAGAAGAGAAATGTTTGCTTTTTGCTAATTGAAAGAGTAGCCAAGAGACCTGAGTTTTGCACACTTTGGAGGAGACTTTAAAGCTTGTGAAACATTGAAGGAAAGTTCTTTGACCAAAACATTGAATGGTAGCACTTTCTTTGTTTGCATTCTCCAATATGTGGGAGGAGAGAGTTTGCAAGAGCTTCCAAAACATTCAAAGGCATGAATGAATGAATGAATGAATGAACAGGTGCTTCTTTGTTTGTTTGTGGATACCTACCTGACTTTGAATTTGGTGCTGCTTTGTTTGTGGATACGTGTATGAATTTTAGTGCTTCTTTGTTTGGTTGTGGATACCTGAATTTGAACTACCATGCTAGTTGAATTTCAAACCAAGAAGCTAAGTGGAAGGGGAAAGTGGGGGTGATGGGTGTTTTGGAATGGCAGGTGTGTCATGTGTAGGGGGGAAGCACATCAGTTGTATGCACGAAAGCCTATATTTGATGCGATGGGGGTTCAACTGGTGGTTGTTTTGAATGAACACATAGAGTCAGAAGTGAAGGCATTCTGGCCACATTACTGGGGTGGAATGGTGCTGGTAGATGAAAGCCGCGAGTTTTTCAAGGCATTGGGTGGGGGAAAGCTTCCAAAGGGAAATCTAATCACAGGTTTTGCTTTCAACCCACGAGCACGACAAAACTGGAAACGTGCAAAGGCAACAGGCATCAAATACAATGCCAATGGCGAGGGTATGATCAAAGGGGGTTTGTATGTGCTTGGATCTGGCAAGACGGGCGTTGTGTACCAATTCATTGAAAGGAACCTTGGTGACTGGGCTCCTTTAGATGAAGTCATCAAAGTATGTGAAAATCTTTGAGTAACATTACATTGTTGTAGTAGTTTAGTAGTCGTCTTTTTTGTGCCCTCTTTTAGGGCACAATTTTTTTTTGGTGTGTTTTTTGAGTTTTGCATTTTCCTTCTCCCCATATTGCTGTTGTGCAAGATTACAGGAGCACTGTAGATTGTGAAGTTTGGAACAACACCCAGGTAGATCAAAATCATTTCAGCCATGTTGAAGATTGGCAGAGTCTGGTGGACTATTGTAAACTCATGTGTGCTACACAAGCAAGCTACCCCATTGCCGGGTATGAAAGAAAAGAAAATCCACACATGTCATTCAATTCCTCCTTGTTGGTCCCACAGAGAAGGATTTGACAAAACTTGTAGAATGTTGACTGATCAGCTACACCTGAAAGTTTTCACCACTTCCAAAGTCGAAATGGTATGCAAGAAAAAGTACGATGGCAACTCAAAATCTCACATCATAGGATCAGAAAAACCATAGCTATTCATGACCAGTTTAGCCACATTTTCCTTTTGAGTGTGTTTACATACTCCAGGAATATTACAAGTGCATGACAACTTTCAGAGAATTGCTAGCACCTCTTTAAGTATAATACAAGTGAAAGCATCCACTAATGAGTGTCAATCAAGAACCTACACAAGCTCTAGAAGATCATTCTGAGACCAGGGAAGAGAGACTGTGTTTGATTACCTCATGGACTATGAAGGTGACAAGCATGAGAGTCATAAGATATGGTAAAAGAAGGTGAAAGTCCCATTTTGCAGCAGAAAATCACCCCAAGGTTGCTGCATTCTTGGTTGCTTCTTATTCAAGAAGGATAGAAGAACTCCCGCCACTACCAACAGCCTGCTTTGTAGGCACCAAGGGAGTCCCCACATAAGCCTGTCAACAAAAACAAATGGATTAACATCTAGACTTAACACAGCTTGAAAACTTGTAGACAACATGAAAACACCATCTATCTGACTGCGTTCTGGCACTTCAAAACTTTTCTATATAAACACCAAGACCTGCTATGATATAACATTCAATCAACACCCTAAAAGATTGTCAACATAAACCTGTTAAAGTGGAAGTGGAACTGCCAACTGAATGACCAATCTTCCAGAAACATGGAGAGTGACCACAGTAGAAGGCATTAAAACTGATTGAAACAAAGGGTTCAGGCCGACTTTGTCATAGCATCATCTCACCCCATCACTTCAGAAGGACATGTTTGCAAAAAGGATTTCCAACTCATCTGTTTCTGCCTGTGTACGAGCCTGCTACCAACAACAACAAACCATTTTTGGTTAGTGTCAAATACACATTCGTGTTCCAACAATTGAAACATTCACATAATCAAAGTTCCGTATCAGTGACAGAAAAAATTAGAGTACAAATAGTATCATAAAAATGCAGGATCAACCCACAATCTACATTGTCAAGCATGCAACTAAGACAGTAGACTACAATGTGTAGGGTGAAAGATTGTTGGATCTATTCTGAACAAGGAAGGAATGTCTTTACACGAGGAGGAGGTTCTTAGTTATACCAGCTAGGGCCTGCATCTTCTTCTCTTTTCTTCCGCACCAAAAGCAACTTCCAGAATGGAAGGTTTAGGGTTTAGGGTCTGAGGAAGCTATTCAAGAATCCTCATGGTGTTTCACAGAAGAGAGAGCATTCCCAAGTGTGGGTTTGCCCGCTGATGTCCCCAGACACATCCTAGGCTCGCACTCTTGAACTTGCCAAACCCAGAAAACGCCGCTCTCTCGCTCTCTGTCTCTCTTCTCCTCGGAGAAATGTCTCTCTAGGAAACCACTACCGGAAGCAGAAAACCCTAATCTCTTAGAAGTTCTGTGGAATCCCACAAGAGTGGAAGAAACTCGAGATGACATTATCGGGAGGATTGCCTCTAACCCCACAATTTACAAACAAATTGCGCGTAGAAGAATGGGCACCTTGGAGAGGAGTTGTTGCATTTTGTCGAGGACACGCAGCCTGTGTGTCGCGTAGGCACTGGTGGGAGGTAACTGCTTCATGCGTGCCACCTCCGCCTGCACGATCTCCGTCTTACGCTTCTCTTCTTCCGTTGCCCCTCCTCGCTTTTCCTCCTTTGCCGCCATCCCCTCTTCTCTCTCTCTCTCTCTCTCTCTCTCTCTCTCTATGTCTGTGTCTCCGTCTCTGTACCTCAGTGCGTAAAACTGTTCTTGTTTCCTTCCCCGCCACTCGTCGTCTTGTGAACTTAATTTGCAATAGAGTCCCTGTAGGCTGGCAACCAGATGATAGTAGACAAAAAGAAGAAGAAGATGGGTATGTCTTCGTCATGAATGCGTCATTCTCTTCAGACTGAAGACTAAAGCATCATCATACGTATTCTTGCTGATGAAGATGTGTCTCTCTTCGTCCCTAAACCCTATTCCTAATTTTTTTGCTTCCGACAAATGTTTGGAAATAGAGTATGACTCTGATGTGGGAAGAAAGCAAAACACAATCCTCAGTTTCTTCCATATTTATTCAGTTCATTCTGTTTCCTATACATGAGAAATAAAAGGAATTCCTTGTCTGACAATCCACCATTGTAAAATTGTTTGAGGTACTGTCAGAGAGCTGAGAGACTAAGGTGGGGTTTATAAGTACCTTTCATCAAGCACACGCCAGTCCATTTCTTTGCTCCCACAATCCTTGCTCTCTACCAATTTCAGCCAGCAGATTGTGATACTTCTCACTCCTGAACACTCAGAGACTGTTAGGTGAGGTTCTCTTTTGCCAGCAATACTGCAGCCCATCTCACCAATTGGACACCTTTGCTCCCACAATCCTTGCTCTCTACCAATTTCAGCCAGCAGATGGTGATACTTCTCACTCCTGAACACTCAGAGACTGTTAGGTGAGGTTCTCTTTTGCCAGCAATACTGCAGCCCATCTCACCAATTGGACACTTGACTATGGGAATAGAGATTTCAGCAGTGGAATACTACTGATCTCATCACCATGCAGGATACCAATACTTGCAAGGAAAAGGATTTGTTCCTTGAACCAGAATTGTGGGTGCATTTCAAAGAATCAAGGAGCAGTCTGGTCAAAAAAAGGGAGATACTGTGAAAGGATGTTTGTGTTACCCTCAACCAGAATAGGGCATTGATCCATGAGAAAGAAAGACGCTCTGTATTTAGATCCCTGTGTATGATGAGCAAAGCAAGGTCACAGAGAGGATACAACGTACAACCCACCCAAGGTGACTGCTCTCATGAGCTTCTGTTCTGAACACTAGAGTTTCTCAGTCAAAAGTCTGCAGACATTCTCTTTGATCTTCTGACACAAACTCTTAGAGCCAATAGCATATCTACAAGATTGCAGAGAAATCTGCACAACAAAACTTCAAAAAAGGTAGCATGACAATCAGTGCAGTCAGAACTTTATATGACAGTCACTCATACAATGTCAAACCTTCACCTTCAATATCCGTGATGAGATGCCATGACTACCAAGTACTTCAACAGCTCCCACCACTTACTTCATCAGCTCCCAACCATGGGTGTAAGGTTAGCACACATCTTACCCAAGAGCATTATTACCTGAGTTTTCAAATCCAGTTGAGGAGCAGAAGATCATCCACAAATTGATCATGAGAAGGTACTATTGACTACTACAAGTACCTCTCAGTCACTAGTCAGTACTTCTTGTAGAACTGTGGAAGATAGTTTGCTAATGACAACACTTCTAACAAGGGGCATTGTCATTTGCAAGAAATCCTGGCACCATACTCACCAAACTCACCAAGGTGTTATCATCCTTGCAAATGAAACACAACAATCACCTTCAACGATTTATATGTACAGCACTAGATCTGCAAGGCAGAGCTTTTAGATGATACACAATCTCTACAATTTCTAGATTTTCATGGTGTCAGGTTGTTGAAACAAGTGTGTAGTTTATCATTTTGGACCCCTAGCACACTGGCACCAAAATGCAACACCTCCACTTCTTCCCTTGGCCACTAAAATCTCATCATCTGCATAAAACCAGACAAACAAAGGGTCTGTATTTCTAGGAGTCCTTCCAGCTCTTCTGTATGTATACAGTAAATGGGCCCACTGGGCCTATCTTCACTATGAGCTTCTCATAAAGAAAGGCCAATACTCAATTCTTCCATGGAAACCGCCCCTCAAATTCCACCGAGCAGAATGGACCTTTCTCATTGCCTGCTCAAGCAATTACAACTTTATCAGCCTTGTATCAACACAGAAAAATAGACAACAAAACCAGACATGTATATGTTTGTGTGGGTGTTTTGTATACCAGTGCAGAACACACACACATCCATCCCCCAAAAAACACACATACAAAACAAAGCTTTTGTTTGCAATTGGAAGAATGGCAATGCTGGCGATTCTGAACTGATGTTGAAAACTCACCACAGCATCAAAACCCCGAAGAGCAGTGACAGGAAGCTACACTCCTCCAGGACCTCCACCCCGTGCATCCTTGACCTAAGAAAGAAAGGCATGTAGAAGGGAGTTGGAGTTATGTTGTTTTTTGAGATTGTCAGCAAGAAAGGAAAGCTTGCAAGAACATGGCGGCATTTCAGGGGGACTCTTGTGACCAGAGCAAGTGCTTCAAGATCATCAGTTCGGCGGGCATTTCTTGCTTCTGATTCTTACCATCTCTTTGTCGACTGTGAAGATGAGCATCCGTGTGATCCGTCCTCCAATTTACTGCAAGAAGTTGGAAGGATCGACTTTCGCATTCTCTATCGCGTTGATCGCAGCAAGAACCTCCATCGCTGGTACTTTCCTGCTTTTGGCCGCGGTTTTGAGTATAGCGACTTGCTATGACACATCCAGTTTGCTCTCTGGTGTTGCAAACCGGAATTCCTCCTCCCCCTCCTCCTCCTCAGTGGAAGACGGATCTAACAGAAATCGGCTTCTCATGTCAGGTGTAAAACTTCGCTCCGTCTTCGTGATCAGCACTTGACTAAGAACAGATCAAAAGTCCCAGCAATTGCATAGATCGTAAAAGGAAGCGCATCGAAGAGTGCAGATAAACAAACAAACCACGAAGTGCAATGGAGCTCACATTACAAGCAGGAAGTTTTCACCCACCTCTCCAGTCGCAAGAGAAGCCTCCATCTTCTTCTTCTTCTTCTTCTTCTTCTTCGTGACTCCTCTTCTTCTTTCAACTATCCTCCGGGATCTGACAGCCGACCGCGGAGAAGTTGCCGCACAGGAGGAGGAGGAGGAACGCGAAATCCTCCAATTCCGCGAATCGTAAACCTTCGGAGGTATGGCATTATGTGAAATCGAACCTCCTGACTGAATCCGCAAGCTGCGAACGTCGTCACTGCGGAGGAAACTGAAGAAGAAGAAGAAGAAGAAGAGAAGATGAAGAAGAAGGGAATTGCGAGCATGTCCATGACTCAAAAACACTACTCCAACGGAATTCCTCAATAATGACTGATTTCAAAAGCTACCAAAAAAACGAAATTTTTTTTGGTCGAGATTCCCGAATTTGCTTCTCCAGCTTCTTCTAATCTTGCGAACGCAATTCTCAGTCTACGATTTCTATGCGAAAAGCTTGAGAAAGGCGCTTCTTCTTTGCGGGCATTGGGGAGCACTCGCCGACGCGAGAGGCAGAAGCAGACGAGGATGAAGCCGCAAACTGCCTCATCTCTGCGACCTTGCCTCCCTATCACCTCTTCTGTCAAGATGCAGGCCGCAGGGTGCAGACTAATCTGCTAGAACGCAATACCTGCTATGCGTTCCTCCCACCTTGCATTCCTGCCACCCAATCTGCTAAGATGCAGGCTGCAGATACAAAATAGCACCTGCAGATCTGAAATCCTTTGCTTTGCAAGCTTCTTGGACTCTCCAACATATGCATCTCAATGTCCGATCCAAAACCAAACTATTCCATAAGAAGCTTCTGACGCCTCCCCACCTGATCTTGCCCTCAAAGGATTCTCGGGTTTTGGGGAAATTGAACCATTAACAAATAACTGGCATGAAAGTGTGTGACAGTACTACAGATGTGAAGGTCTTGTGAAATCTGGCTAATCTCTATCTTCTACTCCATTTTACTATTTTCCATCAGAAACAACAAACATGTGCTCTTCCAAAGCTTGCAGAAACAACCATGCAAAAAACTTCCAAAAAACAAAACTCTAATGCTAGGTATTCCCAAATCTGCAAAACAAAAGACTCACAGAGACAACTAGGTCATAACAACAACACATGTGCTACTCCTGAGGGGGGAAACCCAAATTCCAGCATCCTTGGTTGCAACATACCTTACTCCCCACAATAACAACAGAGGCCAATGATGAGAAAAAAGAGAAAATCACAAAGACTCTTTGATGGTTTACATTTTGTACATAGCCCCAAGGTCCCTCCTACTCAAAGAGGGCTTCCTATCAACCTCCCACAATCTGCTTGTGAATGCAGTAGGTCGTCAGTAGAATGAAATGAATTGTGTGAATGGGCTACATTCACCGGAAGAAAGAATTTTGTGCTTGACACAAAATGCCAAGTTGAAACCTTGATCATTGAGGATTGAACATTATGTACACTGAGGCTAGTTCATGGTGGAGCTGTGCATTTTTCTGAACCACCTCCCTGCTGAGACCTAAGGCAAGTCAGCTGTTGTTGATTGGAGAGATTCTCCAGCTGTGCTACTAACTGAAGGTGCATCAGACACTGCAGTGGTCTGAGAATTTACAACAGCAGATACAACTTCCCTTAGAACCATATCTGATTCACAATGTGTCGTGTCAGAAGAAAAAGTGCTGCCATGATCTCGATAGGTCTCCCCATCCAGATCTTTGGTGGAAGGTGCTAAGCTGGTTCCTTCCTCTAGGAAACTGGTTGCTGCTTCCGTAGTAAGATGTTCTGGGGAAGAAATCTGCAGACCTGAAGCTTCACCAGCTACTATGTTACTCCCATCCTGGATTGAAATTGCCTTGGCCTCCTGCAAACTGACTTCCGCTTCTGGGGTTACTGTGATATCATCTCTCCTCCATCTCTCATGGTTCAAAAGCAATGTAAGAAGAGCCTCACACATCTGGGCTGCATCAGGCTCATTGGGCTCCTTCCTTGATGGTGAGTACACCATCCAAGCATGATCCAATTTTCTGTCAGGTTTCACAACAATCGAACCTGGAACTTCGGCATCTTTCCGTGTCACAAGCCCATCACTCTTTTCCCCATACCTGAGTTCCAGGTGCAGAGCACAGATGGCCATGGCAGCAGATAGAGGGATCGCTACATGGAGTTTTGGGGTACCTTGAGAAGAGTCTTCCCCTCCGGTCGTTCCTGGCAACCATGGAAGTTCTGCATGGGCAATGTGAGACATAGTGGAGACAGCCCTTGGTGCTCGGCTTGCCTCTGTGTGAAATGAGATAACAGGAAGATCTGTGGGTAATGAATACATGGCCAGAAACTCTCGACGCTTCTCATGCGTCAAATCTTCCAGTGCCTTGAGATCTCCCTGCACAACTATGTCATAACAACTGAGCTGGAGATAAGCAAATGTATCTGGAACCAAACATCTGTGGATCAAATTCACACAAAGTCTCTGGCTCTCTTCTGCTCACTATTTGACCATCAATCCAAAGATCCGCAACCACAAGGTCAAGCAAATGCGTATGGTTCTTCCACATTCTTTCAATGTGCCACAATGGCTGTAGAGGAGAGCTGTCAATACTGGGCTACCACACAAAATCGCTTTTGTCCCAAACTTCTGATACATTGAGATTGCAAAGAGAATAAAGAACCAGATTCAGACCCCATGAAGATGGAGAGATCCACTATACCTTGATGATTTTACAGATTAGCACCTCCATTATGAGCCGGGTCTCAACATCTGCAATCTGACCTTCACGCAATATGTCAGATGCAATGGGGCTTCCACCATAGGGGCTTTGCACCAACACAAGTCCCACCACTTTGTCCTTCAACTCAGGCCAAAACATGGAACAGGCTGCTGCTGCATCTACCCCTCCCTTGGAATGACCCAACAAAACCACCTTGTTACCTGTCCCCCAGTAAAGCTCCTCTATGTGATCCTTGATCTCCTTTGCATTCTTCTCCACAGCTGCCTGTTAGGGGGGGAAATCAACATAACTCAATGTCACTGCAAAATTTCTGCTTTTTGGATTTGATGCCTCTTGTGCCTTCAAAGTTCTTATTTGTGCCTCTTGCTGTACATACTCTCTCAAAACAACAAAAGGTTCTTAAGTGCCTGCTCATGCATCTCAATCCATCTACCATTTTCCTCTCTCATTCTCTTTGGGAGCTCATGGCAGATGCATTATGGTAAGTGATTGCAAACATTCAGACAGGACTGACTTACCTCACTGTGAATTTTAGCGATGTGACACGGCAGTCCCAGTTTGGAGAAATACTTCTTTGTCTCCATAAAATACAAGGGACCATGGTTGCTAAATAGACCTGCTAGAAACAAACCCTTGTCATACTGCTGTAATGCTGTATTGCCATTTACTGCATGGAAGCATTGACTGGTAGAGAAATATTACACAGGAGAATGGATCTTCAACATTATCTTGAAAGCAGTCACCACAGTTAAAAGGAGCTCCAATTGTAGAGGCCTGCTTACCTGGGACAAGAAGGTAAGTTAGATTGTTGGGAAGAACATGGATGCCATGACTGCCACACCAAACAGCAGGAGTGACATTAGTATCCTGAACTTTGAAAGACTCATATGGTTAGGGTCGGAGTCCAATAAAATCTCTTCCTTACCTTGTCAACACTTGCTTGGTATAAGAGACAAGGCAAGACAGAAAATCATATCATGCTTGGAAGCCCTAGGTTTTACTCGACCGCAGAAGGGCAGAAGGGATTTTAGGGGCCAAAACACCTCCAGGAGGGTATCCAGATCATACAAGAAAAAGACATTTGCAAACTCCACATGCATTCTGTATCAAAACTCATAATGGAAGTCTAATTAGAATCCAGAGCAATACCCAATACTGTCAAGTATTTTGAGAAATCCATCTGTTCCATCCTCAACCAGTGGAAGTCCCGGTTGTCTCCCTAGCCACCCGATGTCATCTCCTGACCCCCTCAATGTGGTCTGTACTCGTGTTACCAAGCTGAAGTAAAAAAAGGAACCCCGAAAAATTTCAGTCAGATCAAGAAATAAAGCAAGCCTTTATCTTGACCCTATGCCAGCAGATGTATCTGCCAACAAAAATAAGATGATGCTTCAATTACTGTGTATTGAGAAATGCCTCTTGTCACTTCTGCCAGGGAATTGACAACTTTTCATAAGGTTGCATCATATAGTTGCAGCTGACAAGATGAAAACCCAAGAATCAGTCATGCTACTGTCCAGCTGTAATGGAAGGACAATACATCCTTACCCACCAGGGAGAAGTCTGTAAAAAGAACTGACCCATTCCAGACGGAAGGCGGAAAACTCAAAAACTGTTGACCCATATCCATCACTGCAGCACCAGTTGAAGAGAACAGTGATGCTGCCCTCTCAACTGACAAAGTACTCAATATACTACTACTTTCAACAGCAGTCCCGTTTCCATTTGCACGTGCAGTGCTTGTTCCAACTGCAACTGTGGATGTCTCCACCCTTGTGGATGGCAGATTTACTGTTGCAGTCTCATGGTCCACTGTAGTATTCCCATTGGCTTCCACACTTTGAGTACGACCAGAAATTGGGCCTATCAAGTTCTCCCTTACATCACGAGCAACAGTGTCCTCTGCAGAGGAAAAAAGAAGATAATGAGTCATTGCAACAATCAGATTATCATGCCCAACATGCATTTATGCATGTTTCTATGTTATTACAAAATCCAACACAACAGTCAATCGTGACCTAATTGTCATGTATGTTTGACACTCAGGTCTACTGACTCAGATTTATCCAGCCTTCAGTTTTCTCAGAAGGAAAAAAATTGCCTTCAGACATATTATGTACAGATGTGTGCAATTTGAGGTTAAATTTGAGGTTAGATTTGAGGTTCCTGTCACTCACCAACTAGATTGGCAAGACAGCGACCAAAATTAGATGCAGATTCTGCAAAGCGCAATGATGCCTCATTAATTGCAGGAAGTGGTGACAACCGCCATACTCCAACACCGCATGATATCTGCAGAAATCCACTTTTTTGCAGGCAATAAATCCAAAGACCAAACTTCATCATGAGCATGGTGGAGATGGACAAACAACTCTTGGGAGGAGAAAAGGTGAGAGGAGAAACTAGAATGTAACAATGAATGAACAACATCCTATTTTCACCTGTGAAGCAGAAGATGCAGCACCAGCAGCAGATTCAGTTGCAGCAGGAGGTGCCACTACTTGATTTACAGGCTCATTGTCCATCATACCCTCAAGCTCTAAGACTTGATGCAATCCTGTATCAAATGAAACAACTCCCAGTCAAGAGCAGAAAAACTTCTCAGTACCATAAATAATTCATGGAACACATACAACCGTACAAACAGGAGGAACATGAGCTGCTCCAGACATGAATTTCCACGCATGAATAATTTCCCCTCAAAGAATATCTGAAAACCATTTTCAGTTGTAAATCCTTGCTATTCTATGGCACACCATGCTCCATCCCAAAAAAATTCCAAAACCCATTGTGATACAAAGTTAAAGATTGATTGAAACCGCAACTTCCGGGCCACAGACTATATGCATGAGAAGAACAGCTCCTTTTCTACAGCTCCTTTTCTTCTTCTCCATCTCTGAACTCAATCAGTATTGCATGAACCTCAATTGGAACCCTAATTTCCACAAATCCCCTTCTATTTTCTTCTGTCTACTGTCACAGCTGAAGGGAAAAAAAACCTCCATGCAAACCTACACACATAATTTTTTTTCAAAAAACACTGCTGAAATCCAAACCCTAACCTAAAATTTCTGAGTTCGAAAAGAAAAGAAACAAACGAAATACAAGAAGAAGTAGGTAGAAATACCAGAAAACTCACAACGGCATTTACAATCTCCTGCATGGGTTTTCCACCAGATCTTACCAGATTTACTCATCTTGCGTGCCGCAAAACTTCCAGAAACAGGGTGCAAATTCTTGCCCAGTATGCTGCTATCCCTACTACTTGTCCCTCCTGTTGTTGTTGATGTTGCTTTCGCCATTTCCAAAAAAAAATCCAAAGCACTTGTGTGTAATTTACAACCAACCACTACTAACGTACCACATTGCTCCCAAAAGAATCACAACCCTAACGAAATTCTCAATCCTAACGATCAATCCACGCATGCATGGATGCGCACGATGATCTGTCAAGACCAAGAGTGTGTAAGCTTCCAAAACCCAAGCAATGAATTTCGTTTCCACTCGCACCCCCCTCCCCCCGGGCCCCAAAAAGACAAAACCTCCACCGGAACTACAAAAGAATCAAGGTCCTAAAAAACACAAAGAATATCGCAAACTTTGTTTTGTGGGACAGTGACAGACGGCTCACTTATGATCCTGGGTGCGGAAAAGAGTCCGTCGATCGATCGATCGATCGATCGCTCGCTCCACCCACAAAGACAGTGCCAGCAGCTTGCAAGCCGAATAGGGTCAGCTTTTCTTTTCTTTTTTTCTTTGCGCGTTCGGCTGCTTTTCGTGTGTGTTTTGGCGACTGCCCGGGGGAACGTTTCTGTGTGAAGCGGTGTGGGCTAACCTATGGTGGGTCATACCCGGCGCGTCATACCTATGGCCATTTGGAAGAGTCATTCCCTTTGCCATATAGATTTACGATTGTTTGCATCCTCATTTTGATTCTCTTTTGATTGGGTTTGTGTGGGCGGTGGGGGAAAATGAGAGAATGTTAGGAGATGATTTCATTCTATTTGTTGTATTGACGTATGATTGTCTCCATCCTCGTTTTGATTCTCTTTTGATTTTTTGTGTACATGCTAGTATAATTCATCATTGGGAGATCTTTTTGGTATTTTCAATGTTTATATCTTATTATAGACAACGAGACGGATGGATGGAAAGGACGATCACCCAAGGATATTATATAAATAGACAAGAGTTGATATCCTTTTATTGTGTGCAAGCCATTGCGATTTTGCAGTGGGTTGTCATGCTTAGTCATAGTTTTTCATTTTTTCCACACAACCAGTTAGTGCACCTCCATCACTAGTTGCAAAGGATGGTCTTCTATTTCATTATTATTGTTTTGATTGTTTTGGTTTTCTTTTCGTGTGTTTATATTTGTTTCAACATGCCTTGTACTTTTTGTGAATGGATTTCCATCCTTGTTTATATATGTATATACAAAATTTTCCCTTCAAAAAAAACTCTAAGAATCAATGGGTTTCGTGAAATGATACCAAATCAACGATTCTAGATGGATTTTTTGATTTGGGTTTTTTATTTTCTTTGGAAAACATGTAACCCATAATTGTATCCAACAACATTGTTAAGGTTTATGGTGTGAAAGGTGACGTACATTTTTTAGTCTAAGCGTCAAAAATCACTTCTTACTTTGTCTTTTATCATTCAATTGAATGATTTGTGATTTGTGGAACAATGGAGATGGCGTTGATTTATGAACGTGCAAGACTTTTGGGATTAATATGGTGTTTGTTTTCGTTTTCTTATGTGTGTATGTAGTTGGCATTATCAATGGAGTGGAACCTTTGGAGGATGGGAATAAAAAGTGTCAACTTTGTGAAATTAAGTCCATTTTTTCATTTTATTATTTTTCTTAAGAAGGTGATGTTCTCTTTTCAAAAAAAAAATTCATGTTGTAATCACATTGATGGGAAGAATGCCTATGTGAACTTCATCGATCTTTGAATTATTTATTATGTAAAAGAATTGATAAACAAGAAGCTAGAGATAGTAGAATCTTTAGATGCATGGATGGAGTTGACGAGAGGCTTTAAGGGATCAATGTGGACTAATACGTTTATGGCATCTATGGTTTAAGTTAAATAATAATGAGTGTCTGTAAGCAATTTGGGTTCCATGTTACTACGCACTATCAGTGACAATGAAATGACAAAAAAAAATAAGGGTTTATATTTGAAAACTTTGTTATTTTCAAATATACATAGGATTCAAATTGTACAAAATACCGCCCAATTATCATCCAAGGGGAGATTTAATTATCCACCCTTGTTTTTAATTCATTGAAATCTTGGAAGTAATTAAGGTGGATAAACATTAAAACAGCTAAGTAAGTGGGGATTAAATCTTTGAATTAGGTATTTAAAGGAGAAGTTTTTATTGGAAACTAGCTTAATCTCAAAGAAAAAAAAACATGTTATGGGTTGTATGCATGGAATAAAATATGTAAAAGGTGTTGTTTTCACCTATGTCCTTAATTGGTAACTGCATCAATATATGATATATATTTTAAAATATTATAAATTATATGATATTGTAGTTTTATATATTTTCAAATTAAAATGGTTATGTTATCAAATATTGTTAAGATTATATTTATTGGACAAAAGAAATGTTAAAAATTTTGGTTTGAATATTTTGGGAAAGGAGAGATGTATCTACAATTTATGTTGTTTCGTAAATATAAATGTAGTTGTGATAAGACATATTTGGATTTTTTCAGTTCAATTCCAAATGTTATATTTGTGGCAGATGTTATTGTGGAAAGACCATTATCTATTTGTTGCATGACATTTGCATATCTATACAACAATTGTTCTATATATATATATAATATCATTGGGTAATGTTCTTAACATAGGTTGATTTGAATCATATATTCTACAATGTAAATTAGGTATGGAAGTGTGTATTTTGACTAAGATCTAATGATTGTTATTGATAAAAATACGTTGACGAAAATTTTGTACAATTTTGTTTATCACTCCCATAATTGCGTAAGTGTGTTGTTCATAACCTATTGATTGTAATTTGTTTATATATAATATTTGCATTGTTGCTCCTCAATGCTAATCACCAAACAATCCATTTGGATCAAGAAGTATGTTTTCATCCTCTTTTCTTAATTGAAAGTCTTCATGCTAGTAGTGAATGATGTTATTATCATTGTTATCATCATTTATTTCAATAATGTTTTCAATTTTATTTTTAGATACTTTTTTTTCTTCAATCAATTTATGATATTGTGTTGATGTATCGATTTGGTTAATGTTTGATCTCAAAACAGGTGTTGTCATTTCTAATGATCCCTTTTTGAAATTAGCTTTATGTATGTTTTGAATAGTGATATGTCACAAAATTATGAATCCATCTAATGAACATAAACATGATAATGTTACATACATGTTGTGCATATTAAGTTGAATATTATTGGGTGGTTGGCAAAGGTCTATGATCAAATGTTCAAAAGTTTGCCCTTGAACTTTAAAGTTAATTAAACAAAAAGCTAGGGCAAATGGTAGTCGATATCGACTTATATTAAAAAAAATTGAGGTGTTTGATTTTTTTATGAAGTGGTGATATTGGAAATTTCTCATTATGGGTGCTATCGGTATCACATTTTGGGTAAACCTTTGAAATTGATGTCTTGTAATGTATTATTATTATTATTATTTCATTAAAATCATCTAAAATGTTAATGGGTGGGTGCATCATCTCATCACATTGAATCCAATGTGATTTTGTAAGTGAAATATTTTTAACATAACCAATTGTTCCATTTATAATTCCTAGTTTTGGGTATAAATTTTTAATAATTATTACTTTTAGTCGTTTATAAAAAATTTAAATGGTGTTAAATTTTGAGTTTTATTTGTTGGCATTGTTTGTCTTATAGTATATTGAATGTCATTACATATTGGATTTTTTAAATAAGTATCGATAATTATAACTGTGTAACATTTTTGTTTTAATTTTGTTGAATTCATTTTTATTATGTTCAATGATTGATAGCATCACGTAATTCATTTCGAGGAACTATGAAGGTTGTTATCCTCCATGGATCTTCAAACAAGTTTTTTTTTTATTTGGATAGAAATCTTGTTTTAAGTAATTCAAAATTTGAATCAAATTTTTTTCCAATTCTAAGGTTTTCTAGAATAAATCCATATTAAACATCTTCCATCTATCACATGTGTTTTGTTAAAATGATATTATGAGGGCAAATGTAGTTTTTCGACAAACTTTTACCTATGATTTTTTTTGAGTTAATTTTGTGAATGCAAAGGTTGGTTGAATGTTATTTGAATACAACGATGTATCAGTAATGGGTGGAAACTGTAAAAAATACCTCATAAACAATATGTTTACCCCACTAAATGGTAATATGTTACTTTTTATTTTTTGCAAATTTAGATGCATTGTAGTGAGCATGTTGTAACCAACCATTGAAATTTCATCGACAATGATGAATTCAATAGTAGGCCAAATGTTTGTTACTAAATTTGGTTTACTTATAATGGCATGTTTATTAATTGACAAGCCTAGTATAGAATGGATAGTTCTTCCACCTACTAATAATGTTGCATTTGTAATGTATGCTGCAATGTGAAGTTTTTGTTCATGATTTGTTTTGATAAAATATTTTTGGATGGCTTTGATTATTTTTGTTTTACCTATTCTTGGAGCACCTCCTACATATTGTAATATTTGATTAAGGGAATTCATTTGTGTGAATGTTTTGAATGCAAAAATTTGTAATTTATTTAACTTATATTTTTCTTTTATGAAAATTTTAATGGATATAGGGGGAAAAATGTCTTTGTAAATAGATGTTATATTATTGACATTGGTATATGTTTTATTTTATTGATTTATTTTAGTAATAGGTATATTTCATAGTTCTAATTGTTGTGAATTTTGATCTAGATGTGTGTGGTTTATATTTGTATATGGATGCACATGTTTTCGTGTTGACTTATCAATTGTTTGATTTTATAAATGATTGAAAATATGATTCCATTGTTTCATATTAAATTGATGTTCAATTTTGATGTTCATATGATTTTTTCATTTTCTTCATGTTTTATATTTTCCATTAATTCCAAGTTTTTGGTTATTTCAATTACGTATGCATTAATATTTGTGTTACATAATAAATATTCTATTTTTAATTGTTCAAGTTTTTTTTTCATTGTATGATATTATTTTGTATTTTGATTTCATCAATGTCTTCTTGAACCATGTTTTCAAACTCTTTTGAATACGGAAGATTTGTTATTGAATTTTCATTTTCATTGTCATTAGATTGATTTGTTATTGAAGCTATCAATAAGCGATCTACATCTCTAGATTTTTTACATTCATGTAAGATGTTGACATTTTTTATTACCATTTTTGTTGAGTTAGAAAAACTATGATACAATTTGTTTAAAGTTTCCTCCCATGACATAAAAAGATTATTTTTGATGTCAAATAAAGTTCACCATGAAAAAATATAATGGGAATTGCTTGAGCATTATTTTCTAGATCATTTTTTTGTGATGATATTGTGTAATTTTGAAGGATTGGTATTTTAGGTGTGTTATGTTCATATATACTACGAATTTTGTATTGAGGATAAATTTCATGTAATTGATGACTATGAACATTATTGATTTTATTTGTTTTGCTAGAAAATTCATAGGGGGGAAAATAATCAAATGTTTTGGGTCTTTGTTGATAATTAGTTCGAAAATTGTGTATTATGTATTCTAAATTTTCTAAATTTTTGTTAATTGTAAATGTTTCAAAATGATCATTTGGTAAGTTAGTATTTTCATTTTGATTCATTTCTTTGATTTCCTATTCATTTACCCATGTTAATAAACTATACCAAAATATATATGCCAAATCATAAACGGTTATGTGATATGATAAATTCAACAAATAACTAATTGCTTTAGTGGTTAATATTTCTTGTTGACTTCCAATTGTATTCAAACATCATATGAATCGATGACAACTTTTATTGATCAAATTGTATGAATTTGTGTTTTTATTCATTGTCTCAGTTTTTTGCACAACAATTTATAATAAAAAATACATGTGTGTAGTGTAGATGGATGTTTTTGTTATGTAATCTATGATGTAGTAAATCAATGATTTATTATCTTTATCGAAAGCTACTATAAATTTGAGGTCATGGTTGCATTTGGATGTAGATAATATCCAAGGGTTTGCATTGTTTAACCATTTGTCAATTCTTTTAATATGCAATAGTCCAAGATCATTGTCAAAATGAGTTATATTGATTAAGGGTTCAAGGAAACCATATTTACAAAGTTTTTTTGATGCATCAATATTTGATTTATAACATGCCAGATTACAAACACGACGATTACATACATTCATTAATTTACATATATCATTGTCAAATAATTCATGGAAAATGTTTTCATTTGTGTCAAGAGGTCTTGTGGTACATGGCTGTATGTAGTCATCACATTTGTCATTTTTATTTTGTGTTACAAAATTGGAAGACGTACCTATTAATGTTTTGTGTGATAATTTCATTTAAATAATTAATCATGTTTTCTTGAAAGTTTTCATCATCACGTAATGTTTGAATCAAGGTGTTAAGATATGGTGAATCACTGAGCCATAATAATGTATGGATATGTAAACTACCATTTTTAGCAGTTTCATAACATCCATAATATGTTTTAATGTGTCCAAACACTCCTACATTATTATTAGATATTTGTCCTTTATTTTTAACTTGTTGCATGTATTTGAAAATAACATTCACAAGAAAGTGCACAAAAATTGTTTGAGCTTTGGGATTTATGGTTGTTTGTTTACATCATTCATTTTCATTTAACATATTATCATCATAGAATAAGTGAACATTAAATTTTTGTCCAATTAAAACAACAATTGACAGATGATGGAAAAATGCAAGATTTAAAGTGAAAAACAAACTCGGTGTTCCCATAAAATTTATCATACTGAATATTTGATATTTTTGTGATGTGTGCCTACTTCTAGAAGCCATGACTATTAGAGAATTTTATATGGCATAACAAATTTTGTACATTTGTTTTTTCATTTATGTTTTGTGGATTTTTTATGATTTCATTGAAATCTATTGATTGTAATTTATTCAAAAGTTCTATTTCATTAATGTTTGATGATCTACACACGGTTAATTTAGCTTCAAGACATATTTGTCTTCATCGAATTATGTTAAACACAAAAAATGGAAATAGACAGTGTTTTGAAATTTTATATTGTGTCTTGTTTAAATTCATGAGGTGTTTTGTATGTAGTTGTAATGACACTTTAATTGGCCTAATTACCATTTTAGGAACACCAATTCCAAAAGGGAACAAACTATGTAACATGCATGATATCAAAGATGGGTTGTTATATTCAATGATCATTTTAGATTTATGATTGTAAGATAAATAATGACGATTATTTAAATTGTATAATGCATTTTTCATATGTTCATGTTGATTTATGTCAATTTCATCAAAATCTATTAATCTAGATGTTTCCATAATTTCTTCAATATTTGTTTTTAAATTGATTTTACAATTGATCACTTGTTTGTGTAAATCAAAAATGTTGGTTCAATGTTTTGCACTTGTTAGTTATATATTTGTTGATTTTAATATTGATCTCATTATAGGATCTGGTATGTTGTTATTTGATAATGAGTTCAAACCATGTCTATTGATTGTCATACACTTGTATTTTGTATGGTTAGATTTCAACCATGTAAGCCATATGGTTATTATACATTTTCTCACATATAAAAACTTACAATTTTGTATTATTTCCATTGGAAGATGTGTATTACCAACAAAATGAACGAAAATAAAATCAAATAAGGGTTCTAATGATAATGGTAAGTCATTTAATATTTCAATTGCACATTCAAGATCTTGTGCAAAAATTACTACATTGCCTTTAAATGCATGTTGACTTGTTATACCACCTTTGTTTATATATATATCAATTTAAATAATATTGTTCAACAACAATATCTTGCAATTAAAGTTTCTTCAACCATTGTCAAATTTGGTAGTGTTATTTGTGAAGATATTGATATGCAAAAAGTAAGTACTTTCCTTCCACACATAAAAAATTAAAATAACATATAATGTTTAAGACAATTCCACAATTTCATGGAAAATGTTTCATTTACATTTGATTATTATTGTGTTTGTGATTAAAAAAAATTCATACAAGAATTAATAATATGCAATATATCAAATTTAAATACAACATTAAAAAACATGAAAAAATTATTAAAATTCAATCCTAAAGATCATGTATCAAATGAAAATGATATGATTCCACAAAAACTTATAATAAACACTATGCACATACATCTAGAGTTCGAAGGACTTTTACTTTCCAAAAAAAATATTTCAAAATTAAAATTTTCTCTATGTACAAATTGTAATTATTCTATTAAAAATAGGAAAATGCCAAAACTTGCATTGGCTAACGGTCTATGGATTGGTATCGGGATGATACATCCTAAGCTGTTACCGCCAACCCACAATGATCTTTCACTACCTTTGCCACCAACTCATATACCTTAACTTGTATGTTTCAACAATTGGCATTTGATATTTCTTTGATTGTTGTAACACACCAAAACCATATGTTTGTCAAGCTTTGCAAATGGTAAGAGATTTGATATGAATGCAAATGTATCGACATTTTTTGGGCTTGACTATTTTGGCCACAAAACCCTTGCCAAAACTAAAATGTAGAGAGTAATAAAATTAGAGAATAAACCATAGATTGTGCTCATTCACTGAGTTTGGTAGACTATTTGGAAAGAGAATTTAACACAAACAGAAAGATAGGGAGAGATAAAAAACCTTGTATGTAGACAAATTGTGGATTGGCTATTAAACCTTGTTCACAAATTCACAACAATAGCCATGTATACCACACACAACTTAAGAGGAAAATACCATGTAGTAGCGATTTTCCTTCCTTTTGCAAACTTCTATAATTTATATAGACTACAAGAAAAAAAAACTCATTGACTATATATATAACAATAGATTAAAAAAAAGGGAAGTGTAAGGATACATTCAAGGAAATATTGCATAGATAGACATTATCATATAATCAAAAGGTAGGAGCAAGGAAATCCTTCCAAAGAAGAAGAAGAATAATAATACTTCAATTTTGTCCCATGAACCAAAAACAAAAAAACACTACAAGAATGATTTGCCACTCATTCGTTAGTGAGTGATCCATCCCCACTCATGAACTGATTTCATGAACTTCTTCCCCTTAGTGCATGTAGACCACAATATACAATAATTTGTTTCAAAATGTCCGTGAACTCCATTGTTTCAAAGAAATACAAACACTAGAGAAATTGATTTGGGTGCAATTTTTTTTTTAATTCATTTTTTCCCGGCAAGGAAGAAGGATGAGGAGGATGAGGATGAGAGATAAGAAATGGTTGGGGGGTATTGTACAAAAATTCATAATCCTTTTTGGAAGCAAGTGGGCTTCATGCAAAAGACTAAGGCAAAGGATTAAGGGTTTAAGGTTTAGGGCTTATGGGAGATTTTTGTGTGTAGGTTTCTATTTCCGAGGTTGTTGAAGGAACGACCTACACTTGCAACAATTCAGAATTGTTCAATTGAAAATCCCCCATTTTCTGTCTTTTTTGTTGAAAGAGAAGAGAGAAAGAAATTTTTGATTTGAGTAAATGAGGTGTCTTTATTGTTGTTGTTGTTATTATTTCTTCTTCTTCTTCTTCTTCTTCTTCTTCTTCATGAAGTTGGATTTGAAGCGATGTTTGGAAGAATTTTGGTGAAGAGCTTTTGGAAAATCATGCCCACTCTACTCTACAATTTTAGAAAGTTGGGATTCTATGAATGGAAGGAACAAAAGAAGGAATTTTGTGGTTTGATTTTTAGAGGTGTTTACTTATTGCAGTCTTTTTTTTTGTTTTATTTGTTGTGTATGAGGAAGTTTGAATGTTGGATTTTTTTTAATGTTTCAAAATTTTACGAAGGTTTTGAAAATGTTATGTTTTTATTGGTTTTGGAAGTTCTTGTTTCTTTTGTGGGTGGAGAGGTAATTAAACCCTATAAATTTTTTTACCAAAGGCTAGGAGGCATGATAGTTGAAAATACATTACAATTGCAATCAAGAAAGAACCTATTATGCCAACCCACTAAAATTAAAAAATGCTCCAACCTAATAGTTGTGATCAATAAATGACGAACCTATTACATCAAATCATTAGAATCACAAATTCCTCCAACATGACAATTGCAAACAAGAAAAAGTTGTTATGTCAACCCACAAAATCATAAATGTTCCAACATGATAGTTGTGATCAAGAAAAGAGTCTGTTACACCAACCCATTAGAACCACAAAATCCTCTAACATAATAATTGTGAATAAGAAAAAGCCTATTATATCAACCCATCAAAATTAGAAAACCCTTTGACATGATAGTTGTGATCCAAAGCCTATTATGCCCAACATTAGATTTATCATAATGGAAGCAAAAAATCCTCTGACAAGATAGTTACAATAAAAAAATAGCTTACTATGCCAACTTGTCCGAATCAAAAAATCTTGTGAAGGCGAAAATTCTTACAAAGTGAGGAGCTAATTCAAAGTCAAAGCATCTAGATCTAAATGTTACATTTGATAGTTGCCAATCTTTTGACAATACTAGATGATGTTAAAAGAATGGTTATGTAAGGAGTAAACAAGAAGAAAAATTTGATTTTCATAGCTTATGATTAGTAATAGGCAAATGATGCACACATTTGGCATGAATTAGTTCACTTGATGGTGCCACTTAATTAATTAGGCACCACTTAGGAAAATGCTCGAAGTTAAGTGCCATCATCAACTATTTGTCTTGATTATTATGGAAGGGATAAACCAAAGGTCATGCCAAAAAGTGGCCATGCTAATGGGCACGTCAAAAAAGGTTGTTTAGACATTATACCATTTCTTACTAGACATGAAGACGAGCAAGGATGCAATGGACAACAAAAGGGACATTGATATTGAAACTTGAAGGAAAAGAGTGCAAAGTCTCCCAAAGAATATGCACTAAAAGTAGCCTAACTTGCATTAAACCTGAAAAGGTTTTCACTAATGAGATTCATGTGAAGCATTTGACATTAGGAAGGAAAAGTTCATACCTTTAAAATCACCTATACATTGGCACCTGCATTCAAAACTACCACAAACATGACAAAGTCTGGCTTCACTCCCAGTGATTACATTTGTCAAAATAGTTATAGTGCCTTTTTGCACTTGCTTGCATTTCAAATATCCTAAAACCCATGGCAATTCCAAGCAATTACATCACAAGTTCACATCCTATGTTATACCCTAAACATGACTAATACCCCATAATATTTTAAGACATAATGAAATTTTGCTATGCAAGAATAACGAACACCAATTATTGCATAACAACATGTTAGACATTGTGAGAAGACATGGGAGAAAACACAACTATACTATGCAATTTACATTGTGATCATAAATTATGACAAGAATAATGTTCACTCAATGGCTCACCAACAATTTGCATTCAAGACTACCATAGCCCAAAAGTCACCACATTTGCTAACACCCTTCATCTTATTAAAAAATCGTGGTAAATTAAGTACCATGAGGAGGAGTCCTTGGCATAATCTCCATAAACCAAACATTGTTGATAGTGCAACATGTTTTTTTTGGAGGAAGGCCTCAACACTTTCATTAAAACTTGGTTGCAACAGTGTTGTTAGCATGATAGAACACACAAGAAGAATACCTAGCAAGTTGAATATGTTGCCACCATTGGACTTAATGCAATTAATCCTTATGCAAACAACATGCTACAACACAACAATACACGTAAAATGTGGAGATTATCCAAGTTTCTATCATTTATCCAAAAAACTTGCTTCAATCACAAACAAGAAAGAAAGAAGCCAACAACATCAAGAGAATTGGCCTTTCGCCTTTATCTTTCAATCAAGAGTCACTACCAACCTCTCGTTCACTGCTAGTGGCCTTTTCTCCACCAAAAGCTCCCCCAATTTTTGCCCCATTTGTGGGGATATTCACATTTCCAATTCCATAATGATTGTTTATAGGCCTACAATGTAACATTTCTCACATCAATAACCTAATAGACCCAAATTGTATTCTTGATGCTCAAAAGACTAGCAATGGAGAAACTTCCTAAGGTTGTACTAGTACTACCAAAGTTTTTCATATTCACATGTGCTACACATGACATCCTATAATAACATACAAGATGATATCAACTATCCATAAATGTCCTATTGACATCTTGCTTGATAAAAAGTGAAAACATTATTGGACAAATTTTTGAAAGAAAATTTGACATCTCATTAGAAAGTAAGGTTGTATATATCAAGTCTTTCCAATGATGTGGTGGTTCTTAAGACTCCTTGCATCCTGATTTAGAATTTGCACCATCCACACTTGATTCCTCCTCCAAGACTACTTCAATGACATCCTCTTCCTTGGCAACAAAGTGCATGATCAGAATTTGCTTCTGAGACAACGATTTAACAAAAACAAAGATATTGAATTATAATTACTTTGGTATACTAAATGCAAAAAACATGATTATGTACTTACCTTTTGCATTAACATGTTTGCTCCTTTATTAATCTCTTGAAATAATCTTGCCATATTCAAATGGAATAACTCATATTTACATTTGTATGAAATTACATGTTTACATGTATATGAAACTGGAAAGACATAAAAATTCCAATTTTTGTGTGGAAAGTACACAAAGATTCCAAATACATTGAATTTTTTATAAAAATTTGTTTCTTTTTCAATATCTCGAGTTCCATAAGGACATTTTGAAACATTGCAACTTGTAAAATGTTTATTTTTAAAAAATTCCGGTTTGGAGTTAACCTCTAATAAATTTGTAGTTTGGAACTGTCTTTTTGTATGACCTACAACTATAGCCCATCCCACCTAAACCAACTTCAATGAAATCATCTTCATTAAACTTTACAATGTTGTGCATGTATGAAGAGGTCAAACACTTGTCAACATGGGAGCTTTCAGTAATAGAATCTGTCTTTTGGGAATTCTCTTGTTGTGCATGAGTTCACTTAGTGGTGTTCCTAGGAGGTTGAGAATGCTTACTTGTTAATACATGCCCAAATTGTGACAACAAAGAGTCAAAATGGGCTAGTTGTTATGAAATTGTGTGGGGTAGATCAAGATGTTCAGAGAAGGGTTTATGAATTGTGTGTCTATGATGCCATATCAAAAGATCATGATAACCCAATTAGATCAGATCTGGAGTGATTTTATCAATCTCATGCTAGTAGATTTTAGAATTAATAGTTTAAGCATGTAAGAACCCTATTTAGAAGGAATTATGGATACGTAAAATTGTGACATATGTGAATTATTCTTCCAACCAGATCCCTTTGTGTTCTTATCATGTGTTATGGGTACATAACATAAGTATTGCATCCTCCTTTTTTGTTACAAACCATGGTTGGGCACCAAACCCCAATTTTGAAAAAATTATTCGGTCATAGGCCCATATATTCAACCTTTATTCTTTGGATTTTTCTTTGAAAAAGAAACAACAAGCCAATAATGATAGTGTACCAAACTACCAATGTCGGTCATATATTTGATTTTTAAAATAACCATCAATTCCTATTTTTTCAATTATTTTCAAAATCAAAAGACCTATGGTTTCAATTTTTTAAAGATGAAAATTGAAGAATCACCTTACAATGGTCATTCATAGTTACTAGTGTTGGCAAAGTATTGATTTGGTTTTCTTAATACCCATTAATTTTCAATTTTTAATGATTTAAACAAAAGAATAATCAATTGCAAATTTTTCAATAAAATCATAATCAAAGAAACCAATTTCAAATAATTTACAATTTTTATGAAAGAATTAATAGTTTTGTAAGTGATCATTTGATTTTTAACAACCAAGGTTATTTTATATGGGAACTAGTTTTTTCATTTTTGATTGACAACCTCAAGAACTACCCCAATAATAGTTGGGGGGTTTGTTTCTATTTTTAATAATTGCCCAACATTGGTAGTTACCTAGGTAATGTGAGGTAAGTAGGAGGGTTTGCATGGACAATTTGTGGTGTCAAATAACTTCATGTTACATATGTTTGTTTTCCTTATTTAAAAAAACTCTACCCAAATCTGTAATGTATGTGTACATATGCTTACAAAGTTGAAAAACTCACAAGACATTTTTAAAAATGAAATTCTTGCATGTATGGATGTTTCCATTTTCAAAACACCCCACATTGTTTTTTACTTTTTTTTCCTTGTGATACTTTGGTGGGTTCCCACTGGGTATCATCAGAATAAATTTAAAAATTAAAAAAAAATTGATTTTTATGTTGTGTAACACATTTGGTTGTAGGCATTACAATAATTACTTATTAAACTCCCTTTTGTTCATATGAACTATGTTAGTTCATTAGCCATCACATAATCCCTAATAAAGCCTATTTAATATTATATATTTATATATGGAACATTCTTCCCCAAAAAAAAAAACCAATATAGTTTGCATTTATTTTATGATTATCATCAAGTTGTAGGTGTGGTTGTAAACAATCATATTTGATTAAATTGTCAATCATGTCATTTTGTTGGATAGTTGTGTGCAATATTACTTTGAAGAAGTAGATTGCATAGCCATGTTGTTGTAGATTGGAAAAGATTGTGTGTAAAATGTATTTGTTTGGGTGATGGGGATGTGATGAAGGAGATTTTTTGTTATCATGGAAGGGATAAAGAAAAACAAGATTATTTATAAATGTGTATGTGGGTTAATTGGTCATCAAGAAAGAGGTTGTTTGGTGGAGGGCCAAAAATTTAACTTGGAGGATATTTTGATGACTTAAGAAACAAGATGACATACTAATGTTTCAAGATGGGGAGCAAACACCATACCTTATGTAAATGGAACTTTCATTTTCAATGATAAAGCCATATGTGTGTATTTTGTGGGCCATAGGGAATTAAAGGGTGAGGGTGGAGGCACTACTAGGAGATGTGGCCAAGTTCACCTTGTATTTCACTAGGATTTTGAGTGAACTAGGACATATTCACTATATGAAATCATGGTAAAACATGTTAACCCCGTAGTGAACAGGGACCAGTTGCTAGGATAGGTCAATTAAGCTAGTGAAACAAGATGACAATAAGTGATGCCCAAATTTAGGTGGAAATTACACCTATTAGTTAAATCAACCTACAACACTAGTCATTTAAGAG
>Ga0116231_10003873_pt1 | contig 30695 bp, 20 predicted proteins | sample S1TSphgellanicum_2_FD_89695 | JGI IMG/M metagenome (GOLD analysis project Ga0116231, IMG submission 89695) | Host-associated microbial communities from peat moss isolated from Minnesota, USA - S1T2_Fd - Sphagnum magellanicum MG | ecosystem: Host-associated > Plants > Peat moss > Unclassified... | reverse complement strand
AACCCAACCCAACCCAACCCAACCCAACCCTCCCCTTTCCCTTTACCAAAATTTCATCTATACCCTTATCCTATTCCATTTCATCACACACCACCCAACTTTAAAAAGAGAAAACTTACACCTAAACATGTAAACTATATTGAGCCAACTTTTGATTTTATTCCCCCTATATGTGCTCAAAATGAGTTTTCACAAAAAAAATTCTAAGATAAAACCAATAAAAGAAGACAATGAGTAAAAAGAAGGGTGAAAGGTCAAGAGTTGAAACCTTGGGTCCAAACATAATTTAAAAAGTTAGGGATGAAAATCAAAGTCTTGAAGTGCATTTGATATATGACATTCATGTGTTGATCTATTATTCACAAAAAAATTGGAGTGCATTTAACATGTGACATTCATGTGTTGGTCTATTATTCAAAGTTTTGTGTTTTTCATGTTTAATTTTCAAGTTTCCAATTTTGTGCTAGATAAATATCTTCATTATATCTTGATATTCTATCTCATGCATATTATGCATCTATGTCTTTAATCACTTTTTTTTTTTCTTTAAACTTTTTCAAAGTCAATCCTCAAAATTAATACATAATTTTCAAGGTCAAAAGCACGTTTGAATCACATGCATTGAAATATGTTATGAAAATTAATTGCATCAATTTTATCTCATTAGTGCATGTGATTCATTATTTTTTAAATTTTAATATTAAAATCCTTTCCAATTTTGAGAAAAAATGATACACACTTAATAAGTAAAGATTATGTTTGAAACCAAACAAAACAAGAAAACATCAATGATGGTCAACAATGACTTTGAACATGCAATTGGACTTTTGAAACATTATTACATTGCATCAAATTTTGAGCATTGGAACCTTTGCAAGTAATGGAGTCTGTTGCAACCCAAAATAAATAAACAACCAAATTGTTTTACTCTCCTTTTTTTTATTTTTCAAAGATACCAAATTATAATTATAAACATTATCTTTGATTAAACAGTGGTCTTGCAAAGTAGCGTGTGTTTCAAATTGCAGGTTTTGCAAGTGCATTAAGATAACACAGTTAAGTAGTCAACGAAGCTTTTACTTCTGGTATTCAAGACATGTTCTCCGCATTGAATTCAATTATTTCTGCTACCAGGGTACCATTTCTTTCAGAGTAATGCAGAACAGAATGTGATCCACATTTCTTGTTTCAAAAATCTCTCTGAAGTGATCTCTCTGATAGCTTAGAATGAAGAAACTCACTACCCAAATCATCGATTGTTGTTGATGCTTATCTGAAATATTTTGCAGACACTGCATTGGAGTAGCAAATCCATAGATGCACTACAGCTTGCAAGGCACAAGCAGACACTTGCCTCTGCCATAGCCACTGTTTGCAGCTGCTAATTGGTTTGCTATTGTTGCAGCATTGGCTGCTGATCCAAGCAGCGCATTGTTAAAGTCCCGGGTGACTCCACGAGACGACATGTAGAAGTGCATGTTGGTTTGGGAATTGAGTAGAGCAGCGATGGATTGGCGGAGGAGCTCGTCCCCAGTCAAAAGGCCACCCACAAGGCTTTCGTTCCCGTATTTCTTCTCAGCGCCTTTCCCAAACACGCTGCCCACAGTGGTGTGTAAGGGAGACAATGCTTTCGGCCACCAACAGTAGTATTCAATATTGAGCCAGTCGCTGCAAAAATCACGAGAGGATTGAAACCCAAACTCAGAGACAAAAACTGTATCAACACAGCAGAAGAGCTGGGAAAGCCGTCTAGACTAATCCCTTTACTGTGATGAATCCCAAGTGGATTGTTCAGTGATGCCTGAAATGTTTCTATAGTGGATTCCACTTGATCCTAGAATGTAGGGATACCAAACTTTTGGCCCTGAAATTCCTGTGCGCATCACAATGTCTCTACCCTGAAGGGCAGAGCCAACGAAAGAGAACAGGCGAAGCAGTACATAATAATCGAAGAAACTATTTGTCTGGACTGATCTTCAGGAGGAATCACGCACCTGGGAGAGCAGGTCGAGGGATGTCTGTTGGGGAAGGGAACGGTGATGGAGCCACTGGGTGTGGATGGAGTGGGAGAACTGTTCTTGGGACAGAAATCCAGGGGCTTTGCTGGCTGGTAGAAGAGAGGGTCCACCACATACAGGGCTTCGAACAACAGCGTCGACTTCAAGGTAAGGGTTTTTGCTCCGCCGCCAGCAATGTTGCAGTCACTTCGTGGGCTACCAGCCAGAGATACTGTGCATCCAGACAGATCCTGCTTGCCTTTGAACGTTACCAGAAAGTTTCCAAGAAAGTCGGTTGAGCCTTGGACGGAATCGACAACGTTGCCGTTGTTGTCCTTGCACGCGACAGTCACTTTAGCTCCTGCAGTAACAAACATTCAAATCAGATGGCAAGTTGCTAAAGAAAAGCATCCCTAGTCGACCAATGTATTCAATGCGCAGAGGAATCTGCAAGAAGCTGTTTGTCCTCAAGCAAGGATCCATATTGGACAAAGAAAGATGGAAACCAATATTATACCATCCATGGGTTCGCTGAAGGGGAACACTTTGTCTTGCAAACACTGATCACAGAACACACTTCCTGTCACCACCGCCGACCACAATGTCCAATCCTTCTCTTCACCGAAGAACTCTGAATGCGCCGTTGCACGCGCTTGAGCAGCAGCTGCGAAGAGAGCCAACACCACGATTGCACCCGCCCCAAGAAGATGACACAAGCAGCTGCTTCTTGTCCCCATCTTTTCCAAGAGATTTTGTTCACCTCCTTCACCGAGGTCAGCTGGGGCACCTGCAGCTGCACCCCGGATACAAGTTCTTTATGAAAGAATTTGTTGCTAGCTGCACGAAACAATGCCGATCCTCTTGTCAAGGGATGCGACTGAAATGAAAAAATACAATAATAACAATAATAATTGCATGGAGCAGCTGAATCTGCATACGGAGAACAAAGAATCGAGTGCCAATGTTTGTGATTCTTGACAACAAATTCTTCAAAGAAGAAGTTCAAACTGCAGATTAATTATTGCTGATCACGTCTGAATACATGGGGGGGGAAAGAGAAAGGGAGCAGCTGAGTGGATCTAGACATCAACAGTTTATACCAGGACAGCATAGGAAGTTACCCTCTGGAGTCTAAGAAACAAGCTGTTGCACTCCCACCCACGCTCCAGAAATACACGATCATGAACACGATAAGGTATCTAAGGAGCTTGAATAGTCAAAGTGTATATTATATGCACATGCTCTCAGCCGGTCCCTGAAAGCGGATACCCCAAGAAAAACCGAACCTACGGAGCTTCAACATTGAGTGTGCACACTGCATATATAGATACATATATTCAGTTGATTCACGAAGGCGGATACCCCAAGAACGACTGCACACGGTTTCCTTCTCAAGCATATACTGTTAAATTTCCTAGTACTCCAATTCTTGCAGAACTGACATTAAAACGCTCCCCAAAGGAACTCCGATCGATAGATACCACATCATGACCCACTAATGCTGCCACTGAAAGGTGTTGGAAAAGTCGACAATCTTTAATTGCAGACTGGAACCACAAAGCTAAGTGACAGTGACAAATCAGAATGTCCATTACTTGCAAACCGACCTGCAACTTAACCGACCTGACACAGAAAATTCAATACGATAAAGACTTGAGTCTTGAACTATTTGAATTCATTTCCAATATATAAGTTATAACAGCTTACATAACTATGGACGATTCTTCTAGAACTGGTGAATCCAAATTGGCACTGAAATGAAATATTTACCCTACTTTACGATCATGAAATTCTCACCATCATGATGTTGATGCTGCTGCTGATGATGATGAAATTAAAACAGTGTTTTTTTCCCAAATTTTGTCATGTAGCCAAAGTGGCGATCATCCAGAGACAAATTTAACCAAATTTGGCTATAAATCAGATATGAAAGTTTAAAAAGGAAAAAAGCGTCCTTCTCTATTCTTGGCTACTTATTGGAACTTATCGTCATCTGGCGATTTGGAATTTGTTCTCTGGAAATCTGGCAAATTTGAGCCAATTCTTTAGTGAACAATCCCTTGTGCAGGTCAAAATTATATTCTTTAGGTTGAAAATTGGTGAAAATTCGCCCCAACAAGATCACTGTGCATCACATGAATCTCTGGTTGAACTTTGAAGAGTGAGACGAGAGAGAGACTCAACAGAGTTCTGAAATCTGCTTCTTCAGTACCAGCTTGAATTGTCCGTGATCCATTATGAGGATGTTTGTAAATCCAAAATGTTGACTTGTGACAACACCCATCTACAACAACCTCATAACTCTGTCCTGCCCTGCCCCAGCTTTGAATTCTTCTTCTCTGCCATTTCCTTGCCAAAGATGTAAGAGTAGAAGTGTAGGATAAGGCCCCCATTGTTATACTGCCCTCTCCCCAGGGCCTTACCCATGGTAGGGAAAGAGGCTAGGATAAGGCCCCCATTGTTATACTGCCCTCTCCCCAGGGCCTTACCCATGGTAGAGAAAGAGGCTAAAGGACTCTCCAAAGAAGACAGATGTAGAATCAGTGGCAGACATACCTGTATGACTTTATCAACCCCAGTCATTGATTTCCAGAATTTTACAAAGTTTAAGAACTCAGAACCCTCCTTGGAATGAAATATACCCTTCCAATTGTCGAGGCAAACTACGCCAAATAAACATGTGGCCAGTTTACACTAAAGGTTTTCTCCTAGTGCTTCACATACTTGTGGTCATTTGCAGCTACTAGCTGCTAGTACACGGGTGTATGTAATTTCTAAGGCCTCTTTCTACACGTTGATGCATTTAGGATTTGGAAATTTGTGGGCTAAAATATGCAGAGCCTCCAAGTACTTTGACTTATAGGCTTTCTATGGCATCACCCATTGCTTCTACCAGTTACAGGAAGTCTATACAACTGGAATTTTTCTATGCTCTAGCTCATGAAGCTTGGTGCTATTGGGGCTTTCATTGAATTTGTGGGTAGAATTGCAAACTCCACCTACTTCATAAAATGAAGTAGAAATCTGAAGAAGCTGACAGGTGCAACTCTTGCATTGGATTGCAGCCTGCTGGCAGATGCAACACCCCTGCGTTGGATTGTGACCGGCCAGTTTTGGGCTACCAGAAATGATGATATGTATGTACATTCAGGGTTTTTTTTAAACTTATGGTTGTGGTCTGAATCCGTTTAAGGGGAGGCATGAATTCAATAGTTTTTTTTATTGGATATGAAAAGTGGTCGTGCATGTATGGAAAATGCAAGTCCTGCAATTTGAAATGTTGCCCACCAGATTTTATTTTGGTTGGATTTTGCAAAGTAGAGAATAGATAAACTCTTACTCCACTACTGAGATGGCCTCCTTTCCCTTGCAATTGTGTTGTGTCTTGTAGCACATTATGGGCCTTTACTTTACCGCATTAAAAAAATAGTTTAAACTTCAGAGGCAGCTTATCACCAGTAGTGATAAACAACTATGGAAGCAGTTGCTGGACACAATTAATAATCCTGCCATTTTTTGCCACAAATCTCGCTTTTGTCTCCTTTCTATTAGGTACAGGGATCGATGCCACTTCTTTCCTTGTTGTAGGGCTCTGAGGCAATAAAAGTTTTGCAGGTTTATAGTTGACCTCAAACGTGACCTTTAACTTACACAGTTGAAATTACTATCATCTCCTCACCAACTCCTTTTGCTTACACAGTTGAAATTCATTATTGTATCTTCAATGAGTCCGCATAGGACAAAGCACTAAATGACGCAAGGTTCCATGTTTCAAACAAGTGCTTGATTCCAGACTTCCAGTTATCCAAAATAAATTGGAACCAGTATTCATATCATATAAGGGTTGGTGCCCAACTCCCTCTAAATGTAATGAGAATGTTTCAATTCCCACCTTAATCCTAATTCTCTTTTGGTAAGATGGTGGTGGTTTGTGTTTCTGTGATGAAAGTATTTCCCCCCAATTTTCAGTTCAAGTCAGCATTTTTCATTCCATTGGTTCCTGGTTGGCTCTCTGCCCTTCAAGGTAGAGACATTGTGATGCACCCAGAAATTGGCCAAAGTGTGGTATCCCCACATTCTAGGGTCAAGTGGAGTGTGCATTGTAGAAACATTTCCAGCATAACTCAAGGATCCACTTATGCTTCACCATGCTAATCACCATTTGTTTCCAATTTAGCATGTTGAATATCTATCATCCTTATGCATGTCATTTAAGGGGCAGAGCCATTATGCAACAAACTGCTTGTTAAGTCTAATAAGACATGATTAGGGTCTAGTTATAGTTGTCAAAGTAGCCCTTATGGTTAACAATGGATCATCTAGGTTGTTTCTAGGGTAATTAGGGTTAGTGAGAGAAAATTAGGGATAGTTAGGATTAATTATAGCTTAGTAGTTTTATTGAGGGTGAAGCTGATTTGAAGCGTTTATGGCTATAATAAGAGGGTTGTTATAAGTTGCCCACTAGACATGGATATTATTAAGATGAACTAAAATTGATTAACTTAAATATACTCAATGGATTTGTTATGCCTTTGTTAAGGTTTCATTGATATTTACTAAAATTAGTAAATGTTTCGATTAGTGTTGTTTAAGGTTTTATCAGGATTAGATATCAGTACTAGGACATAATTAGGTTGTTTTAAGGCCACCAATTTGTTACTAATCCAATTTCTCAGGACCCAAACAAAAACATAACACTTTCATAGCACACACATATTTTTCAATAAAAGTGTTCATAATAACTATTAATTGTGTGAAAGTACATGAATTCTGTCAAAAAGGTGGAAAATTAAACAATTGCAACTATGCTTTGTCACAAAACATAAAACCATTGCCCAATACATGTCTACAAACTCAAGTTTATATGTTTAAACTTAATCCCATTTCTCACCCTTGTATATAGTAAAAGAAAATTAAAAAGTACATGTCAGGTGTCAAGTGATTGTTTTTTTAAATCCTTTTGCAAGGGCCTATGGTATCTCATGAAGTTTTAAACAAACCTTCTAGAAATTAGGATTTAAGGCTACTAGGGTTTTAATTTTTCATATTTTTTTTCTCCTCTTTCAAAAGAAATAAAAGAGGTCCAAGCTCAAGCTTGGTCTTACTTTGTGTTCTGTGTGATTTTGTCCATGAATGAAAATCTTTGATATTTATTTTTAAAATTAAAATATTTTGATATCTAACCATAAAAAATCGCCATTTGAAAACCAGTGGTTCTCACATTTCTAAAAAAAAATCTATTAAAACCGGATAAATTTATATATTAGAAAAAAACTGAAACCCAATCCACTTCTCTATTATAAATAAATTTTTTTAAAAATTTAAAAATCTTAAAAACCGGGTGGATTCTTAAATTTTGTTCCCTTAACTGAAACCAACAGTTCTCACAACAAGTGAGAACCGTCCAACATGGATCCAACAATACCAAAAAATCTATTAGATAACAATTAGCCACAAATGGATATTCCATCTCTTGGTCCTTCCAATATGATAAAGATTTAGAGCAAATCCAACCATTATATACTCTGTGTTCAATTAAATCCTTGGGTGTGATTAGAAGCATGCATTGCTTAAGAAGGTTCTTAAACAATGGGCATTAAAAAAAGCTTATTGGAAACTCCCATGATAGAGCCCCCAAATTGTAAAAGTAGTAACGCAACCCATTATGTTTTGTTCCATCGACGCTAATCTGAAATACCACCTTGCATCAATTTGTTCATGGTTGAAGTTTTTCATGTTATGAATACAATCCCATTGGAATTTTTCTTTGTGTAGTTTGTGTCTTCATTCATGTTTAAGTTTTATGACATACCTATGTATTGTTGCAATTATGTATTGGTTTATGATTTGTGGTAACCTTCAGGTTCATGATAATAGTTTTTGTGTCCATGATATTTTCAATGAAGGTTGTGTTCCGTAATAAGTGGCAATTTCTTGTTGAAATTTCAGAGTTTTTTTAAAAGACATTTGAAGCAAATCATATTTTGATTGACATCTTTAACATTCAATCTTTGGAATGCATTGGGAATTGGGATTAATTTCCCAAACACATGTCTTTTGTGCATTGGAGTTGGTCAAGGGTGTGTCACTATTCACCTCTCATATTCCTATTATATCCATTAGATGGGCTGCCTCCCAAGTTCTGTGTTTCTTTCTGTAATGGGCCATTTTGATTGGCCCATCACCCCAAAAAAACAGGAAACTTGGGAGGCTCGCCAAAATAGCACTTTCTTTGTGAGGACAAGTACCTTCCCTTTGGCTCACCTATATAGGTGAGAAGGGAAGAACTTTGGGCAAAGGATATAGGATAATGTGAGGTGTTATTGGGAACACCCTTGAGGAACACATTGAGAACTTGGGGAACGTCATGGGGGAACCATTTGGGAACATGGGGAACATAAGAGATCATGATGGTAGAACAAGAATAAAAAATTTAGATCCTGGGGGCAAGTCTTATGGGAATTGGGCCCATGGTCAGCTCTGCCTCATGGGCCCCTTATTCCCATAAAGCCCATCCCCTGGGGCCTCCAGCTTTACCCTACACCTAAAACTTTTGCCATTTGTACAAGCTTACATGGAACTAAAGAGCATTTTTTTTGCAAAGGTTTCTATTACAAGGTATGTTACTTAATAGGCTTCCTGTCCTCAAACACTTGTTGTACTCCCTTTTTCTCCAATGGAACATAGATACAATTGGATTCTGCCAATTAAATCAGATTTATCTGATCAACTTCTTGGCACTCCACCAAAAAGTCCTTTGAAGAGTCCAAATCTCCTGAAAACACAACCAGCTACAATTGCTTTGCAAACAATACTTATCATGTACCTATTCATTCATATGATCTCCTAGAGGTCAATGGTGCAAGTATTGTAGTGTTCACAGTAGGCATAAACTAATTGCAGATGTTGGTGGATCGTCTAAAACTCCCTAAAATATTGAGTCATGTTGACCCCTATTGCCATGACCCAATGTTGGAAGAAAAAAAACATTGACATGAGGGTCAATTGGAAAATGAAACATTGACCTGAGGTCAAAAAATTGGTGAATTTTGCACACAAATGAGGCAAATCTAGTTTAAATTGCACTGAAAAAACAGATTTGTCCAAAATTAAGTCAAAAAAATTTGCCAGGTTGAAAAAAATCTCCAAAGAAAACACATTGGCTAGAATTGGTTTGCAAACTAAAATTCACATGTAATTGTTGGTATGAACTTATGACCTCCTGCAAGTCAATCATGAAAGCATTATAGACCTAATTGTACATGCAAAGGATCATTTGTAGACTTCTAAGTTCTTATGGCTTATCAAATATATGTGACATTTGATCAAGGATCATATTACGGGAGACAAACCTTTTTTCCATGCTACAATCGATAGTTCTCTTGACATACCCAACTCTTTGTATTCCAATTACCTTGTCCCTTTTCAAGCAAAGACCTCCAAATCTAAAATCTTTGCATGTTGCAAAAAGATCTTAACACCCAATCATCTCTTGAAACCTTGGATCACTAAACTCTTCCAATGAAACACACGTGCAGGTCAAACTATCAACCTCAGATTTTTTTAATGGCAGTTTGTGGTCATGACCCACCTTGTGCACCTTACTGTATCAAGCAAGCATGAGATAGGGGAGCTGATACAGTGGATCTTACACCAACAAAGTGATAGAAGCATCTCAAGTTTCTAGTGATTTGTCCATGGCTGTCACCCCCACGGACTTCATCAATTTTTAACAATGGATTTATATGACACAATGCACATAAGCAAAAGATAGTGACTTTATTGGCACTCATAGCTTCAAGCTTATCATTGTAACTTACACCTCGATGCTTGTTGGAGATCTAGTCCCTGAATCCAAATTTCAAACAAATAGCATCCAAGGTTTCTTACACACACATTCGATTAACAGAATACATTTTTGTGTGTGTTTCTTTGCTGCACCCATTTACAAAAGGATGAAGGCTGTTGGACAAAGCAAACCAAAATTTCTTAAGAATCAGAGGATGTGGGTAGTGTATAGACAGCAATCTGAGGTAGCAGAACTGACCCAAGATAAAGCTTGCCCTCGTGCTCTTCAACTTCACTCACAAATTTCACCACCTTGCCAGTCTGGTCTTCCAAGACTTCCTTCACATTGCCATCAGCTCCATAGCGAATGACCATGGCATGGGGATATCCACTAACCAATAGGTATAAGTACTTTTGGGGGATAGGGAGGCGAACAGCAAGATACCGCAACCATGGAAACTGACCAAGATACAAATCGCGAGTATTGCGAAGAGCATGAATGGCAACCCAAAAATCACCTTTGGAATTGCTCCGCACATTGTCCGGCCACCCAGGCAGAAGCACAAAGATCTCATGTGTACCTTCTTTCTCTCCCTTCAGCCAGTATCGCCACAATCTGAATCCAAACCAAAATGGGGGGAAAAAAATCACATTCCACTGCCATTTCAGAGCAGACCGAACAAATGAATGACCAGACCATGGTAATTCAAAGATTCAAGAGAGAGGGGTGCCCAGAGATGAGAAAGGTACAAAGTGAAACTGAAGAAACAAACCTGCCTGTTCGTGATTCACACAGAACAATAAAGGAGCCATCCTTGCTCACTGCCACACCATTCGGAAACCGCAGATCCTTCATGAGCACAGTAGTCTCCTTTGTTGCTGGATCATATTTGATGAATCTCCCTGTTGCCTCAGCTTCCAGAACGGAAAGGAAATATTGCCTGCAATAATATTTCCAAAATTATTACTTACTTAATATTCAAGAAAATACATGGTGAACATGTAGCATGTTACAGAAAGAAATTGGAAGGATTTTAAGAATTGTGAAACAGTCGGACTGTGCATCCAGAGGATCAAAAGGCACAAAAAAATCAATCTTGCATGACCTGCTAGAACAACTTCAGGTGCATTCCAGAGAATTGAAAAGTGCACAAAAGATCAAACTTGCACCTGCGAGCCCATCTGGTGCTGGAGTCTGTGAAGTAAAGGACTCCATCATGATCAAAATCAAGATCATTACAAAATCTCAAGGGAATGCCATCAATCTCTGTAAGAACAGGCTCAGCTTGACCTCCCTCTGGACCGACTTTGAGTATCCCCAAGTAACCATCTGCAATCCACAAGTCTCCTGTCTTCTTCTCAAACCTTAACCCTAGAGGTCGCCCACATATGTGCTCATGTGGTAGGTTTGGAGCTGGTGGCTGTTTTGGCGCACAGATCTCCGACCTGATGATGATGATGATGATGATAATGCCGACGATTTCAGTACCACAAAAAACAATATCATTTTTAAAAACTTCTTCAAGTGGATCATTCAAAGCTTGAAAAAAAAGGAAGAGAAATTTGGAGCAAGTGTGGCCAAGCGGAAAGCTGAGAGTGCTACTACACCTACCTGTTTTTGGAAGTGTAAGCAAAAGTGGACCATCCAAGCTGGGGACCATCGTATCTAACAACCCTGCCATCGCTGATGCCTGTGTAAGGACCCCTGCCTTGTGCGTCGAAGGTCAAGCTCTCGGGTCCCACGAATTCACCCCTCCATTTCAACTCTGCATTCTGGAGCTTGTTGTCAATGTCTCTGGTGAAGTTTTGAAGAATGTCGTAAGGAGGTGCTGCGATGTATTGCGGATTGAAATGCGTCACTCCTCTTCCTACTGAATGATGAAACGGATCTGTCGCCACATACCATGCCGCTACTGCAATCAGCAAACACCCGAGGATTGCGAAATTAGCTGCCATTTTCCTTCTTTCTTCTCTGCTCTGGCAGCTCTTTGCAGCTTCTCTAGTCTGCACCCGTTCTGGTTTCTTTCTCCGTCCAGAAAAAATTTCCGTTTCTCGAACTACCTTGGAAAAAGATGATGATGCTGCTAAATGGACATGATGATCATAATCATGAGTAGTCAGGCGTGCGTGAATGTGTTTCTATGCCAAATTTGCGCCCCAGACCTTCTTGTCTCTCCTGAGAACTCAAGAACTTTGATCTTCCCAAAAGGAAAGCTAAAACAAACCCCGATTCTCTGACCTTCTTGTCTCTCCTGAGAACTCAGGAACTTCTTACCAAAAGGAAAGCTACAAACAAACCCGGATCCTATAACCTTCTTGCCTCTCCTGAGAACTCAGGAACTTTGATCTTCTTCCCAAAAGGAAGCTACAAACAAACCCGGACTCTATGGCTTTGTAAAATGCATTATGAAATCAGGTAAGTACTCTCTCTTTCTCTCGCTCTTTCCTCACTTCTTTCCCCCGCCGCCCCCACGTGCGTTCTGTTTCCAGACTTGAGACACTCCCAAACGGCGATCCCTTCCGAACGACGATCGATCTTTCGATCTCCAAAACTACCATCTTCGGACCTTCCAGACTAAGATCGATCTTTACACTTTAGACCTCCCCAAAATAAGATGATCGATCTCTAGGCCTCCCAAACGGGACTAGATCGATCATTTAGACCTCCCAAAATACGACCTTTAGACCTCGTAAACTGCGATCGATCGATGTTTAGCCCAAGTAAACTACGGTCGAACTTTAGACCTCGTAAACGACGATCGATCTTCGAACTTTAGACCTCCCAGACTACGATGATCGATCTCTAGATCCTAGACCTCCAAAACAAGGATCGATCGATCTTTAGACCTCCCAAACTGCGACCTTTACACCTCGTAAACTGTGATCGATCTTTGGGCCTCCCAGACTCACGACCAATCTTTTAGACATCGTAGACTACGAGGATAGATCTTTAGCATTTTTTTTTTGGTGGCAAAATTTCGCAACCTGGCCTTTTTTTCCTCCTTTCAAAACTGCCGACAAATCGGTGCTTTTCCGGGTTTCTCATCGTCAAGTTTAGACCCTTTTTTTTCTTTTTCTTTTTGCCTAAATCGCCAAGACTGCTATGTTCTTTAATACCAATATGCACACCAGTATTATCAACCCAGGTCGCAACAATGGTTTTTATCTTCATTTTTTTCGGAGCCAAATTTGGCTAAATCATCTTCGAGCACCTCCCGCGGTGCTCAGAATTTGACCCTGCAAAAATATTTCTCACTTCCAAATACCAGGCAAAAATCAACCAGACATATTTACTTTCTTCTAGCCCCACCCATAAAACTAAAACGGGGACTGTAAATAGGTGGGAGGCTACTAATGCAGGCCACCTGGACCACTCATTATGGTTGGCCAATGAGAATCAGGTACAGCACTCATATCATATTTAACGCACTCTTCTTTGGCAGACGTCATTAGGCTTTGTTGTACCTTTTACCAGCCTCAGCAAACTGTACTAGAAGCCTGGGCTAAATCTATTTTGCTGAGCCAAACCAGCATGTTTTGACTGTTCTTCATCCAATTTTAGTTTGCAGATCATACACTGAGCACGGCTGGAGCTGCTCTTCTGGATGGATGATCACAACTTGTGTACATCACAGAATTATTTATTGAGTTTTAATTTAATTTCAAAAACCTTGCTTTAGACTTCCCATACCGCGATGGATATTTAGACCTTGCAAACTATGACAAATCTGTAGACCTCGCAAAGTACGATCTTAGACACAAGGAGTCCCAAACCACCTTTCTGGATCAAGTGTTGCTAAGATCAAGTGTTGAACTCCCATGCTATGAACTTTGACACAAGGAGCTAGTGACAAAAGACACGTGGGTCAACGTGGATGATCCATCTAGATAGGGACAGTCAGGAGGATTTGGTCATTTTGTTTGCTTGCAAAACCAAAAGGTTGCAGAATCCAATCCAATCGATGGGTGAGCACGATAAGTACAAAGTACTAAAGTTGTGCAAGAGTGAATGTTTATTTTATTCGTCGTGGGCAACCATAGTTGGAATGCATTCAATCAGTAAAAGGATCGCTATTGGAACTTGATGGAGAACTCCAGTGATTTGTTTCTCTCTTATTTTTAAATGATTTGGATTAAAAACTCCCAAGACTCACATTTTGATTTTCAAATTTGCAAATTGACAACACCATTCACCAAGACCAAAAAAAAAATGTCTCCAAGTGACAACCATCTTCTTTTTTGAAGGTTGCTTGATAACTATAATGATAATAATAAATCAATGATAGCATTATGATTTTTCCAAGTATTGATTTCAAAACACTTGTTTTTTACAAGGGTTGATTTTTTGTTCAAAATGTATTCAATGTAAATAAAGTTTTAATTTTTTTAATGTTTGGAGGGTTTATCCCTAAGCTATGTCTTTTTCAAAATGTATTCTCCCACAACAACTACAGAAATCCAACTTCAAAACACTCAAAGAAATCACAAACTATGTGTGTGACTTCATTAATTTCAATGATGTTGGGAATCAATTGTAATGCACAACAATTTGTCACATATGAATGCTCATTGTTATATGTCACCATCCATTGAACATTTTTTTGTTGTGGGTTTCACCTAATAAATCATAAGTATGAACAAAAGGATGGCATTTTTTTTCATCTTAAATGATGATAAAACCTTGCCAAAATGAATAAGTATAAGAAAAAGCATCCATCTGGAATAGGAAAGGGCGGTAAAAAAGAGAGAACCAACGTCCAAGAAAGAAACAGCACCCTTCAGCACAAATGTATAAAGGGGTTCAGAAAAGAATAATTAAGGTTTTATCAATTGTTGAATATGCATGTTAAAGCATATTCAACAAGGAGATGGGTGAGAAATCTGAAAAAGCATTGAACATAGAAAAGACAACATCAGCTTGTTTCAAGATAGAAGCAATCTAAACTTTGTACAACTACTAACACCCTTGGTTTCTAAAATGAAAGTAAAATCAAAAGATGAGCACCTCCTAAATGGACCTTGATTTGACATTGTTGTCTAAATTGAATTGCAAGCCACATTTGGAACCATTCACCAAACCCTTGCAGTTGTACCAAAATAAATGAAGAAACAAATAAAGGAGAAACATCAAGTGGTCAATTCCAAACACCCCACTACGTATATGAACACAATGTGCACATCTCAAAACTAATGTGGGCATATTTCATTGTGTTCATAAACTATGTAGGTAGGTCGGTGAGCAAACACTTAAGAACTCAAAAGAGCTTGAATCCTTGCATATTGTTCCTTTGTTTATGAAGTTCAAAAAACATTGTAACCCTCAACCTATCGCTTCCATTGTCACAAAATTGATCAATTTGATAAAGGAATGGGAAAGATATAGGGTGTTTGGTGTAAGGGGGTTCAATGTTCGACGATGAGTGAATTAAAATAGATTAGTATTTTGAGCTTAAAATCTTTGATCATTGCATCTTTGCCTCTGGAATACAAAAAACTTTTGTAAAGCCTCTAGTTGGCACATCCATCATGTTTTAAACCACTCACAACTGATTAAAAATGAGGAAGATACGAAGCCAGAACTAAAGAGGGATCTAAACTTAATTTTTTCAAAAAAATTGAAGCAAACTATCACTCATCCTCTTCCTATGTTTTCTAGGTTGCTCCTTTACTTTTGACATTCAAAGAAAATTTGTAGCCCTCCAGTTTGCACATGCAATGACACAAAAATCACTCAATTCGGTTAAGGAATGAGGAAACTATTGGAAATTATTCAATGAAAGTACATGTTCAATTATGAGCAATCGTATCCTACCACCTCCGAACACCCAAGATCTAGCTGGGGCTTCCACTAGGGTCAATTGAAAGAACAATGTGCTACTAACCCGTGGTTGCTTTTCAAACTCTGCAAATTTTACTTGCTCTTTCATTTGAAGCATCAATATGTTCAGGCACATGGCTTACAAGGCAACATGGAAAAAATATCATTTGAAGAAGGTATTAGGAAAACAATTTAGTTAGCTTGTAATGAACAATTACACTACTTTGTCTACTATTATTCCTCTATTTTGACCAAGATCATTATCATAAGAACAGTAAATCATTATGGTCCATCATTATCAATGCAACTAATCCCCCATGAGCCCATTCTTCATGCTTACCATCCTTCCCATTCACACCACATGTTGCTTGTTCATTTACATAGACCAAAATTACATGCATCAATGCATTTTACTTATTAAGTAAATCCAATTGTCATTCTGCTTGATGGGATAGGGATAAATGGGCTTGATGTCATACCATAGATGGCCATTTTTCAAATTAAAAATTCTAAATCATAATTAACAATCACAAGTGACTAGTTAACCTTGGCATGAAGATTATGGAACACACCATGAAAGTGAACTATTAATTGAAGTTGTTAATATTATTGGACATTGGAACTACATACAATACTTTAGTTTGAAATAATTTTGTAAATGTATAACATAGTCTTATACTTAGTGTGGCGTGTGCTGTTGGCCCAAGTGTTACCACGTCCTCAACTGATTTTTGCTTCTAAGACCTGGTTTTCTGGAATTTATTTGAATTTTCAGAAGCAGAAACCACTTAAAAATCAATATCTCCCACATTCTGAAACCAAATCTTACCAAATAATTCCATTAAACTTCAAGGTCTTTCCAACAACACTAAAGGCACATTCCAATTCCTCCAAAATTTTCAGCTACGATTTAATTTAATTTTTAGTGAAGAAATCATTCAATATTCAAGAACTTTTGGACCACAAGTCCAAACGTCATGGAACCAAGCGCATGCACCCCTCCTCATTGAGAGAGAGCTTTCGAAAGACATTATTCTTAAGTCACATTAAGGGTTTGATAATGTGTTATTGTGTTGACTTTCTAATTTATGTCAGCTGGTTTTTTTTTTAAATTTTCATTAATTGCAACAAGTGGCTCTTACAAACACAATTCAACTACAAATGGTACTATTGTAAGTTTTGTTTTGTGGAACTTCTAGTTAAACAAAGCTTGAATACATAGAAAACCAACTATCTACAAGAAACAAATTTCATGACAAGTTGACAAAATACACCAACAAAAACTAGCGTTATTTACTAACATAATTAAAAATATGGCTATAGAGCCTATCTATTATAGAGCTATGGCATGGAGTATGGAGATATCTATATGTTAAAATTCTTAAACATGCATGAAAAGAGGCCTTTTTCATCATTAGGTGATTTTTTGCTACAAGAGTTAAAAGTTAGGACATTGCATAAAGACACACAAAAGTTCAAATATTACACAAATGATGGACATACATATGGCATATAAGTTCAAACTCAAACATTGAATAATGAACAATGGAACATAATGGACAATGGATAGTCATTCAATTCAGATAGGGAACTCTAAAACAAATAAACACAAACTTTCAAACCTTCGGTGGCAAACCTTAAATTAACAAACCTTTAAACTCGTATAGATAAATCTTTGAACTTATACAAACAAACAAACACATGCATACCTTTTAACTTAGACACTTAGACACTCAAACCTTCAAATTTAAACACTCAAGCACATAGACACAATTGCATACTTTCAAACTAAAACTCAAATCTTAATCAAATGTAAACATGATGACAAAATTTTAATGACAAACCCCAAAAAATGGAAGACTTTCAACAAGGTCCATTATAAGGCAACATCTTCAAGCTTATAAGTGAAATTTAATACCATAACTTCTTTAGCAAAAAACCACCAAACTTTGGCAGAAATTTGTCATCATCGAAGCAAGACCCTAAACCATTGCCATTGAAATCCAATTTAAATCTCACCTAGTTTTTTGTTCTTTCAAATCATCAAATGGGTCAAAACACACTTAAAGGAGGCAAAAAAAGGAATTGAACGTCAAATTCTATCATAAAAAATTAGAAATTTATGTTTTTTTTCCATTTAAAACCATGTTAATCATGGCACATTTAATTTTTTTAACACATATGAATGTCAAAAACTCAAATCTAAAATCCATTTGATCCAATTTTAGGTTTTGGTTTAGTTAAAGACTTTTGAAAATGAAAAGTTTTGTCATTAAAAAAAGGACATTTTTATAAAGGACTCATATAATAAAATTAAGTTCATGATAAAAAAAAATATGAGATGATAATAACCTACTAAACACACTAAAAAAACGTTCACAATTTCAAAAATGTGAAATTCTAAAACTTTGAAAATTCAAAATATGTATAGTGAAAATTTAGAATTTCAAAACTTCAAGAACTTTTTATCACATATAAATGGGGTATAATGTACATGATTTATTGAAAAAAATTGTAATTTATATTATATTAAGTTGAAAATTCAAAAATTAACATTTTTTGGTATGATTTCAAATTATCATCATTTTTCAAAATGAAACATAGAATCTACAAGGAATATGTACATTTTTACAAATTCATGTTATTCAAAAAAATATTTTAAAAATTTATTGAGAAATTCTAATCATTTTTTATAACAAGTTGCAAAAAAAATCATTCAAAAAATCATTTGTATAAGAAAATTATTTTGGGGAAAAAGGACATGTAGTCTTAATTTAATGTAACACTTGTGATTCCTTTGAATGTGTTTTGACCCAAATGTCATATGGGAAGGTGTCAAAGTGTACAAAGTTTGGGAATACATTTCAGCAACAATGTGTAAATGTTCATTAAGGTGGTTCTTCAACTTTGACTTCATGAAGAAGGTGGAAAATGTTTGTTCATGCTCCACTAATACAACATTTGCACCATGGCAATCTATGCTAGTTTGAAATTTTCTAAAAATGAATGCCTAAGGATGCAATAAGCCTACAATGTTTACCAAAGTTACATCAAAGGATTGACATGAAATGAAACCTCCATTACAACAAAAACATTGGACTTCATGCTATGTAGTTTATGCTAAACTACACATCCATAACATTTGTAAATAAAATGGATAGATAATTTTTTGTTATTTTTGAAGGTGTACTTGCCTTTAAAATTCTAACAAGTTCCAAATATTGTTTAATGCAATAATGTGATTTGATCAACTAAAGATGACAATTGAAATTCTCCTCAACATCCCCTTGAAGCCAATATGGTGGATAGCAAATCTTCATAGCGTCCATGATATAAAATGTTAAAAACCTTACATTTTAATACCAAAATCAATGATTAAACTACAATTGTAATATACCCATGACTCATGAAAGATATATAAAAAATGAGAAATACAATGCATCGCTAACTTTATGGTGCATCACAACCTTTAATAATAAACCTTTAAATATAAATTTTAAATGGTAGACCTTTAAATTTATTGTGATGGATGCGAACATTAAACACCATCTCCTAATAGATGGAATTCATCCATAATATTCATCCATAACTTTTAACTAAATCTTAATTAATTTTCAATTAGGTTCTAGTTAAATCCCAGTTAATTTTTAATTAAGTCCTAGTTAAGTTTTAATTAACTTCTAATTAAATTCGAATTAACTCCAAATTAAATTTTAGTTAACTTTTAATTAGGTCTCAATTAAATCTTAGTTAAATTTAGTTAGCTCTTGATTGACTATAACTTAAACTTTAGTTAACTCATAGTCAATTCCCAATTAAGAAGGTTCCCAATAAGCTTCTTTATTTGATGCACACATAAAAGCCTCCTTAAAAACTTATTTGAATAAGGTCCCCAAAAGGCCAAAGGGGTATAAATAGAAGTAGGAGCCTTCATTTCCTTTAGTCTGTTTAACATCACTTTTAGGCATGATCTTGCATCATAGCCTTGTCATGTTATTTTCATGTTCATGTTTGCATATGTTAACATAATAAAGATTTATTTTCACATTTGTTTTGCACATCCCATGTTCTTGTTTTGAGTTTTTGTGTTCTTATTTTTGAATCATGTAATCTTGTCTTGTTCCTTGTTTGGAAGTTAAACTTAGACCTTAACCTTTGTTCTCATGATTTTTTGTGTCTTCAACACTTATGTGCTTAAAAATTATTCTTGGTGGGTGAACCAACATTAGCATTCATAATACTAATAACTTACACCAAAACAATAAAAAGGGCCACTTCCAAGGTACATTATATAAACACATACACTTAAAATTAACACCTGTTGTTGATGGTTCAATCACCACATGCAATAAGAAACAAGACACACACTTTGGTTATGAATTTGCTTTAAGCTAGGCTAGCTACCACACAATCCCAAATGGTTAATTAGTTTCAACAATAGTGTAGCATGTGAAGAAACATGGGGTTCAAGGTTTTTCAAATATGGAATATGGATGCAAATGTTCAAAATAATAAAATACCCCCAATGTAACCATAAGCATTGAAGAGAAGGAAGGTTCTTCAATTAGAACTTTTAATGTGAACCTAATCAATTTTACAATCAAAAAACATATAGAAAGGAGGAAAGTCAATAAAAAACATAATAGACTTAAATCATATTTCAACATACCTTAAACATCATTGGTGGTTGAATCAAAATGCACCAAAAAACAAACATCAACAAAACAAAAATGGATAATGCAATAAATAAAAAACCAAACAACAAATGGACATTACATCAAATGAAACCTCAATTCAATGGTACAAATTTAAAAGAACCCACCCAAGCAAAATGACTTTACCTTATCCACAAAACTAGTGAAAATCTTCCAAAATACTTGGATCTTCTCACCATGGGCATCTAAACATGTAACCCAAAAAATGAAACCCATGGAATCAAAATATTCAACACCCAAGGTGTTAAAATCCAATGAAGCCACCTTCTAGTTCAAATGCATTCTATTATGAATGCAATCAACCAAATTTTTGAAAACATCAAACATGTGTCATGGTAAGATTTGAATAGTGTGAACAAAATTGTCTTTGGAAAATCTTGATGGTTACAATATAATAATAAACAAACATATTTCATTTTTGTGTAAATTTGATTAATGCATTGATTATTTTCAACATGGGCAACAAATTAACAAGAAAGAAAAATGAACAAATTCACCTTGGTGGCCATGAAAGATGAACTATTTTCAGCCATTTTTGCAATTAATAGCATGTACATGAACATAACCTATTTTGTTTGATTAAGCATGTCGATCCAACATGTTTTGAAATTTCACAAAATTTTGCTCCCCTTTCTTTTCAACAAATCTATAAGTTTCAAAAACTCAAAGTGTCTTTTCAAGCTGTAAGAAAGGCAAAGTAAAGGGACTAAAATCAAGTCCTCTATGTGTTTCACAATAAGGATTTGAAATAAAATTTGCACCACCAAATTGATGTGGTGTGTTGCATTAAATGATTTCCAAATGGAAAACAAACTTATCTTGGATTCAATAAGTAACACCATTTCCCACCCCTTGAAAAAGATTGACATAGTCAATCGCAAATGACATCAATTTGTTATGCACTACCATATCTAGGCACTTATATTTATCATGGTTGTCCACCCATAATAAAGTTGTGCACACTCCAGCTTGGAATGATCCATGCCTTACACCTTTCTAAAAAACCACATGTATGAAAACACAAGCTTGAAAAATAAAAACACAAACATAAGAGCAAGGATACAAAAGACTCCAATTAAAGAAGCCTCTTGCTCCTTCCCAAGAATATATACTTCCAAAAACATCTCAAAAAAAGTAAAATTGAATTCACCCTATGGTCGTGGAAACACTCCTCATATTAGGTTGTGTTTACACTAATCACAACACACCAAAGGAAAGAATTCTTCAAGATTTTGACTAGACTTGAAGAAAGTGGCAACATGTTATTTACTTTGCACTTCCCACTCCCTATTGTTGCCATGGCAAATTTGCACAACAAAAAGCTTCAAAACAAATTCACAAAACATAACACCACAAAGAACATTCACAATTCACAAACACTTCAATTTGATGATGAAAAACAAATGACCCCCATTAAGCTTCATAATTTGACAAGTCTTTCATTGATCTTCAACTTTTACCACTCCCAACACTCAATTCTAAAAGTGGCAATGGCTACTCCATAATGACCATAGTTAGTGGTGATTAAATGTTATAAGATATCATGGTGTGCGAGTGAAGGATATGTTGTTTATGGAGTTAATGGGCGATCAACCTAGATTTAATAGCATAAGGTGCCAACAAACTTTACATTTGAGCCAATTATACTAGATGATTTATCAAGGGTTTACATCATAGTGTGGCAATCTAACTCAATGTCACTAACAAGATATGGTCTTTTTCTTTTTCTTTTTCTTTTTTTCTTTTCTTTCTTTATTAGATTTCACAGGCCACTTTCTTCCTTCACTTTCAGGTGATTTTTTTGCCAATAAAGAAGAAGGCTGATTTACACCATTAGAGTACAATAATAGTTTCAAGTGTACACCACTAGAAAATAGATCTCCTGGGTACAAGCATGTTATTCAAATTTTTATTTATTATATCATTAGGGGCAAAAGCTCTAATCAAGGTTAGGTTAATGCATATGAGATTCCATATTTGTGTGGTGAATTGACCTTATTCAACAATAAATTGTGACTTGTTGGAGATCGCCACAAGATTCATTCCTAGTGTTCTTCTAAGCCTAGTGCGGGGAGACAATAACCATGGTTGTGTGAAACTATTATCCATATGATATCCTTTACGATTTGCCTTGAAGCAATACCAGTTTGGATGTGACTGTGATATGTACTTAGGCATGTTGTTTTAGTTAAATCTAGATAATACCCCATATAGATAAACAAGGAATTTTGAACTCAAAAGATTTGCCAAAAAATGGGTATTTGGCTTAACATTCATCAACAATGGGGCTCGTCTAGACCTAACCTATTGGTCGTCTTACATTTAGACTGCACCAACTCTTACCAAATTATGTCATAGTATGCTATTCTATTATGTATCATACATTGTGTAATCTAATTTAGTAGGATCTTAGCCCTAGATGGGGGCCAAGTTTGTGTGTTTTAGGTCTGTGATCCACATGTGGAGGAGCAACAGAACTGGTTTTGGGAAAGGACTCAAGTGTGTTACTCCTCATAGGTTTGATAGCATTGGGTATCAATATGGTCATTTGAAGAAAAGCTTTGAAGGACTATTCATGTTATTCACATTTGATTTTATTCCTTTTAGTGGAAATATGTAGTGTTTGACTCACACATTGAACCACTTGATAACAATGCTCGGGATGGATTTCATTACCAGACATCATTTCAAAGTAAAAGCAATCAAGTTCTGTTTATATGATTGCTGCCAATTATGAGTTGTAGAGCTCAAGGTGACAGTTCGGGATGCTGCTGCAGAGAAGGTGGCAATGGAGCTTGGAGACAGTCCAAGTACACTACAACGATGGATGCAATGGTGTCTGGAGCTGTGTGAGGGAGCAAGTGGTGAAGGGTAGCAGGGTCTTGAAAACCACTGGCTGATCTTATGTGGGAGCAGGAGGAGAATGTGAGGGTGTGCAGCAGATGTGATACATAGCAGGAAGAGACAATGCAGGAGCTAGCTCAAGAAAATGAGCTGAGTGGATTGCTGAGAGGCTGAAAAAGACCATGAGGACACTGCAAGAACACTAACACAGATATAACCATTTTTGGGTTTGTGCTGGAATGGAATAGAGGCTGTTGGTTGATAACAGCTAGTGAAATTCTTCTTGTGTGAGCATGTGCTTTGAGGATCACTGTGCAGAGCTGTGTGAATGGTGGAGATTTAAGCAACTTGCATTGTAGTGACTGTTAGAAGATCTTGGACCATTGCCACAATGAGGTAGTGCTGTTATGCAGGCATTAAAAGAGTATGTGTCTTTGGAAGAACAATTAGCTGCATGCTTCTGATTAGTGGAGGGTTTGAGGGCTGGAAAGTGCAGTAGAAGATTGAAGGTCAGAAATTCTGTGCTGTGCATCTGACAATCCCCTTCTTCTGAGCATAAGAACTGGACCTGGGCATTACAGTTGAGTGTTAGGCGCTGCATGTGTATGGGAGTGAAGGGAACCGAGGCATTTTTTTTTCTACTTGTAGCTAAGGGTATTAGAGGAGCTAAAGTGTAGTGAGTATTGTGAGTCAGTGAAAGGGGGTGAAGGCAAGATTGCTGAGTCTGTATCAATTTCCTCTTTTCTTGATCACAGAAGTTTGGTGAAGCCTTAGACTAGAAAGCTCTTCGAGATAAGGCTTATGGAAATCAGAACTTTGTAAAAAGGAATATATGCCTTAACCAAATTGATGATTAACCACATGTGGGAATTTAAATTGAACCCTAAATTGCATGAGCTTTATAATGAATTGGACAGTCATTTTCAAGCGTTGTATCAGAGGCCATCCTTTCCAATTACCTCTACTTGTGATTGCATGTGCATTGATCAGTTATTGCAGTTTGGATTGCATGGCCATTGATTACAGCTTCATTTGCAAGAAATAGCAATAACCAGGATTAGCCAAAAAAAGTTGTAAATCAGATAGAGAAAAACCTCAAAATGATGACCTTGCTGATCTTCCAAACTTGATGCAGCAGCCCATGCCAGCAATGAGCTCCAGATGTACTGAATTTTGTTCCAAAACTGAAAACCTGTAGCAAACACTGACAAAGCATCAGGCACTGAATAATACCCTTCAGGCTACAAAACTTCTATGCCCTGAAAGACAGCAGATTAAAGACTAGTGCCACATTTCTCAACATCATAGCCAGTTGTATTCCTAATTCTGCCTAGTCAGATACTGTAATTCAAGCAGCTGGCACATCTATGAGGAGATCAGACTTACAATTCTTGAGGTCATAAAATGGAAAACCATGTGTTGGAGTGAAACAGCCACAGTAACATGGACCAGGTATGGATTCCCTTCAAGAAACATCCTCTGCCAGTACAAAATATGTATTCACCACCTCTAAAGTTTTGAAATTACTACCACCTACCAGTCACCCCAGACATTTATGCCATTAAACCAAGTAGCACTTTTTCTTCATCCTCTGATTTGTCTGCACTCATGATCCAATCCTTCAAGCATGCTGCCATAGGAACACTGAATTTGGAAGGGTTGATCCACTTGACGATACAGCTGCTGATATGTCAGACTGATATTGCACCCAGTTCTAGTTCCAAGGAGTTAGTTTGACCGTCCCATTGATTGCAACTAACTTGTACTTCAGTGACCAGAACTCATTGGAGTACACAGTAAAGAAGCCAATTCCCGTGGTCTCCTCATGGTGTAAGTCTGTGACTCAAATCTTCAAAACTGAGCATCCCCACAATTGTCCTTACAGATCTGAGATCTGTGTCGATGACATTCAACTCTCGCTAACCCAAACCCAAGAAGCCAAGGGGGGGACTGATTGTTGCAGGACCTTGCAGCTCATGATCTGATTAAGAGCAAAAATGCTTGAGAATAGTAGGAACAGACCACAAAATCTGTTGACCAGAGGCAACCACCCATGCCAGAGCTCCCTTGCATTCTATGATAGCTTCAAAAGGCTAAGCAGGAACCCCCACATGCTTATGGCAGATGTTAGCACCAAACCTCATTGAATCCAGCAATTGCTGCTCACAGAAAGGTCAATCATCTTAGCATATAACACCTGCTTTATCACACAAGACTGTGCCCTTCATCTTGGCTGACTGTGAAGGGTGTGGAGAATCTATCTGCACAAGAGTTCCTTGTCGTCAGAGGACTCACTCACTTGAAGAAAGGAGATAGCATTTTTCTGGATACCTCAGATGAAGTTATAGATTTCAGGACTCAAATTCTGTCTCATGCTGATAAAGGTCAAATGTATCATGAAGTATTCACAGCTTTTGAGTACTTTACATCTCACGTGCTCACTTTATAGCACTCCTCCTACCTATCATCATGATGTGTTCACCTCAGGCTTTCAATGTGTCAAAGCATATATTCACTGCATACTCTACATCTCCCACAGAAAGATTCCTTCTTCAAAAAAAGCATCTGTCATGTTTGTGCAGAATGCAGAACTTGAAAGTGAGTAGTCTTAGTGGCATACCAGCATCACAGCCAAATAAAGCAAATCTTCCCTATACAAATTGTGACACTGCATCAGTCTTCACTTCCTTTATGCCTTGAGTAGCTTCAAGTTTACAATGATATCTGCAATATTATCAGATAGAAACCTTTTATCACATAACACAGTCTTGATATAAGATGATCAACTGGAAGTACAGTCCTAGACCATCCATCACTTCCCAGTCATAGGTTCCTGACAGAAGTCATATACACCAGCCAAAAAGAGCTATTCCAAATTCAGATGGGTAAGAATAAACTGAACTTAGTATACAGCAGAATATAGAAATACCCCGTAAGAGCAGTAGAAAATCACCCTTCACATTGATACAAAGAAAGACACTAGCAATATCAGGACAAAATGGAGTAAACGGTAGTTCTCTCAAGTCACAGAAGAGTGACTTCTCTGTTGAAGATCCAGCTGAAACTTCCAGCCTTGGGACCTTTCTTGACCTTGGCCTGTGCACGCTCATCAAGCTTCCGAATGCGAGGAGGCAGTGAGCACACATACTCTTGAGCCTTTTGAGCTTCACTTGAAAGCCCTTGTACGCTTGCCACATTCCACCTATTTACCAAATGTTCCATGATGTCGGCATAGTCCCGAGCAGTGTACACCCCAGTCCTCTGAGCAACCAGTGAGTAATCATCAAAAAGCTGTTCATTCTGTCCATCATACATCAAGTGAGCAGGCATGGAAATTTTCTTCCTCATCATGTCAGCAAAAGCCAGCATGGCACCTTCAGGGTCAAGCTCAAAAAGCTTCTCCACAATCTTGGAGTAGGCATTCTCATGTCGCTTCTCATCTGCTGCAATCAATCCACAGACAGTCGCCAATTTGGCATCACCAAAATTCTTGGCATGTCGAGCAGTGTTACCATGTGAAATGAATGTTGCCCGTTCTTGAAAGGATGTGTAAACAAAACCAAGATATGGGTTGCTTTCTGTTTGTGGGTCCTGCAATCACCTTGACAATCCCTTAGCAGAGTATTTGACTGTGGTTCACCATTTGAACAGGTATCACTGATGATAAATAAATAGCAGTTAGAACCCTCATTGCCCAGTCAGAGTGAACCAGCACCCACCAGTGCACCATGCATGGGTGGACAAGAAACACCTATGCACTCACTACTAACCACCCACATGTATCTACCTCCCTAGTACCCACCAAGTGCCATAGCTACTTTACCTAAATACAAAAGAACCAGTTACAGTACCTACATATTTACCTACCTGCTTACATAGATTGTTACCTAGGTAGTGTGAGGTGGAAATACGAGGGTTAACAGGATAGGTTACCAAGGAGGAACCTTGGTGACTCAGTTGTGGTTCACCCACAACCAAGTCATAACTGGTTTCGAATGGATGGTGCACAGGTGGCTGCTGGGTTACATAATCCTCATTGCCCAGGATCTTATTACTGGCCTTAACCAGATCCTAAAGATCTTCTAGATACAAGAAAATTCTGGCTTGATTGAAGGAACCAGGAGTTGCTGCTCAGCAATCAAAGACGGTGTACTAACAAGTGAGCTATTGTATAACCAAAACCTTGTCAGGCTCATTCCATTCATTACTCAGACCTTTTGCTGATCAAGGGTAAAGAAAAATCAGAAATGCTATCTAACTTACCATATCAAGGAGCATCATTACTAACATGTGAGATATTGTAAGGAAAAACATTACCAGGTTCAGTCCATTGAGCACTTGGACCTTTTGCTGATCAAGGGTTTGACAATACCAAAATAAGGGGGGGGGAAAAAGAGAAAACTCATTCTTTCAGCAACAGATCCTTTCTTGCATGCATCATGCAACTCCAACATAACTCATGTTAGCAAGGGATGCCAGAACATATTCTCACCACAAACCAGTGAGAAAGGGGAAAGAAGAAAATGTACCATGCCAGATCCAATTAGGTATTGAATGGTCTTCTCAATTTGCCTCATGTCCACTCGGCCAGTCAGGTACAGGTACTTGTTCAGCAAATCACCATGTCTATTCTCCTCTGCAGTCCACGCGCGAGTCCAAATGCCCCAGGGAGAAGGGCTGGCACCAGTCTCATCCCTGGTCCCATGCAAGGTGTTGAGCATGGATTGATACGTGGGAAGAGCTTCTTCTGTGATCATGTCTCCTACCAAACAGACAAGGTAGTCATCTGGTAAACCTGCAGCTCTCTCCTGCAGCTCTTTCACTTCATCCATGAAACCTTCAGAAGATGGATCTGGAAGATAGTCCTGAGGCTGCCAGCACTTGTCAACGGGCTTCAGATAAGGTAACAGGGTGCTTTCAGCCCAGTCTTCCAATGAATTGAACAGTTCCATTTTTTCAGGGGTTAGAGAGTGCACGGCCCGGGAATGCTTCTCCTTTGGTGCACCATTCAAGTCAGCTCCTCTGCAAGAAATTCGGGCGGTGATGACGATGACGCCATTGTCTCAGAAGATCAAGTAGCAAATTGATGGGCAAGAAAAAAGACCCGAGGGCAGCAGGAAGTATCTCATGAAAGCAAGATTGCACAAGATCTAGGAGACAAGAACAACTCCGATGCGTGTGATGTACTAAAAACCTAAACCTCTCTTCTTCTGTCGGCAACTGCAGATATCGCGATGCTCAAAAAGCAGTCACAGATCCATTTCTTGAGTTATTCTCGACAGACCTTCATGTGACGAGGACAACACTGGACATCAACTAATGTATAGTTCTCCTACGAAGAAGCGTCTTCCTAGAATATATACATCAGAAGACTTCACAACAGAGATGCAATCCTCGCCTCGAAGAAAACCAAAACAAAACAAAACAGAAATCGTCCATAAACAAACAGAGTATAGAAACTACAGACAAGGGATATACATCCTGTACCTGAGCTTTTGCGGAATGGTGACAGTCATCGCACTAATCTCGCCACCGGCTCTTCCCACCGGCTTAGCAATAGGCGCTCTGACGAGACTGGCAAGCGACAATTTCGTCCCCGACATGGCAGAAGACGCCAAGCTTCGACTAGAGCTAGCGGAGGAACACGACGCGGACACATTATGATTATTACTCAGACTATTGATGCATGATCTGCTGGACGCCACCGTTGCTGCTGCTGCTACTACAAGCTTGGTCGAAGACACCGTCACTCTTCCGACAGGCACAGACGTCGTCATCCCCGCCATGATGTATATATATTGTTTCTTCCTTTCTTTCCTTCACCGCCCTGTACGCAAACACAACCACAACCACACACAGACAGACAGACACACAAAGTTTGGTTTCCAAAAAAACCAAGAGAGCAGGAAACAAAAGAAGTCAGATATCGGAAGCTGCACGCACAGGCAGTGGCACTCAATTAGGACGGCGGACGAGACGATGGCAGTGCAGCGGAAGAGAAGAAGAAGAAGAAGGAAAGCAGTAGAAACGTTGTAATGGCAGGAGCAGAGCAGCAGCGACAGAGCATCGATTGCGATAAGCAAGAAAACGGCGAAACCGAAGCAGAGACTCGAGAGAGAAGAGAGTACTTACATTTTCTTTTTTCTCTTCCCCACTGTCTCTTTGATTTCTTCTCTTATTATTACTTACGTACGTTTACTGTAGTCTGAAGGAATGACTCGGGAAAGAAGAAAAAAAAATTGGGAATTTTTTTCGGTTTTTTTTAGTGTGAATTAGACTTAATGGAAAACTTTGCCAAATTTTCCATTACAACAATGGTGTTTTATTTTCGTTTTTTAATTTTTAAATTTTGGGATTATTTGGGAATTCTTTTGGTTTTTCTTGTGTGAAATGGACTTATTGGACATTTTTTGCTAATGTTTTTGGAAAACCTTGTCAAATTTTTTATATCAAAAAATTGAAGGGGAAAAAAAAAAAACACTATTTGATGAGCTAGCTGCTTGTTCATTGGGCTCTGGCTCCTGTAAATAAGGAGGCAGAGCTATTAGGCAATCTCATTTCATCGCTTGTTCATTGGCTCTGCCTCCTCCTCCAGTGAAGGAGAGAGACTACAGAACAAAGTTAGTTGTCACATTTTGACGACATTTTGAGGAATTTTTTAATCATCTTGTGTTCATTTCTTCCCACATTTTGAAAAATGTTAATAAGGCTGTTACTGTGAACAATTGTGAGTTTGTGTTTTGGGCACTTCATATGGAACATTTGTTCCCATATTTTTGAGAACTGTTCACCAGGTGATGCTTTGATGAAGTTCATTTTCCGGAACTTCATCATCTCATCTATCATTCGTTTTCAGTTGTTCCCACATGTTTAGGAATGTTCACCAGGTGGTACTTCCTTTGATGAAGTTCATTTTTTGGGGAACTTCATGTACCATTTGTTTTCATTTGATTCCCCCACATATTTTGAGGAACGTTGTTTCATTATGTGATACTTTGATGAAGTTCATTTTCTAGGAACTTCAATGCAACATGTACTATTTCAGCTGTTGTTGTTGGTTTCAAATTGCCATAAGGGGCCCATATTAGGGTAGTACACAATGAGAAGATTTTTTGTTATTTGTTTGCAAGGACAGAATCCTCCTTGTCTGGAGATACAGGTTCTTACTTTTGTATGGGCCAGTATATTAAAGCATTATATTGTACCTGCCATTGATGTTCAGCATTTAATAATCCTCAAAAAATACAACACAAAAAGATTGTAACCTTCTCACTAGCGGATTTGTGGCAGATGGTAGCTTTTTTGTTTTAGGTATTTCTTTGTTATTGTTGATTGTCATTTCGTAACCATGAGTTCCTCTATGCATGCATAAGGTCTTTGCCTGATTATTTTTTTTGTTGATTGTTTGCTTTTGTTTTTTCTCTGAGTTGAGTTGTGTCTACTTGTCTTCTTATTTGCCTTGTACTTTTGCTGGATGGGTTCACATCCTTGATTTTTATTTACAGGTTTTTTTTTTTTTTCCACTTCACATTT
>Ga0116231_10003872_pt1 | contig 30696 bp, 17 predicted proteins | sample S1TSphgellanicum_2_FD_89695 | JGI IMG/M metagenome (GOLD analysis project Ga0116231, IMG submission 89695) | Host-associated microbial communities from peat moss isolated from Minnesota, USA - S1T2_Fd - Sphagnum magellanicum MG | ecosystem: Host-associated > Plants > Peat moss > Unclassified... | reverse complement strand
TTTTTCTTCTCCGATTGGATTCCCCAAAATTTTTCATGTTACTCTTGGTGCCGAGCTTGCGGGTTTTCTCCCCCCCCCCCCCCCCCCCATCACCTTGGGAGTTTACAATTCGCCAAGGAGTACCTTAGTGGTGGTACCTACAAGCTGGGAGTCCACACCGTTTCCCACATCTTTCCTACAAAGTACCTAAGAGGCTGGAGTAATAATAAGCAGCGCAGGAGGCACTTGGTGATCGAGCTCTCACAGGACCCAAAAGGGAAACAGAACTTATTAGCAGTCCGAAAAGGAAATCGATGTCAATTAAATGTGCGTTGTTTTCTATCAAATCTTGGGGGATCCTGTTTGTACGAAGTTTGTTGTGGAGAAGGAAGCTTTTGTCAGTCTGTCACATGGGATCAGAATCCAGAGATTTTGGTCGTGCACACTGCCCTTGGTGGGGTTACGATTAGTTCTTACATAATTAAAGAAGTCATGATCAATTCACCTCGTAATACTAATACGGTCGTACAGCTTTCATCTGTTGTGAACTTCCTTTCTGACAGACCCACTGTTGGTCACAAATCGCGCTTTTGCGGGTTGGGTGGGTGGGGGAGTAATTAAGGAGTCAAAATCACGATCAAATCAAACGTCAAGGGAAAAATGGCGAGAGAGTGATGAGGTTGCTGACAAGATCCGCTTGTTGGGAGGACTTTTAAGTGTGCGGGAGCAATAGAGTATGTTTAATGTATGCTGGGTGGGGTACAAACGTACACACGCTAATCAAGTTTCAATGGGATGTACACAGCACCAGGCGAAAGCTTTGGGCCGCCATGTCCACAAACGTCCGCTCCCGCCAACGTGTGCCACAAGCATAACTCTACTTGTACAATCTACAAACCGCTACATATTTTTTTGCCTTACGCTTCATCCCCTTTTGGGATATTGTCATTTACTATAGAATCCTTTTGAAGTCTTGGAAGTGTTCCACTCATTTAGTGGATGAGCTGTGGCTTGCCCCATCAACAGCTATGCGCCACCGACTGGAACCTCTCCTTTTTTTACTGTACATTTCAGGATTTATAGTCACCAGAATGGAGGGTTGAAGGAGATGTAGCCGTAGTGGTGCTGCAGCAGGATTCCTCTAAAGTGAGGAATAGCTCCAGGCCAGAGGTATTGAAATCGGTTGCTGCTGTGATGTAAGAGCTCGAGAGGCTTGTGCTGTTGTTTTCTCTCTTTTCTACTGCAGCGGGTAATTAGGTCACCGTCGTCGATGCAGAAGATGATTAGCATGCGTTCGCTGAGCTCAAAATAGAGCTTCTATTCAAAATCTGTATGAGGAATCCACCGGCTTTTTCTCGGTTCAATAAATCTAGTCTTTTTGCAGCGACGTCTGCATCCGTGCAATTTAAGCTGGTCGCTAGTTTTTTGGGGGATTCGAACACGTGCGATGCTCTCTGGAGTTTTTTACCTCCGCATAGAAATGTGAACAAATTTGTGATCTGTGTGGAGTTTGTATTTTGGTTCCAATTGCAACAGTATCCAAGCGCATTTGGACTGATGGAGTTTGGATACGTGGTGCAAGCAGTCATCAAGCTCCAGCGACACAGTCGAAGGAGACAGTCAGCAAGCCCCCTAATGCACGACGGTGCACATGACTGGCACCACCATGTCCACGAGATTCGGAAGGTTTCGTCATGTGGTCAGCCCTACCTACAAGCAAAAATTAGTTATCCAGAGCAAGGCTCTGTGGCCGCTGTTCCGTGGAGGCGCTCAGGCTGACGTGAAGACCTTGGCGGGTAGCCGTGTTTAACGGAGCTAGAACGCTAGAACACGAGAGGACTCGTGATGATATTGATCACGTTAGCAAAGTCATCTCTCAATGTCTTGAGAGAATGACTGGAGAAGGCGTAGCTATGGTGTAGTGGCCACTACTTGGATCTCTTCTATAGGATCTAGAGAATAATAAGGAGATGTTTGATCTCTTGCTGCAAGGATCTGTTTGACAATGACACTAGGGAATTAGAATTCAGATTCTGCTACTGTGATGAACATGGTCTGATCACCATCTGTTCATAATAGGAGCTTCCTCAAAGTCCAAAGGGTTTTAACAGTTTCGGGGTTAACCAAGGCCGCAATGCACAAGCATGATCCTTCTTAATTTGGGGAGCGTACGAATGCAGAAATAGCCAAATTTGAGACTACATTTTAGATTGATTGTAAGTAATTTCTGAAGAAGCTTTGATTAAGTCCTTTTGTAGTATGATTGTGAGCTGCTAATTATACCTATCATGACGTAGGTGGGAGAAACTGATTCCTAGTGTCAAGGGCTATATGCTCTTTAATCAAAAGTTTAAGTCATTTGTTAAGTACGGTTTATGCATTTTGTTGCATTTCTGAGAGAGAATAGTACTATGGAATGGTCCCCCTGCCCATTGTGTAGGGGAAGGCAGTAGGTGAGCCTATTAGGGTGAGCTTGCTGACACACCCAACATAATGAATGGCTAAGGGCAAGACCATTCCTTGACATCAAGGTCTGTGGTGGTAGATTCAGCAATTTTTCTTCAAAAATTCATGTTCAACAGAGATTTTGGTCACTATTATTACTGTATGATCATCACTGTAATATTCTATCATATAATGTGGTCAAGTAAATGACATGATCTGCCACTGCAGACCTTAATGTATTTTGAGTAGTGTCTTCCAGTCCAAAAGCTTAACTCTGACAAAGTATGTTGCAAGTGAGTTGCTGTTTTGTATTTGGCAGCTATGGCTGTGTGTAGCTGCAAGAAAATAGCATGCATTTCCATGTCTTCAAGGCTCTGGCCCCTTACAGTAAGTTCAAACCAGCAACAGCTAAACTAGGAAATGTTTCATGAGTCCCCCCAAAAAGGAACACAGAGAGAGTTCAAAGTAACACCCAGACCTGGTGAACTTTCACTTTTTACTTTTTTTTGGGATCTTTTGGATGCACTCCCACAACCAATTAATAGAGATAACAATAGATGCCCATGCTCTTAGGAAGAGCTTGGCCTCAAGTCATTGAGGGTTTCAGCATACCCATTGTATGGAATGTGATGACAGAGGATGCCACTGATGGGGGGGGTAAGTAAGAGGCACTTGTGAGGCTTATTAATTAGCTGCCTGTATGCATCTATTTGGTTTTCTTAGAATGCACTGAACACCAATTTTTCATATCTTGTAACAATATGTAGAAAGCTGATACAACTCAAGAAGTTTTGAGAGGTTGTGAAAATTTGTTTTCACAATTCAAAACACACCTAAAGCTTGACTGGTTTCATGCTTTTAATTGGAGCTGAGTGAAAGAAAAAGACCTCTAAATATTTAGGATCTTGGTTCAGCTTAGGCATATCTAGGTAGATGCCACTGACAAATTCCTCTTGGACAAGGTTTTAAAAAGTTGTCTTGGCTTCCACCCATCTAACTGACTTTGGCCGGCAGGGCATTAGTTGTCAATCAGATCATCTTATCTTCTCTCTGGTACTTTTTTGCTATGTGGGCTGGAATGCGGAAGGTCCTACAACAAATCCGAGCTTTTGCTACACAACTTCTTATGGGCTGGTTAAGAACACACAACTCAACAAAGGGTTAAAAGAATGTAGGTTCAATTTCAACAAGCAAATTGGAAATATAATGCTTGTAGCTGATGTTGAACAAGCCTTTAGTCTCAGGTCAAAAGAAACTCGTCTCTGGGTAAGATTGACATATCAATCAAGGGAACGTTTGCTACAAAGGACTAGGCAGTTGGGTGAAAGGATGGTGCAATGAACCAATTTCAACAAATGTAAAGTCCACACATAAGTACACAAATTTTGCAATGCCTTGGTTAGCCCTCTCACAATTCCAAGCTCTAACCTTATATTCATTTTTGAAAATTCATAATGTCTTTTTAAATGATTCAATCATCTTTGATCTATAACCTATTTTTTCCTATATAGATCTACTATAATAAATTAATATCAATGTGAAACTTTTTTTTCACATCCTTTATTTATTTTCAGTCAAGTTTTTAAAAGAAAATTGTTAAATATTCATTGTGTTTTAAGCCTTATGAATGAGATCATTAGTTTCATAGCGTTATTTATATTGATATTAACAAACATATTGTTCCTAAATAAATTTTTCTAATTTTTCATTGTTATGCTCATTATGGACTTTCTAAGATTTTTTGCTTTAAAGTGCGCATGTAAACAAATAAAATAATTTTTTTGAAATTTTGACTTATGCATGTCATCTATAATATGTTTGATCAATTCATGTGAGGCTAAGAACAATCCCAAACATTGACAATTTATTTTTTCCTTAAAAAAAAGAATTTTGTATTATTTTGTGTAGAGTTACATTGAATGGCCAACTTTGACCATCCATTTTTTCTTTATCTCAATTCAGTTTTGCACAGTTTTCCACATCATTCATATCATCAATAAAGCATGGTATTTTGGTGCAATCCTCAAAAGACTTATAATTATGAAAGCTACCCAAAAAAATTAAACTAAACTTTCAATGGTGGGGATTTTCCATTTCCGAACCAAATCATTTTTTAAAAAATCAAATGATTCAGCTTCAAGTCTTCTACAACTCTACCGAATTGGATTTTTTTAATTCTAACAAAATTAATCACTTTGGGGCACATTTGTGAAGGTTCGTTCGACTTTTGTATCTGGACTGTTTTGATCAAATGTGAATTAAGGGTTAACTCGAATGAAATGGCAAGGTAATGCCACTTCCACTTGCTACAATTAACTACATGTAATGATTTCATTATATAGGTAATTTTATTATAATAAGTATTTTCACCTACCAATGGTAATTAAAGTTTATTGAGATTCTATTTTAATTAATTAATCCTAGGTTAATTTTCCTACTAATATAATCCCCCCTTTATTTGAATCTCACCCTCAAAATCCAAGCCAAGTAATTAGCCATGAAGTTGAAAAAGACGAATTATCGCATGTTTGCCTAAACAAGGGTGTGTCAAAAAATTTAATCAGTGTTCGAATCTCAACAACAGTAGGCAATCCGAATGTCTAGAGGTATGGTAATGTACCACCTAGGTAAGGAGAGTTGCATTATCAACATTGTCATTTGAACTTTTCCATGACTTGGGACTAATTGTCAATGGCACTTCATCTGCATTAAAATTGGGGACATGTTGTTGGTAGGTGATAAGTTGTTGAATGTAAATTGTTTCATCTACTTCCCAAGGTGCCATGGTGGTAGCCAACATGCCTTGGACATTGACTTTGAGATGTTGTCAATGTTGTTTTTGGTTGGAGTTCTTCTTCAACCACTAGGTTACTACCTTTGCTTAAAAGAAAACATGTTCTTTTACTAGGGCTTCATACCTTGCTAATCTATTGTTTGTCACAATTGTGCACCACACTCAGTTTTTCCATTTTGCCATTTGGGCTTACATGTCAATAATTATCATCCTTGACGATATGTTAAACTCAATCTTCAATTCTACCAACTTCTATTATGTTTTATCCAATGAGTAAGGAGTTTTATCATCTTTTCCTTGTATTCCTGCCTTCCCCTTTGCCATGTCTATTTCATGCCTAATGGTAACCAACTCATCACTTAGTTTCAACAACTAACAACTTCTATTTGGCATCTCACACAAACTTCAAACTATTCTTGAAGATGACCACCTCCCTAATCATTTCTAAGATCTCTTGCAACTGGATCCTAATGAGTCAATGATGTTTTGATCTCATCCAACCTATAATGTAAACTACTAATTTGCCAAAGTTTTTTTCCACCATCTTTCATCAATTAGTAAATTCATTTAGGTATCAGGTAAAGCTTCTCGTTTAACAACCTTTCCTCTGTTAAATGTTTTTCCAGTTAGGGCTTAATATTGCCCTGCCATTTTCTTTGCTTGCCTTGTCCATTAATGGCGCATATGCCTTCCGTTTGATCAATGCATCCAGTTGATCAACTACTGGCTGTAGAATTATTTGCTTAAGGGTCACCTACAATGTCTTCACCTTCTCCGTTATGGCAGTAACATTTTAATAATGGCACTAGAGCCTAAGGAGGCCTCCTTTAGAATTATTACTTCCTAGGATGTTGCAATAGGTCCTACCTCTAGGGTACACATGAATGGTTAGATGCAATGGGAGAATGTACACAAAAAGTTCGTCCACCTTTCTTGTATGCATGTGGGTGTCAAAAGGTAGCAATAGACCCCTTGTCACCTTGGGATGCTTACTGATTCACCGTGAGAGTCTTGTTAGCACATTCCTCCTTAACATTTCCGTCTCACAGTTGTTTTCTTGCTTAATGGAGTGGAATAATTCCTTCCTCACCTCCTTCTACTACCTACTATGGACTTAATAGGGGTGGGGAAGATATTGGTTGTTGTTGTTCCTCCTTCTCTATGCCTACCACCACTTGAATTTTGATGGTGGTAACAAAAGAAAGAACCTTTTTCTAAGCACCCCCAATGGTGCCATCACCACTTTTCCATCCATGTTGTTGACTAACATGGGGGAGGGTATTGTGGCAGGGAAAGTCCAAGCTCTTACTTGGGTATAAACATAATATAAAAACCTAGGGGCACCAATTGAACAATGGTTTCCAAGGATTCAAACATATCACAATCAAGATGTGGCATTCATTGATTAATTTAGGTTCAAAATTGAACGTGGATTACAATTTGCAAATTTGGCATGTTATGTCTCCTTCACATGCACCTATGTCTGTCCTTCGTGTGTCAAATCTATATTTCATGCATTTGACCTACCCTCACATATGCCTAGTCTTGTGGGCATCATATGTGCTGGGTTAGGGTTGAAAATCATTTCCTTTTTTTCTTCTTTTGTTGAAGCAAGTTCGGGTGTACAGTGTTGTCCATTGTGTGACAAAGTTTTTCGTGCTTCCCATTTCCACCCTTGTAATTGCCTCACATATTTCATATCTATGTCTCAAAAAGGATAATGTTGGAGGCATCTATCAAGGTACATTTCATGATGGAAAATCCATTAATTGTTTGTTGACAATGTTGTCACTGAATTTCTTGGTTTTCAATGTCGACAAAGGTTCTTCTTTTTCTCTTGGCCTTGCATTTTTGTTTTCATTCTACTACATTCTATTTTGTTATAGTCTCATAGTTTTCTCCTTGTTCTTTGAGTGACAAATTGTGGTGTTTTAAACTATGAATACCAATTGAAGTTGTAACATTTTCTCAAACATTTATGGCATGAGGGAGATTCAAGGTAAGGGTTTTCATTTTTTGTCTTTCTAGTCATGTTGCTACCTTTGTTGTGGATATGTTGGTGGTGTTTTCATTCTAACTTATTGTCATTAGACTCTTCAAAGAACACTTCATGTAAATGGGTTGTTGATTGCAGCATTAGAGGTTTAGATTACGGTTGGAACTTGCTATACACCATGTCCGGTTGCTTAGAAACCTAAGTCTCAAGCCCTTGTTTTCTCAAGGATTGAACAATGTCTTTGTCCTTTTGTTTTGCTTGAACTGGATATGATGTTCTAGAAATTCTTAGTCAGGTTTTGTTTTGAAGAAAGAGATGGGCTTGGTATTGGTACACAACATTGAAATTACATTGAATTAATTGGGATGGGGGTTGTTTTAAATTAACAAAGAATCTACCAATCCAAGGTTTTACATATGATTTATATCTTGTTTGTCTAATGTGACTTGTGTTTTTGCAACATTCAACTAGCTAGCTTTGGACTACATGACCATGACTTGGTAGGACCATTGCAACCAAAACACAAGATTGTTGTTTTTGCACTTGATGAAGTAAAAAAAACAAAAGCTTTATGTTTTTTATTTAATTAGTTCTTGGTTTGTTTTCTATTAGTATTATGTTTTATGGGATTATTATCTTGTATTCAGGTAGGGTTTAAGGAGGTACAATATATGGCTAATCATGTTGAAGGGCTAGCTTGCATAGGTCAAGTTTTAAAAAGTATTAGCAAAGGAATTTGGGAAACACTCAATATCACACCTGAAACTATGACCTAATCAATTACCACGTTGTGATTTTAAGGTTTCCACCAAGTTTGGTACAGTAAGTCAAGGAACTTGTAGGTAAATGCACCATATTGTAAGTATACACCATATTTTGGTGGAATATATTTGAGATTTACCAATAGCAATGGGTGGGTAATTATTTTGAGAAGATGAAAATGGGTATGTGCAAAAAATAATATACCTTTAAGTCTATGAGGGAGCTTAATTTGGTTGTTCAATTAACCGTTAATTGACATTTGACCAAATTAAAGCAAATATGGCTACAAACAGAAAAATGAAAGTAGAAAACAATTAAGTGTCCTTCTATTTGTTTGATACCTTATTGGGAAAGAGTACAAAATCTGGTGATATTTCAAAAAAAATCTAAATCAGATTAGCAATCTTTAAAAGAAAAGGTTTTTGAGATTTGGCAAATAGCAAACTTGAAAAGCTCTGTTTTCTTACCATTTTTTTAACAATGTGTGGTTACCTTAGCACCTGATTGCTAAAAAAACACTGCTACTTACTTACTGTAGTAAATTGGCAGCTATGACAATAATTATATTATTGTCAACCTGTTGAATTTTTTAAAACAATATTTGTTTCATAGAACAAAACTTTGTGAAGGACTCCCCCTTGCTGGGTGGGGGAGAATAGAGCAGCTGTTGTTGGCCTTGAAAGTTGGTTGACACCATGGCCAAGGATAATTTGAGGTTTCTGTTTTTTGAGGAAAATGGTGGGTGGGGGATGGGGTTACACCAACGCTCAACATTGCACAAATTTGCTGGGTAGGGCAGCTCTGGCATTGCTGAAGTAGTTGGCCCTCATATGTGTGCCATTGTTGAAAGCCTTGAGATGTAATTTTTTTGGGAAGAAACGTGAGGTAGAGACTTCGCTCCGTGCTCCAGCAGTGGTGCTCTATGCACTGCCATTGCCCCCACACCCCCACCTTTTTTAGTTGTTTTTTTTTGGTTTTGAACTAGCATCACCAGCACTACAACACGATTCAACATGCAACTTCTCTAGCACTAGAAGCTTCACAAGCTGATTATTGCTTGTAAATTGATTGGTTATTTCAACCTTCTAACTACACCTAGCTACTGTTTACTGTTGACAATAGCTTGTCTACGGTGGAGAGGAAACCCCAGGAAGAAATAGTAAGAAAAAGATGAGAACTTTGGGTGCTGCCTTTTTCTGGGCAGTAAGGAACTTTAAATTTTTGTATGTAGTGGCTCCTAGCTTGCAGTGAGCTTCAACATAGCTCCAAGCTTGCCTTGAAACATGGCAAGCTAATTGGGCACAAGTAATGGATTCCAGAGTGTGGCAGTTCTTGGATTCTCTTTCAATCTAGAAGGTAGGTGTAGTCAGGATTTGGTCCACTTTGACATTTATGGGATAACTGATACTTTTCCAAAGCCTACATACATTTGTATGTCAAACATAATAGCGATCAACATGCTGGACCCAACACTGGTTTCCACAAAGAAAAAGGGTCAGAAAAAGTATGGTGTGGCTGGGTACTGTACTTCTGTACCTTTACAATAGAAGTGCTCTCAGCCAAACAAATGAACAAAGAGTAGAACATTTTATGTACATACCTGTGACTTCAACCTTCTGGCAGTTTACTAGTCAATCTCATCATGGAATGCCAATTGAACAGCTCATATAGATTACTACTATGTGTGGGATATGGAGAGTCCACCTCTAATTCCACCATGTTGACAGCCATCCAAGGTATTATTCACAAAGACTTGTCCAAGGTCCTGTTAAGAGCCAAAGCAAACCAAAAGCCACCAGCATGGATGGGGATGCTAGGGGACAGATGGTGGGTGAAAAGTAAACACTATTCCATTTGGTTCCAGTTCCCTAGCCAGTCATAGTGGTTAGCTCAGTTTATATTTTTACTACCTAAAAAAAACACACTAGCCCATACCCATGTACTCACTATCTGCATGCATCTACTTACCTAGTAATCGCCTATTATACAACCCACCTACCTACAGGACACATCTGTTACAGAATAGGTTACCAAGGTGAACCCATTGACTACTGAGTTCAGGCATCCAATGGATGGCGCACCAATGGCCAATGGTTCACTCTAGCCCGTTGAAGTGCTTCCACAAGCAACTTATGCATCTTCACAAATTGTGCTGTTACTTTCAAATACATCTTGCATGCATGCTAATAAAAGCTGCAGTCCTCCTGAGAAGAAGATACCCTTTAATAACAAAGAGCTGTGTCATTGAACAGCAAAAATAAACCTGAGAAGGTTAGTTTCACAGCATAACCCAAGCTCCCTAAGGAAAGTTTTTCTGGATTAGAAATTCTATCAACCAGTTAGAGGAGCAAGATGAAATAGAAGCCTGAAAATGTCCTAAAACACACAACATTCTTAGTAACTCCTAATATCTTTAATACATTTAGGCATTAAGCCTGAGCATGGTTAAAATCAGAAGATACCAAGCTTGTTTGTTGCGACAAAGAAGACACAAACAAAATATTTGGAAGACCTATATTGCTAGACTTGTACACCACAGAAATTTCTCTGTTTCCTTTGTCTAACAAAAAGTAGTGATTTGTGATGTCAACTGAATGCATAAGTGACAACCATGAAGAAAGGAGTGACAAGCTGTCTCTTGAACTGATTAGCTAAAGCAGAGAGGAAACCTTGCTTTCCTTGCTTCGCTCACTGGCAAACTCAGTAAGCTCTACTGGAGTTGTATGGAATGCTTTCTGTTGCCATCTTCTCCATATATAGCCGATAAATGAGTTCACCTTTGGCTCATCTCGCTTCACTCTCATATCCCCAATGCTAAGGTCCATGTTACCACTTCTTGACTCCATGTCTCTTTCATCAGGTTTTGTTTGATACACAAACTCTTCCTTTGGATGGCTCTGGTCCAGCAACAGCACCTTGTACAAGTTAGCACCAGACAAATGACCGATTCTCCTCCAATCAGACCACTCATCGTCTGCTTTGGTCTCTCAAAGACCTCCAAAGACTCATTCAGATGCACATAAATCCAAAACAGGACTCAGCCTCAAATGGCACTAGATGTTTCAACACACCAGAGAAAAGATACAGGAAATTTGTGCTCAGTAGTTTTCAGATCCCTGTAGGAGCTGCAAACAACCAGACATTGATACAAGACTTTTACCATCTAGGAACTTCTGCAAGGTCAAGCGGAAACTCTACATGCTAGATGCTCATTCTTCAGGCAAATTGCATGCCACAGTAATTAATACCATCAAGTTCATGATGAAAATGACAATTACCTTTTCCACTGTGGCCATTTCTTCTAGCAATCAAAACTAACATCACCTAGACAATGTCCCCTCTCAAAACAACAGATGCTACTAGGGCATCTACTCAGGGCACATCACACCTCCAGTGATTTGAAGTGCCTGCACTGCTTCTGGTGATGCCTCATGGACTTTTGACAATCTGAGCCCTCCCAGTTGAAAACACCATTTAGGTTTTCAACACCCCGGAAGGTGTCTGCTATAGCCTCCATTTCTTCCTCTTGCTCTGGCAGATTAAGGTCCTGAATGAACTCACTTACATCTGTGGCATCATCAGGTGTACTATACACTCTGCGAATTGATGGCTTCTTGTTGCGCATGATTGACCTCCACCTGTTTGGTAGGTTGAAGTCTTGCTTCACCTGCTGACCACACTGACAACTGAATCAAAACAGTTCCAATCTGCAACAATAGTGATAAGCTCATCTCCAAATACACAGAAGACAAAGAATCGAACATGAGAAGTGATATAGCCCAAAATCTGGTAATTGAGCAATTGTATCTCAACACTACCCATGCTTTCAAAGCTAAGGCGTGTCAGAAAGGCTCACCTACAATTAGACCAATAGGACCTTCACAATCAAGCAATCCAGAAGTTTGGATCCATAACCTGTTCTTCAAGAGAGAGTCGACCTTTTGCTCGGGAGAAGAGGCATAAGGTTCTTGTTACTACTAATATCAGACCAAGAGTTGGAGAGAACAGACCTGTTGCATGTAAAAATCGTCACACTGCAATGCCGCGACTTGATGCCACTTATTACTGCAGATTCCCTGCCACGCGGTCACAGACACCGTCTTTTCTCTCTCACCACTCTGTATTGCACATCGAGCGTCTGTCGTTCCTCCAACACGAATGTCCCTATTTACTTTAAGAGAGAATTATGTCTTTCCCGTCTGCCAATCGCACTACTCTGAACCTGTTTCTTACGGCGTTGCTGCCGTTTCAAAATCACGCAAAGAAGAAACCTAAAAGATCGTATTGATTTCGTGAAAACGGTGTACTAACAAACTTCGTGTATGTACTTTACCCCTACTTCAAAATCTCCCTACTTAGCTCCAAAATGCTCAACTCTCCTCACCTTCCAAAAGCATGTATGTGAAAATTTTCCGCAAATTCCAATCACTACGTCAAAACGCTCAATAAGGAGTAAGCAGTAAAAACTATTGTCCAAAACACCGCTCCTCTACAACTGGAATCACGATCTAGGTTCCGATCTGCATCAGGAGCCGCGCTACGAGCAAAATCTCTGTTGCAGCAGCTTCAGAGAACGAGGGCGGAAGTATTGATCGTCTTTAGTTACCGTTAAAATAAACAGGGGCAAAACAAACAAAACCCTACTGCAATAATCTCTCACACGCACGCGTTTTCTCTCCCCCAGCCACAAATCAAAAGTCAAGGAAAAAAATGAGTTTAGAGTTTACTCCTTTACACTTCCTCCTATTCTTCTTCTTCTGCTTCTCCTCCTTCGCGACGCACAGATGCACAATCTTTCTTTGTCTTTGGCCGACGCTCACCAACACTAGCGTTGCCGACAGGCACGCCAACGTGACTTGACCTAATCCAGCCTCCTTCTTTGGCGCAAATGAAACGGGGAATTGCACGAAAACCAGGGAATGACTCGCCCAATCGAAAGGCGCCGAGTTTTGGCTAGAGTGAGCCAGCCTGCACCAGGAAGGATGGATGATAAGTGATCAGAAAATAGTTCTCTGTCGGGTTCCAGTTCAATATCTAACCATGGTGGTTAACTCAGTTGCTTTTCCTTCTTAACTTAACAACGGGCAAGCAGGTTAACAACCGACAAGCAGGATATTAGTGTTGGATATTAACTTTCTACCAAGTTACTCAAGTTACTTTTACCAAGTTATAATTATTTGAGATACTTGTGTTTACATGCACATGATTTTTGGACTATGACATGTGGTAGGTAAGTTTACTTAAATATCGTTAATTTAGTTTAATGTGAAATATCTCAATGCATGACGTGATGGCCTTGTGCATGTGCCTATGTACGCACTTCTAGGGTAGGTACCATTTCCTATTTAGATTATTAGGTTACAGCTCGAGGTGGATCATAAGTTTGTAAACAACATATATGTGACCTTAAGCTTTGGTGGAGAGCTTGTTTTAAATCAATGTTTTTATCATCTTTATTTTCTCACTAATCCACTATCAATTTCTAGAATGCTATCAAAACATGGTTGCTTTTGAAAGAAGCAAAGATTGAAGTTGTTTTTTACAATCTTTGAAAGCCTTGAAACATTCGATGTATTTTTTGTTTTTTTAACATTTTGTTGAAAGTTTCAAAGCTTTAGGTGTTTTGTTTTTTTGGCATTTTTCTACTCACAATCATGACATTCATTTTTAATGCTTGAAATATTGAGAAGTTGAATGGCAATAACTTTCACACATGGAAGATGAAGATGGAATTTTTCCTACATGATAATCATTTGTGGGAGATCACCTCAAGAGAATTATTGTCGCCATAAGTTGAATTTGGAGATATTGTTCTTAAAATAGGCACTCTTGAACATTGTTTGTTCATGAAGAAGGATAATTTGGCTTGTGGAACAATTCTTCTAGACATTGTTGATTATTTGTTGCATCATGTAATGCATGTAGAAATTGAAAAAGATGCATGAGACAATCTTTGTGCAGCATTTGAAAGAAGATGCGTTGGCAACATATTGCAACTATGTCAAAAGTTCTACAAGTTGAAGGAAGCCACTTCAATGTAAGTTCACAAATTTTGGACAATTTCATATTAGTCAACAAGCATTGATCATCAAGCTTTTTAATGAAAACTTGGCATTCACACTTTTAAGGAGTTTATAATTTTCTTTCCATACCCTTGTGGTTTCACTTAGTTTTCACATTGATCAATTGTTTATGGAGTTAGTATGTGGACAATTGTTGTAAAAAAAATTATGATGTAAGTGAAAAATGTAGTTTAACCATGGTACAAGACATGAAACACAAACTATTAAGGGTGTTTCTGAGAAGTTCAAAAGGGTTGTAGATTGGTAGAAATTCAAGAATGAAAAGCATAAGAAAAAAGAATTTGCCACAGTTGTAACATCAAAGGCCATTTTGTAAAAGAATGTCATAAGACGAAACAAGATTAGAAAAACAAATTCAAAGGTTCTTCACAAGTAGCCACATCAAGTCAAATTAAATATCTTGTGATTATTTTATCTATGTCTGCAATTTGTAGGGATGTGTGGTTTGTTAATTTTGGGGTTTCATAACATCACACCTTTAAGAAGGAAATATTCTCAACCTTTGAGGAGTTTATTTTGAGTCACAAAATATATCTTGGAGACAATAATACACTTGATGTATATGGGAAAGGCACCATTGTCTTCAACTTACCAAATGGGATTTTCAAATGTATTAGAAATGTGTTATATGTCCCAAAGTTGGCAAAATATTTGTTATTGATTAGTCAATTCATAGAACAAGGCTTCAAAATGGAATTTGAAACCACCAAATGTTGTTTGAAGCCTTTTGATTTAAACAAGGTGATTATTGAAGTTGTTTAAAAATGAAGGTTATATAAGCTGGTGGAGTTGTTCAATCCTTGGTTGTAGAATGTAACACCAATACAATCATGGACAAAAATAACCTTGTTGAAGTCATGGATTTCAATGGAAATAATGACTTAACTTTTTGCAATGGATGTGTGTATAGTAAACACCATTGTACTCCATTTCCTTTGAATGGGGGGTTCTCATGCAAAGGAAATTATTAGTATTGTGTACACAAACCTATGTGGTCTCATGGCAAAAACATCTCATGGAGGGGCAAAATATTTTATAACCTTCATTGAAGATAATTTTTTTATACCATGAAGATTAAATTTGGTGTGTTTGACAAACTTAAAGTTTTCAAAGCTTTAATAAAAATCAAACTAGAAAAAAAATCAAGGTGATCATATCTAATGGATTTGGGGAATATAACTCTAAAAATTTCAATGCATTCTACAAAGAAAATGGCATTGTGAAGCATATAACTACTTTATACACACCAAATTAAAATGGTGTAATTGAAAGGAAGAATTGAACACTTGTTGAAAATGTGCAATGTATGTTGCAACATATGAAATTGGATCATAGATTCCAAGTAGAAGTAGTGGCAATTGTAACATATATCCATAATTGAATCCTTATCAAATCAATTTCTAATATGACACCGGAGGAGGTTTAGTGTGCTACACACATTCTATAAATCGTTTGGATGTTTTTTGTTATGTTGTATATGCTCACATGTCAAAAGAAATAAGGACAAAATTGTTTCAAAATACGTCAAATGTATATTCATTGGCTATTGTGAAAAGACTAAAGGGTACTTGTACAACCTTATAAGCCAATATGTTATTATCAATTGTGATGTTATCTTTGATGAATCCATAAACTTTAACGAGGAAACAATTCAAATTTGAAATTTTGATAGTAAATGATTTTTTTAATTAAGATATTTCATTTTATGATAATAATTTATCTAAAGTACAATAATTAAATGTCAAATAATGATAAATTTTAAATAATCAATCATTTGGATCCCCAAAATTAATTATTTGAATTAAATTGATTAATTCAAAAATTATTCAAATGGTTATTCACATAATTATTTATTGATAATTAATTCACATGTAAGTATTAATATTTTTATTTATTTGTATAATTTTTTTAATTAAAAAAAACATAAACAATGTGGGAAAAAAAATTAGTTGCAACCCAATTTGCAACTATGTGTAATTAAAATATTTAACACATACGTTTTGACCTTGAATATCATTTGACAAATTATATAAATAAAGTGCATTTTATTGTGTCTTCACAATAAAATACATGTTATCACGAACACAGAAATAACCAAGACTATAAAATTTTCTAACTGAAACAAGAAAAATGCAAACTTAGTTTTAAAACCAAATCATGAAACAAAACAAACAAAAACAAAAACATGACACGTGTAAAATAAGAATCCAACAAGATTTTGTTATAATGAATAAAAAAAAATAGAACAAGGCCATGACAAGAAATGTACCAAAAACTAATGTTGAATAGACAAAAAATAATGAGGAATTATACCTTTATATATACCTATTGGGCATTTAGTTTAAGAAAGTTTTTTTTTTTAAATTTCTAATTTAGATATGGCCCATGTTCACCATGTGTGCCCATGTGCACCCAATATGTGTGAACTATGAATGAATTAAGAGTGAATTAAGAATTAAATAAAAATGAACTAAGAAATGAGCTGAAAGTGAATTGAGAGTTAACTAGTAATGAATTAATAATTAATTAGAAATGAACTACAAGTTAACTAAAAGTAAATTATGACTTAACTAAAAATGAATTATGACTTAATTAAAAATGAACTACAACTTAACTAAAAATGAACTAAAATGAACTAGAAATAAAAATCAATTGGAAGTGAATTAAAACTTAATGAAAAATGAACTACGATTTAACTAATAATGAACTAAAAATCAATTATAAATAAATTAAAATTTAACTATAAATGAACTACAACTTAATTTAAAATTAACTAAAATTCAATTACAATTCAACTAAAAACCAACTAGAAGTGAATTAAAAATTTAATTATAAGTGAACTACAACTTAACTAAGAATGAATTAAAAGTGAATTAAGACTTAATTAAAAGTGAATTACAATTTAACAAATAGTGAATTAGAAGTGAATTAAGACTTAATTAAAAATGAACTACAACTTAATTGATAGTGAACTAAAATAGAATTAGAAGTGCATTAAAACTTAATTAAAAGTGAACTATGACTTAACTATGAGTGAACTAAGAATGAACTGGAAATGAATTAAAAGTTAATTGGAAGTGAATTAAAATTTAACTAAAAGTGAATTACAATTTAATTAATAGTGAACTATGACTTAAATAAAAGTGACTGGAAGTGAACTAAAATTTAACTAGAAACTAACTAAGAATGAATTGAAACTAAGTTAGAAGTTAGATACAAGTTTATTTCAAGTCATGGATGAACATTCAAATGAATGAACTCCATGGCATTGACATCCATAACACATGTCCCAATTTGGGATGAACTAAACAAAAGTTAACTCTAAAAGCAAAACATAAAATTTTAAAAATATTTACATGGCTACTATTTAGTTCACTACCCTTCTACCTTCTTACTTACTTGCCTGCTTATGTAGGTAAATAGGTTTGTAATGTAGGTATGTAAGTATGTCTTACATACCTAGTTTTACCTATTTATCTAATTTACTCATGTATCTAAATAAGACCTACCTACCTATGATGATGTATCGACCTATCTAATTATTTAAATAGATTTTTATTTTTTATTTTTTACTTCAATCAATATGTGATGTTGCAATTTTTAAATTATGACACCATATCAAATGAACAATCATAATTTCAAAAAATAATATTTCAAAAAATAATAATTTTCACACAAAAACCCCCATGAAAATTGCAAATTAATTATAGTAAAATTACACAATAGTTGTTTTTACATAGTAGTAATTGAGTTGCATAAGTTGCAAATGCATACAATTTCACATATGGTGAGTTGCATCCTTGGAACTCATACAACTTGTCCAATAACATTCACACCCATAGAACTATGTTGAGTTGTAATGAATTGCACATGGTCATTGCAATTCAAAAAACCTAGTTGTAAGGCTAGTTGCAAATCACCTCATATTCTCATAATGTGTACATTTGGAAGCAATGTGATCTATCTTGTTTCAATATTGTAAATTTCATGTATTCAATGGTATGCATTAAACCTAATATTGCATAGGTAGTGGGGTTTGAACTTCACAATATTGAACAATCACATTAAATTGCAATGAAATAGATTTTTCATTATTTGAAAGGCATAATGGATTTTGGTATGTGTTTCAAAAGAAACATCATGGGTCCTATTATGGGTAAGGTGTATTTGGACAAAAATGTTAATCATAGCTAAAACTAAGCATGTTTCAAAAGGAACATAAGCCATAGTCAGGGTCAGGTGTGTTTTAATAAAAACATAAACCATAACTAAAAATTATAAAAAGAACATGAGGGGCCAAGCACATTTTGACAATAATGTCAGCCATAATCAAAACTAGACACACTTTAACGAGTATGTAGGCAATAATTAAAGTTTTGAAAAGAACATGAAAGGCCAGGTGCATTATGATAAAAATATTAACCATAGTTAAGGTCATGCACATTTTGATAGGAATGTAAGCCATAGTTAAGGCTAAATGCATTTTGAAAGAAACATATGCCATAGCCAAGGTTCCAAGTGCATTCCAAGAAGGACATTTATCATAGCCAAAGATTTGATAGAATCTACATTATGGACCAAGTGCATTTTGAAAGGAATGTTTACCAAATCTAATGTCTCAATTTTGGGGATCATGATATTGTTTATGGAAACACACAAATGTGTGATTATTGTGATGCAAGTTGGGGCTGACAATATGAATGGTCATAAATCCACATTGGGTCATTTTTACTTATTGGGAAAATTTAATGGTGTTATAGTGCTATTAGTTGGAATAGCAAGAAGCAACCTCTATTATTATGTCATCAAGAAAAGTTGAATGTATGGCAACTTCATAAACAACAAAACAAGCAATGTGGCTTTCATCATTTTTTGGGAGCATTAATGTTCCACATATGAAACCCATTATCCTATATGACAACAATCAAATTAGTATATATTTATCAAATAACCCAACCACAAAGCATATTGAAATTCATCATCATTTGGTGCAAGAGAAGATTGAAAAAGGTTTTGTTAAGTTGGTGTATTGCAACATGGAGGATATGGTTATGGATATATTGACCAAGGGACATTCTATTAACATGCATGAATATTTTTGACACTTGATAGGTGTGATTAAATGCATAACTTGATAGTTCATTGAATCAAGGTGTTGGATATCAACTTCTTACCATGTTATTTAAGTTATTTTTCATGAAGTTATAGTTACTTGAGATATTTGTGTTACATGCACATCTTTTTGGGACTATGGTGTATGTTAAGTAAATTTATTTAAATATCTCTAATTAAGTTTAATGTGAAATATTTCTTAATGCATGAGATGATGGTTTTGTGCATTTGCATGCACTTTTAGAGTAGGTAACATCTCCATGAGGGTGTTCACCTCCTATTTAGATTATGTTAGAATTCAAGGGTGGAGCACATGTTTGTAACAAGATTTACATGATTTTAAGTTTGGGTGGAAAACTTGTTAGAAATAAATATTTTAATCATTTTTATTCTCTCATCAATCTACTATCAATTTCCAACAATTAACAAGCAGGTCTAATGGTAAAAATAATTTATACTTATGTACAAAATACAAACCATTTACTATTTAGTAAACAATTATTTTCCTACATGTTTATCAATAGATGACCTACTCGTTACAAAATGGGTCACCAAGGTGAAATTAACATTAACTTAATTTAGGTTCATATATAATTGAATCATAATTCATAACCCATAATTAACATTTTTCTAGAGTTGAATTTTTGCCATTTTTTGACAAAGAAATTGGAAATTTTGTTTGTCGTAAATTTAGTTAAAACTAAGAAAATATGCCATGGAATTCCATCACCAAGGCATTTTCAAAAAAAGTGGAATTGGTGTTTTAATGATTTAAAAATATTTAGAAAACCACAAGTTGCAATGTTTTATAAATTTAAATAACCACACCAATAATGGTTTTGATCATAAATAACAAATAATGAATCATGATACAATTTGGAAAAATCCTTCCATCACCTAACATTAGAATAAATCACCCAAAAACAATATTGGATTTATTTTGGGGGTCATTGAAAACACAATTTCCTTTGAAATCCCAAACTTTGAACTATCGTATTATTTTTTTGTCATTGAAAATGGATTCCCTTTGAAGAAACAACTTTAACCAATGTTTTTTTGGGTGTGAAATTTCACACAAATGTGAAATCCCACAAAGGTTAGTAAAACCCCTAAAGGAAAGAAGATTTTTTTAAAAATTATATATATATAGATAATTGTTTTGATTTTTATTATGTAATTGTACATTTCCCAATTGTTGTCCAAATCAATTGTCACCTAAATCAATGGCTATATTTGAATGTCATTTATAACAAAAATCAAATTGCTTTCCTACATCATGGCCTCCATACAAAGTTGTGTTATTAGTCATGCACTTTTGTGCACATTCATTTTCATTATAGTTGTTGTTTCTATCTCATTTCATTCTAGCCCTTATTACATTTATAAATGTTTTTTTTCTTTTATTGCATGTTCACCTTGCAATCAAGTTCCAATGCAACTTATTCACCTTGCATTCAAACTTTTTTGCACAACACGTACCTTTTTCAACACACATTGATTGTGATTATGTTCTTGGGGGGAGGGGGGGCCATCGAGTTATCCTCCTTCATGTCCACAAGTTACAAATTGTTATAGATATGGGAGTATCAATGACTTTATGTGCAAGGTTTGTTGAAAGCACAGGAATTTTAATTTTTTAATGCCTCATAAATCCTACATTTTACAATGTTCATTGTTTAGGGTGAGCATTTTGCAAATTAAAAGTTTATCAATGGTGATGATGACAACTTTGAAAGGCTTTTAGTGAATCATTGACCTCATTAAAATGTAAGTATATTAGATCTTGTTTTTATTACACTTGGAAGTAGCATTCTTACACGTCTTATGTTCTTATGTGGAATTTGTAAACTTTCAATCCCACACATCTTATGATTCTTGCACCAAGAAATTTTCTAGGTTTGTCCAATTATTTTTAGTTTTTAACAATTTGCAGGTGCCTATTTTTTGGGCATTGTGTTTATGAACCTCCATATCCTAACATTTTGCAACTTACATTGTTCATGTGTAAAATTACATTGGAGTCATAAATCATGGTGTCCATTTTTTTCAACTATTATTTGGGTGTAGGTGTTTGTTGCAACTATTTGTGAGCGGTGAATGTTTGTAATAGTTACTTAAATGTGTCAAGTTGCTTTCAATTGGTGTTTGGTGCAAGTGTTAAAGGTTAGGTTAAGACTTTAACCATTTTGATCAAACTATTACTACAATGGAGGTTATCAATTTTTGACTACCGGATTTGTAATTAATGAATTTGTAACCATTGAAAAACCTTTACTAAAAAATGTTACCAAATCTCTTATGTACTTTTTGAACCAAAGAAATTAGAAAATTAGTTTGACTTCAATTTAGGTTTCTAAAAGATAAATAGGATTTTATTTCTTTATTTGTTTTTAGTTATGGAGATTTTTTGGGGATTCCTTTAATTATTCAATTTGTCATTATTTTCAACTACATTAAGATAATTTTTAAGGGGAAACTTGGTAGGGGAATTGTGACAATTTATACTTCCTTGATGTGAAGCAATTGGGAATTCTTTTGGTATCCTATAAGTTGTTTTTTTGTTTTGAAATTGTATTTGCTTTAAAAATTGAATAGTTCCCATGGCAAGAAACTTGCATTTTGTTCTTAAATAATGTTGTGGATTATTATTAAGGAAATGGTATTTTATTTGCATTATTGATTTCATTATTTTCATAGGAGATTATTTGTCCCTTTGTGTTGCAAAAATAGATTTCACTTTTTATTCGTACTTAATTTTTTATTCTAAAACTCAAAATATTATCGAGTGGCCTCAACACAAAACTTTTTTTTAATAGGTAAAAAGTCTTTACATTGTGGAGTTTTATAGATTTAGGGTTTTTCTTTTCTTTGAATTTTCAATTTCACCTCTCAAACCCATCCTTCCTCTTTGTACCATCTATTTTTTAATTTGTTATGCTTAGTGAAAAGGAGAGAGATAAAGATTTTTTGTGAATATCCATCATATGAATATGTTTTAAAAGTTCAAGTCCATCCATTTTGTTATGTTTAAGGAGAGAAAAATATTAAAAATCATCATTTGAGTTTGTTTCACACTTTAGGTCTATCAATTTTGCTATGTAAATCAATGAGAAGAAAATAAAATTCAATTTTTTTCATTTGAATTTGTCTTAATACTTTAGGTGTATCCATTATATTATGTTTAGCGAGAGAGAAAAAGATTTAAAAACCCATCATCTAAGTTTGTTTTAAATCTTTAAGTCTATCCATTTTATTATGTTTAATATGAGAGAAAAAAATATTTTCTTTAAAACAAATTACACCTTTAATCCTAAGGATTAAATCATTTTGTTTTGTATGTGTACAATGATAAAAATATTCATTTGATACATTCCCAATTTCTTTCAAAACTATTGGGTTCCATATTCAAAACTATAAACATGTTTGTTTATTTGTAGTTCTCCACAAAGTTGTTGGTTGGTAGAATTTAAATTATTGTTTACAATGGTTATTTTTGCACACGTGTGTTAAAAATGGCTCTTGTGAATAACCTTACAAACTTCAAGTTCCATTTGCTTATATGTAGCTTTGGTATTAAAGTGTTTTGGATTTGGGATTTGGGAGTTTATCAGTTGTAGTAAATGCTTCAAAGGCGGTGCATTTAGGCTCTACAACAAGATTTGGTGACATTGTAATCCTTTTGGACACATTTGTGATCAAATTCATTTGTTTGGAATCTTGAACCCAATCTAACATTTCCCTTCTTCAAAACCCTCACATGTTAATGTTGGAAATTAGAAACACCATTTGAATAAATAAATACAATCACTGAAAGAATAGTTTTGTTTTCATGTTGGACTTTGGTCCTTATGGTAGAATATTTTTGGCCTCATCAAGGAATATTTTGACATATCACAAAAAAAAGAAAAAGGTGGCATGAAATAGTTTCAAAAATATTCAATGATGTGACATGGAATATGTTCCAAAGATTTTTTCTTGTTACCATTGAACCCACTCACTCGCACATTGTTCATTGTTTGTCATTCACCCACCAGCATCGTTGAAATTCTTCATAGGCATTAGATTTATCTTTTTGATAAAGCCCACCATTGCTTCATTGATTTCCTTATGAAGATTAAAGGAACATTTGAAGGTTTCTAATTTATACTATAGGGCAAGTTGGGCAGGCTTTCAAACAACCACAATAAACATGCTAGCAACAAAAGGTCGAGGAGGTAGTTATAAATACTTTAAACTATCCAATAAGAGGTTTTGACCATTCAAGTTTATGTAGGTTGGATTACAAAACCTTCAAAACATCTAGACCTAGTTAGATGAAGCCCAAGCCCATAGCAATAATTACTGAAATTGATTACTAGATTTGAAAAAATAGATTTTAGATATTAGCCTTGCTTTGGAAGCCTTAAAGGAAGATAAAAATTGAATGGAAATGAAGTACCAAAAAGAGGAGTAAGATTGGAATTTTTGGAATTTTTAGTAAGCATCATTGAAAAGGAATTTTGATTAACCAAGGATAAGGCTCATATGATAGATTTGGAAAACAACTCCTTGAATGAAAGATTAAAGAAACAAAAGATACATTTCATATAGGTTATCAAAAAGATTATGTTCTTAATTTGGGAAAACATATAGGAGTTCAAATATGGCGCCCCTTGCATTCAAGAGGATTTGGAGGTGCTAGGAGATGAAATAATACCTTGAATAAGAGGGTAGAAGTGGTTGACCTTTACCACTATTGAATGGTAATGTGTGAAAGCTTGAAAATGGAACATGTTGTTATGAAGGTGGAGTTGATGATTTATAAAATAAAAGGCCAAGAAGGTATAATTTGACAATAAGGAGGTGTACAAAATGTAGATCACCAAAATGATCATTAATTATTTTATTAACCATTATTGGGACAAACATTTATACAAGGTTAGCTTGGAAGCCTACCAAAAAACCTTTCCCCATTTTGTCTTATTGAATTTTGATTTTAGTGCCACACCCATAATCACTAATAGCCACATAATAATTGGATTTGATAGTAAACATAGTGATGAATGAACATAATATCATAACCAACATGGAGGTTGATCTTGGACTTGTGGAAATTACAATTGAAATTATAATGGTAATTACAAAACATGTTCATGTTGTTACATATCCTACCATTGTTCTTATAGTTATCAATGAAATTAAACCTTTTGCCATGGTAAAATACACTATGAAAAATTGCATCTGTGAAAACTACATTACTTTGCAACTAAAATTCAAAAAACAATTCATATACAATTGTTATGCAACTATCCCTTGGGTGTTACAACTATTATGCAACTACCCCTTGGGTATTACTACTATTATGCAATTATCCTTTTAAAAATATTGTGTATCAATAAATAAATTATTGTTTCAAATAATTGATTAATTGTATTATAATTGCAAGTGAATTGAAAATGGGTATTCTATATAGTAATTTATACACATCGTACATACATATGTAATCAACCATGTTTGACATTTTTAGGAATTGCATTGTAGTTGCACGGGGTGATTACTTTAAAACTATTATAAATGTGTCATTAAAGCAACAACTATGTTACAACTAGTGTATAATGTACATACATGTGATCATACCATGTGTCCACATTTCCACCACCCATTATGGGATACATTTGCAACTAGTTTTCAATTATGATTCTCATTGATACAATTAATATGGCTACTAGTGCATCATTATTAAAGTAATATTGTTAAACTATGTTATGATTATAATACAATTACTTTTAACTTAATAAAAATACATGTTTATCAATTATTTATATTTTCATCATATGTGGTTCATTTTGAGTGATTTAAAGTGTTATGGGAGCATTACTCAAGTTATAGAAATCATTTTTGAAATGTAAAAGAAAATGAATAATGAAAAATAACAAGAGGAAAAATAAACTTTCCAACTTACAAAGCATGTACTACTTTTTTTTCTTTCTTTTTGGACCCCTCCTACTTTCAAACCTCATAACCTTCTTTTTTTTTATTCATTTAAAACGATTTAAAGTGTTATAAAAACACCACTTGAAGTTCTACAAGTCATCTTTGAACTATAATAGTAACAAAGCAACATACAAGGAATTTTTTTGGTGTTTGAGAACTTGTCTTTGTAACATTTGGTGATTTGTTTTCTTTAATTCTTGACCCCCTTTATTATGAGAGGCCATAACTTTCTCAATTATAATTCTGTTTTTTATGATTTTTATTGCACTTGATGTGCTAATAGGAGGGATTCATGTTTTGTTCAAATATTTAAAAAATGGAACCCTTCCCTTGGATTTGGCCTACCTTGAGTGCTTAAATGTTATAGTTGCAACTCAATTTGCAATTAATGAACAACTAAAAGATTTAACCCATATGTTTTGTTTTTAATCCCATGTTACAAACTATATAAAGAAGGATTATTCTCTTATGTTTTGACACTCAAATACATGTGCCATTTTGGGATTTGCACTTAGTCTTGTGTTTTCATACATATTTACCTACCTAGGTAAGTAATTAAATAGGTCTTACTTTTCTATCTATAATGTAGCAGTAGGAGAAAAACCTCATTTTTCAACTATGTTTTCAACTACTATTCAATTGTCATTTATAATTGAAAACATCATTTTCAATTGTAAAAAATTTTTGCAACTCAAAAATGATGTTGTTAACTAATTTCCAAAATAGTTGACAATGTTGAGTTGACCCTCCAACATAGTTGAAAACAACATACATGTATCAATTTGTGGGTTAATGTTGAAGTGATAACATTTTGGTTGAAAATGACACACATTTGAATCAACACAACATTTCAACTATAAAGTGCTGACTAGACCTAGTTGATTCCATGTTGGCAAAATAATGGATGAACTTCATCGACTTACGTGTCATGTCATTTAGGGGTGTGGAATTGGAATTATGACTATTTTCAACTATATTACAACCAATGTAGCATTGGCACATGTCATGTCATTAAAGAAGGGCATGTCATTTTAGAAATTTGATTATTATTCAATTATATTATAACCAATGGAACATTGACATGTGTCACATGGGCATTTGTGGTCCACCATCAAACAAAATTATTTGGCGTGTGCCATGTGTATGGTATCAAAATCTTGAAATTATTGATTTATTGAAAATGTCAGCATATAATATTGTGCCACATGGACATTTATGTTACACACTTGCATGACACATGGCATTTTGTTGTTTGTGGGTCATCTAACATATGTGAAGTTGAACCAAAGTAGAAAGATCAAATACAAAGTAGTTGAAAGCAAATTGAAAAGAAGTTGAAAATATGTTGAAAATAAGTCAAAATTTATGTAAATTAATTGAAATGTAGTTGAGATTACAATTCTACCCAAATTATAGTCACAATTCTAAGACTACTAAAGTTAGATTATGGGGATAGTACAAATAACTAAAAATTAACTAAAGAAAATCAAACCATAAAAAAAACATAGTTTACCTATACATTATCAACTAAAAATGCAAAACTTATTACAATCTGAAAATAATGCAAGGAAACATTGTTCCCATGTAGGAAATGGTCCCATCTACATCTTGAAGATGCTAATGTTATTAATCAAACATTTATTGGAACAATGAAATGATTCTCCTATAAGATGGTTGTTTATGTTTATGCATTAATGGTATGAACTTGTTGTTGGCATGTTTAATTGGATTGTTACCTTGTTGGACCACGTTTTTTGACTTGTTCATAGCTACACCCTGCATTTTTGAATTAAAGAAAATGAAAGTTGTTAGAAATGAGAAAACTTAATTGGAATCTAAGTTATAATGCATAAAAAAAAAGATTGTGCATTAGTTGCACACATTAAAAATCAATAAAAACATCATCATTTACTATTCAAGAATAAGGAATTTTGACAAAGAAAAAAACATTTTGAAATCTAAAAAAATTATAACTAAATAACAAATAGAAATGGCATACATCATGGGCTTACCTTGTACATATTCGACAAACATAGTTGAAACATAATTGAAATATAGTTGAACCTAATCAAAATATAGGAAAAAATATATAGTTGAAAATTAGTTGAAAGTAGTTCATTAAAACAAACATAACCAAAAATTTACTTGCATTGATAGTTGAAAAGGTTCATAAGTTTAACTCTCATTGCCTAAATGTTTGTTTCGGAATTGGAAAAGAAGAATAACCAATGAGAGTTAAAGAAAAAACTTTCATACTTACAAAACATTATTTTTTTCGTTCTATTTGAACCCCTCCTACTTTCGAAGCTCATAACTTTCTCATTTGTTCTTCATTTTAAATGATTTAAAGTGTTGTAGGAACACCAACTTAAGTTCTACAAAATAATAATAACAATAGAACAACATTAAAGGAATTTTTTGGGTTTTCAATAATTGGTTGTGGTTTGTTGTTTTGGATTCTTGACCCCCCACTTTCGTGGGCCATAACTTTCTTGCTTCTAATTCATTCTTGATGATTTTTAGTGCCTTAAATGTTCCAAAAGGAGGGGTTCAATATTTTCTTGGACACTAGAAACAAAAGAGCCCTCCCCTTGGATTTGGACTACCCTAAACACTTAAGTGTACTAAAACCATTTTAGTTACCTTAATGAAAGTTCAAAGAAAAACCTAGTTGAAAAAAAAACTAGCAAGAATTCAAAATAAAACATAGCTAAAAAAGAATTAACTAAAGGTAACATAGTGGAGAAATAAAAAAAGTAATATCTTGGCAAAGGAAAAATAATCAAAAAAGAGGAAATTAAATTTTAAACACTTGCAATTGTAAGAACCATGTGTGGTGGTTGCTTCCAAATTCCATAAGCTTGTCTCCTCATGTTATTCATGTTCATTTGCTTTGACACCATATGACCTTAATGTGCTTAATAATTTTTTATAAAAAGTGCAATGAAAAGAAAAGAAAAAAACTTGAACATAATAATTTTTAAAAAAACTTTTAAAAAACCCCAAAATGAACACCGTGAAATTCTTCACATGCAAAAGGCACGATGCACTCACTTGAAATAATACATGGACTGATATTAAACTACATGATTTAAACTTATAAACACAAGTTGGGCTTAAAAAAAACCAAAATAAAACAAAATGAACAATAAAAAAGGAGAAAAAATTCAAATTGTGGAATAAATAAAGCTCAAAGTGAATGACAATGTTATATAAAGGGCAAACTCTGCATCCATGAATGGATGAAGTATGTGGTTATAGTTGGGATGTCAACTAACTTTCAACTATGTAAGTTGACATCATTTAAGTAGTTTTCAATTATAATTCAAACTTTTAATTTCCCGCCAACACATTACCACCATTGTTATATGTTATACCATCCATTCATCCATATTATTTGGCAGATTAAATCATTCATCCATTCATTCATATTATATGCCACATTAAATCCATCCATTCATAATTAACTATGGCATTATATATTTTATTTGAAATTTCATGGCATAATGGAATCATTTATAAATGAATGCCATTTTATGATATAATTAAAAAATTATAAATGGTATAATTTTAATTTTGTGATATTTTAATGAATATGTAAAGTGCCATAAATTATATACTAATTATTTTATACCACAAGATTAAATCTTTGCTAAACTAAAGTAATTTGTTTAGCTTAATTAGTTACCCTAACATTACTACAAAAGTTCGATGCATTTCACTAGCTTAAATCACTATAAAACCTTAAAAATGAAATAAGTTCATTGCATTTTATTGATTTCACCCTGGTTAAAATTATTTCACTATAATATCACTATGTAAACAACATGTTTCATTATTAGTTAACATAATTCATTATTATAATTTACCATAGTAAATGGGTTTATTGTTATGTTTTTTTAAAATACCCTATATATGTTATTTTATGATATACCCTATATTATTTAAAACTATTTTAGTTATTATAAGATATACCTTATGTTGTTATAAGTTATTATAGGCTATTATAAATTATTATACCCTAAATTATTATACGTTATTTTACCTTAAGGTATTTTAACTAGTTTATTATAAACTTTTAAATTATTTAAAATTAAATTATTCAACTAACTTTAGGCTATACTTTAGTTTATTATATTTTAAGTTAATATATGTTATTTCAAGTTATATTTCAAGTTATTCAAGGTGATTATATTTTATGTTATTATAAGTTATTTTATCCTAAGTATAATAACGTAAAATAATCTGAAATAAAATGTAACGACCTAAGGTAAAATAACTTAAAATTTAAAAAAAGCCTATGAAAAATAATTTAAAAAACTTATAATATAATAAATGCTTATAACCTATGATATTATAACATAAAATATCCAACCATAATTTATAATAAAATATTTATCGATAATCATAATATAACATATAATAAACAATAATAATTTATAATATAATAACCTCTAATAACCATTAATAAAATAACCATTAATAACCACTAATAAAATAATCATCAATAGTCATCAATAGTCACTAATAGCCTATGATAATTTAACCACCAATAGTCACCAATAACCTATGATAATTGAACCACCAATAGTCATTAATATAATAACTATTAATAACCACCAATATCCACCAATAGCCACTAATATAATAACCATTGATAACCACCAATATGCACCAAAAGAATAGACACCAATAGTCATTAATATAATAACCATTTATAAACACCGATATCCATCGATAAAATAACCATCAATAACCATTAATACAATACCCACTAATGGTCATTTATAAAATAGTTACCAATAATCATTAGTAGAATAATCATTAATAATCATTAATAGAATAATAACTAATGGACATTAATTAAATAAGAACCAATGGACATTAATAGAATAACAACCAATGGACATTAATAGAATAACAACCAATAGACATTAATAGAATAACGTTCAATAACCATTAATATAATAGCCATTAATAACCTATAATAATTTAATTTATAATACTCACCAATAGCCACTAATAGAATATCTACTAATAATCATTAATAAAATAATCACCAATAACCATTAATAACCATTAATAGTCACTAATAAAATAAGTACCAATAACCATTATTAAGTACCAATAGCCTTAATAAAAAAACAACCTATAGCCATATATTATAATTGCTTAGGATGGCCAAAAATAATCTAGGGTGAAATAATCTATAATAAACAAAAATAAATTAACCTACAATAACCTAAATTTGTCAATAATAACATAAGGTGAAATAGTTTTTAATAGCCAAAAGTAATTGAGAATAACCATAAATAGTCGTAAATAATGTAGGGTCAAATAATTTAAATTAATGAAAATTAACCATATAATAATTGAAAGTAAATTTGCACATGTAATATTATTATATTAACAAAAATCTTATCCATTTATTAAACATTTGTTTTTCAAAAAAATGGTTATTGAAATGTTATTGAATAATGATATTCAATTTTTTTTTTGTTCAAATGATTTTACATTTTCAAAAGAAAATAAATGTAATTATGTACATTATT
>Ga0116231_10003871_pt1 | contig 30697 bp, 19 predicted proteins | sample S1TSphgellanicum_2_FD_89695 | JGI IMG/M metagenome (GOLD analysis project Ga0116231, IMG submission 89695) | Host-associated microbial communities from peat moss isolated from Minnesota, USA - S1T2_Fd - Sphagnum magellanicum MG | ecosystem: Host-associated > Plants > Peat moss > Unclassified... | reverse complement strand
TTTTTTTTGGATTTGTTTTTTTGGATTTTTCTCCCCTTCTCTTAAATTAACAAAAATGAAGAAACAAAATAAAAAATAAAAAAATAAAAAATGAGCAGAAAAATCTAAGGCTACGTATTTGCTTCTTTTTTTATCTTTTTTTTTTTGGATGACGTCTGGCCAGTAGCTCTAGGGAGCATTCATAACAACCGTGCAAGAGGAGAGGTTGCTTCCGGTCCGAAGTAAGTAACGGCGAGGGGGGGGGCACGGGTGCATTATGCACCGGGTACACACTAGTTGCAATAAAAGGAGTTACTACTTGCACTTGCGTAACATATTACAACTATTAAATTCATTCAATGATTGAAAACATTCTAAGAATAACATCAAAGCTTCTTTTAGGTTCCACAATGTTTTATACCTATAATTTGCAACAATGATTGGTACCAAAATTTCGTGAAAGGAAAACAAATTAATCGATTGTCCTTTTTCCCAATCTCACCATAAATAACTCAAGCCTACCTGGAAGAAGTAAAAGCATTGCTCATTTTTTCCCCTTGTACTAACAAATTTACATGGTGCATTTGAATAGGGATAAAAAGACACAAACAAAAATCATTAAAAGACTTCAAAGTCCATGAAGAAAATGGGAGTACCATAAGCTTTTGAATTATAAGGATTAGAATATTGGGGCAATGTTTCTTCCAAAATGCCATAAGCATGACCAAAGTCTCAACATGTATCTTGCCACATGACAACATAGTCCCATGATCTATGAATTTCTTAGGATCTCTACTATATTTTTTCACAACATAACACATCAATGAGGTCATGATGATGGTCCAAGGCTTTTTTATAATGAGGTGACAAGTCTTGGTGGAGGTGAATCTTGACACAATTTTTGAATGCATGATGTGTAATAATAGCTAGTTGGGACATCTCAAGGTTGTTGATGTGTGACCCATAAACCTTTTAAATGTGGTAATATAATGCAAAGGAACACTTATTCACTATTGTTTGCTTCACAAATAATGTTGGGATTGATTTTATTTTGAATGGGAGTAGATCTAGTTATATGGATGTATAATCATATGAAGTTCCCAAATACTCCAACATTTGATAGTTTAATAAAACCATGCATTGATGTGAACTTTGTAAGTTTTTAGAAGGATCCTTTCTGAAGGTGGAAGGTGAATGTTTTTAGAGGCATTTTAAAGTCTTTGTATGATTGTTTCTTCTAAGATTTCTTTTAAGATTTTCACAAGATGAGCCTCAGGCAAAGTCTCCAATTTAACAAAGGTGCATGATTCCAATTTGATGTGAGTTTATTGTGAATAAAAATAGGAGGGAGCTTTACTGAAATCCATTTCAACAATTTTGAAGGTGAGTGTTGTCATGAACTTTACTTATTTATGATGTGGATCTTGAAAAGTTAGGACATCTATAAACTATTCCCATGTACCTTTGAAGGAATGAAAAATGATTGGTTGTTTATTATACCATTGACAAGAGGGAGTTTTACCAAAATATGCTTCAACAATTTTGAAGGTGAGTGTTGTCATGAGCTTTTCTTACCTATGATGTGGATCTTGAAAAGTTAGGATGTATAAATTGTTTCCATGTATCTTTGAAAGGATGAGCATGATTGGTTATTTGTTATACCATTGACAAATTGAATTTATCACAATTATTTGATTTGGATCTTGTTAGCATAACTTCCTTGCTAACTTGTCCCCCAAATTATAAATTTTAGATTATTAAACATTGTTTCCACTCAAGCATGTGGAGCCCATGGTGTTCAAGTTCCATGGGTATTGATTTTCACTCCAATTTTCTTGTGGTGGTAGTTCCAGACCCCAATTTTGGGGTAGGACAAATTTCATTGCAACAATAAAGAATTATTTCTCAATTAACTTCAATATCTCACAATTTCAATACCATCTTAAGTTGGTTATTAAAAATACTTATGAATCTACAAGCAATAATGAGGTTTAGGTTTTTCCCCCCAGTCAAGATTGTGGGTTTCCTTCCATTAAGTTTAGGATTTTGGGAAATTGTATGTGTTTTTCTTGTAGGTATATTATTCTTGATATCTAGAGGTGCAAGAGAAAGACCAAGCTTTGTGTAAAAAATTAGATATTTCAAGCATGTACTTGTCTTGATTCTTATATGTAGTTTTGTTGTTATTGTAATATAAAAATGGTTTATTATTTGCAATTTTGTTTGTTGGTACAATACATATGTCATTTACCGTAGTGCTCACCCTAAACCCCGCACATAAATAATTGTTCATCGAGGGTGCAGGGATAGGAAAATAGTCTCTAGAGGGTGCAGGAAGGGCTTCTGCGGGGAAATAAATAATAGGGTCCGAACCACTGTGAGGAAGTTGGTGTAGGGTTCAAAAATAAAGGGCTTGGCGCGGAAATCAGTGAGTCCGCGGAGGGCCTTAGCACAACAAAGTAAGATGGCACTCTTCAAGTTCAGATTCAAGAAGGGCATCAGCAAGGTCGAGGCAGAGGAGCAGCGACAGAGACAAGCGGAGAAGGCCAGAGAGAAGGATCTTGCAGATAAGGAGGATGCAGCCCAAGCAGCAGCAGATGCACCACCTAAGAGGAAGCATGGGAGGCCACCACTGGTTCACAAAGCAAAGCTGAAAGGCAAGCAGGCGACGGGACGCAAGCTCACGAGGTAGGCATGTCTTGGTGTGTAGCTGATCACTTGCTGGCAAGGATTAACTTTTTGCTTCCTATCTGCTGACAAGATCTAAGCTGGCTTCCAGAGCAGAATAACTTCTTGCTTCCTATCTGCTGATAATATTAAAATAGGCTTCCAGAGAAGAGCCACACTAATAAGGGCTTGTGTCTGCAAGAAACTAGCCTCAAAGAGCAACAAGAAGAAGAACTGGTGGAAGCCCTTCCTCATTGAGAGGATCTTGGTAGCCGTCCATGCCAAGAACGGAGTGCGGCTTGCTGTGAAAGCGCTGAAGGAGGGGCCCCTCAGAACACTATTTGAAGGGCTGGTTCAAGAAGAGGGAAAGCCCAACTGGTCCATTCATCCTCACCAAAGAGGCCCAAGACAAGCTCAAAGCTGGCTTTTCTTCCCATGGTGGCTGAAATCAGATGACCCTTTTCGTAGAGGTGAGCTGAAAGTCTGGCTTGCATTCGTTGACGTATGCACGCTTCCAGAGACACTTCCAATGGTTGTAATATGGTGAAATTAAATATTTTGGCTGCTGCAGGCACTGGACGTCGAGAAGGAGATTTATGAAGCTCTCTATGCCCAGAGGACAGCTGGGAATGCAATCAACAGCGTCATCGCACAGCACATCATGATCGGCATCCTAGAGGCTCGCCGCCCTGACCTGCTGAAGAAGAACGGCGGGCGCTATGGGCCAAGCAGGCCAACTGTCCGCAGGTTGCTCAGGAAGAAGATGGGATGGACATTCAAATACAGGCACAATTTCTTGTGAGCTTGGGCTGCTTATTGTTTATAGCTCTGCCACTACATGTGCTCTTTATCCAAGCAGAACTTTGGGCGCCTACAGCCATTTCTTTGAAAGCGCCCGCTGTTGTGCAAGCGACCTAAGTACAGTTGAATTCTGCGCAAGCGTGCGACAAGCGCAGCACAGAAGCTGCCAAAGGACTATGAGCGTCTGGTGGACGAGATGAACCTGCGCATGGCATGGTGCTGCTACCTGTACAAGATTCCGCCTGAACTCGTCTTCAACATGGACGAAACATTTGTGTGGTACACACCCATGGGGATGGCAACCACATACGATATCAGGAACGCGAAACAGGTGTGCAGCTTTAATCTTTTAGGAAGCCTCACCGTGCTTGCCTGCCATGAAGATGAAATGGGTCAAATTGTACAAGTTAATGCGCTAATGAACTCTTGCGATGGAGACATGCAACCTTTGAATGCAGGTGCAAGTCACCGGCAAGGAGGACAAGTGTGGCCTCACAGCCTGCGTCACAACAACGTTCGCAAGGATTGTGCTGGCGCTGCAGCTGATCTACGGCGGCCAGAGGGAGAAGAGCTTGCCTAGGAAGGAGGCGTGCAGCGAGGCTGAGGCAGCTGGCTTCGTCTTCAGCTTGACCAAGAACCACTGGTGCACGCTGAGTCCATGTAAGAGTGGATCGAAAAGGTGAATATCCTAAATAGCTTTGTTATACCTCCGTAGGTTGTAACATTGATTGGGGTGTAGTAATTCTGGACGATACCTGGTACAAACATTTTTTTCAAAATCATCGTCACTCATAGCATTTGGTTCTCTGCAGCTGATCTACCCAGCCTATGTGCGCGTCTGCGAGGAGCGCACTAACCTGCTACCTCCTCGCGAGCAGTCGCTGTTGCTGCAGCTGGATGTCTATAGCGTCCACTGCGGCGCCCATTTAGGGACTAGTTGAAGCTGAACCTTTCGTACATGCACATCGTGTTTGTGCCGGGAGGGACTACCTCGGTTGCTCAAGTAGCCATTCTTGACAGGGATAACATTTTTCCTTTAATTGACTGCATTGGTCCTCTAATTTTGCACTAACATTTAATGCTCTGTGAGATTACTTTGCGTTGTTGTGGTCAAGCCATTGAAATCAAATCCTTGCCTGAGCAGCATTACTTTTTCCTCTCCCCATGATGTAATTTAAAGAAGAAACTCATTTGTGAGTTGACAAAACATTCATTATTGCGCAGGTGGCAGATACTGTCCTCAACAAGCCGTTCAAGAACGTTGTATGCCAGTGGTTCTGCGATTGGTCAGCAAGCCTCGTGGCAGAGCAGGTCAAGTCGGGCATCGTGCCCAAGGACTGCAAGCTGGACCTCTCCGTTGGCCGCCTGAGGGATGAGGGCATCCACTGGATCTACGCTGGCTAGGAGCGCATCAAGGGAATGCAGCGCAGCATGCTGGATGGCTACGCCATGGCGAGCACCTTGCAGATCTTTGAGGAGGGGACATGGCACCGGGCCGCAGCCGCGTGCGTGCAGCTGGGCTTGCAAACAGAACTGCCGCGAGCGTTAGTAGCAGAGCTGGCACACGCAAACGAGGTGCCTGCCGAAGATGCGGAGGAGGCAGATGACGACAACGACAGCGATGCAGAGTCAGAGTTGAGCAGCGGGTCGTCAGATGTAGAGTGGGGTTCGGACTTTGAGGTGCCTGCTGACAAATTGTCCATGCGCTTGAGGAGCATCCGCAAGAGAACAGCTGCAGTGAGCACAGACCCTGCTGATAAGGCAGCAGCATCTGGCGCATCAGCAGAGGATTCTGACAGTGCAAAGGTAGACGAAAAGTAGGGCAGCTCAGCTTGTGGAGCGCTCGCTTAGCAATAGCTAGGGAGTGCTGCAAAGGGTTCCTCAGGACCTTTGGGAAAGATTTGGGAAAATAGAAGTGTGCAATGGAACCGTGTTCAGCCAGCCCAACGATATAGAGGGGGACACTAACTCTATGTACTGACTGTTTGTGGTATTGCCATTTTCTCCTGCGGGACCCTTAATTAATTGTTTCTTTCTGCTGCGGGATTGCAAAACTCTTAATCTGGCCTGCGGGGACTGCCTGCAGGAGGGAAAAAATAATTCCATTTTCTGGGGTTGTGGGGTTTAGGGTGAGCACTACGATACATGTTTAATGTCCATTTACGTAGATTTTTCACAATTGCAAGTAGATTTTTTTCTACTTTCCGAACATAGTTTCATAGAAAGTAAGCTAAAAGTAGGAGAAATATTGGATTTTTCTACTTCCTTGGATATTGCTACTCTCAAATATACTTATGTGCTTTCAACTTTTACTTTAAAAATAATAATATATCGAGCTTTTTAATGTAAAAATATTTTTGAACACATTTTGGCTAGTATGTTTCAAAAATATTTTTACCCTATTTTTAGTATACAAAAGTTTCCCAAACTTTGTATACAACAAATTATAAACCCACTATTGAGCAACATGATGATTTGATAATGATTGAAAACATTTTGACTTTACTTTCTTGCATTTATGTGCAAAAATATGATTACATGAATGATAACTATTTTTTATGTATAATTGATCATGCTTTCACCCCTTTTGGTGGTACTTTTCCATGATCTTTTTCATGTGAAACCACTTCAACCCCTAAAAAAAAAAATCTTATCAAATGAATGTGCATATTGGTCAAAAAGATGAAATACTCATAAATTATGAGGGTATTGCAATCAGACCAACTAATAAACCTTAGACATGATGAGGGTACTACAAACAAACCCTACACCCATAATTTTAGGCTATTGTTTGGTATTATGTTAAAATTTTATTTATTTAAACATATGGGTATTGCCTAGAAAAAAATGGGCAAAAAAGAACCCATACCCACTCTCAAATTGAGAATGTGGATGGGATGGGATTTTCTATTCACAATGTTTGTGCTACATTAACCTTTTTTAAACCTTAACATGTGAAACACATAATCCATCACAACATATTTACCTTCAAGAGTAGGAGTATAGATAATAATTATTTGGTCTACTTCAATTTCTTCCTCAATTACTATGACATTCATTTGTTGTTAATTACGTTAGTTGATGTTTTTCCTTGGTGTCTAGGTTTTTTCCATGGATGTGCCATATTAAAAAAACCAATGGTTAATGTCTTTTGTTCCTTCTTTAGTTCATCAATTTCATCCTCATTTACAAACACAAATCTTTTGACAAAAATCAATCCCAAGATGCAATCCCCAATGGTGGTAATCCATTGCTGACTGTCACCATTGCCAGGGAGCTTCAAGCTTCCCCAAGCACAAAAAATTATAAGAAAATTATCTAAATGCAATGACAATTTACTTGTTTCAACTTGTTGTAACCTTTTTATACACAAACAATTTACAACAAGAACAATTGCAAAATATGATGTTTTTATTAACAAAAGTCGTTCAATATATTTAAAGGTCTAAAAGCCAAATACTTTGGAATTTTTATTTTTATTACAATTATTTTTATTACATTTCATTTTTTCATTATAATTAATTTTAGATTAATATATGTAATTTAGAAATTATATTACTATACTTAACTTATATTATAATTAATTAGTTATATGAACTATGTTAATCAATTTAAAATTAATTTTTATAATATTTAATTAAATATTTTTTTTTATAATTATTTTTATAATTCAAATTTGTATTAATTCTTATATTGACACTTGTCACCTATGTGTTGAACAATGAAAAAAAACAAGAATAAGCTTGACTAATTCGTCATCATCTGTAATGCATCAACACAAGAGCAAACAATAATGAATCAATTTTGCTTGTCATCATCTATAACCCATCAAAAGAAATGAAGAAGACAATGAACCTAGTTGGTTCATCATCATGTATAGCACATCAACACAAGAAAAGACAACTATGAACTTAATCAGCTTGTTGTCATTTTCTACAACATAACAAAAAAAAACAATGATAAGCCAAATTGGCTCCTTGTCATTTGCAACCAATCAAAACAAATGAAGATGACAATGAGTTTGGCCAACTCGTCGTTGTCTTCGGTGGCAATGCAACCAAAAAAAAAGGACAACAAGCATGGCTAGCTTGTTGTTGTTTGCATTGTTTCAATAAAACGACATCATAAGAAGAAAATAAAATGACAATGATGAGCCTAGGCTTGTTGTCGTCTTTTGTGGAATTTGCAAAAAAAACAACAACAATGAGCCCAAGCTCATTGTTGTTTTTTTACAACTCAACAAAAAGCAACAAAAGACGACGACAAGCCTAAGTCCATCATTGTTTTCTATGGAATCTTCAAAGAAAGAAGATGATGACGAGCCAAGCTCATTGTCGTCTTTTGAGTGCATCAACAAAAAACAACAAAGACACAACAAGCCTAACTCATCACCATATTCTAGAACACATCAAGTACAAACACCAAAAAACAACAACAAGCTAACTTTTGTCGTCATCTTCTACAATACAAAAAAACAAAAAAAGAACATAACAACACACCCTAAACCATGTAAAGTTTGCAAAGAAAATGCAATTCGTTGTTCTACTCTAGACCAGCTGAATTTACAAAGAAATAGGAAACATACCTAAAACAAAGTTTTCTTTTTTGGTGAATTTTCGCACCACAATGAAATGAAAAGGCATGCAAAAGGACTACTTGAATCAAGATTGTGTATGAAGTACAAAAGTTCAATCCTACAAGCTCTCAAGTTTTTTCATTTTGAATTTATAAATCAACTATCCATGTTTTCTATGTTTTACATTTGTGAAGGAGGTGTGAAGGTTTGATTGCAAGTTGATCGTCTTTCTTTTGTGTACATGTTTGTTCTTCATCCACATCTTATGCCTCTTAGTAGCTTGCACCCTTGAATTACACATGCTAATTATGGCGCCTCTGAAACCCCCACTAGGCTTCAAATTTCAGTTTTTTTTTTACATCCCCCTCCCCATTGCCTATTATCAATTTGAAGCCTATCAATGTTGAAACACTTAGCGTGTCACCCAATAACAATCTTCCAAAAAATTTGTTGAAGGGGAAACACAAGGCTTCTGACAATGTTGTCCTTGAAGTCAATTCTACAAGCCTTGCAAAACAAGGTGAATGCAATGAACCAAAGAAGAAAAAACAAAAGTCAGAGTGGGAACTAAATCATGTGTTTTAGGAACATTGGCTACAAGGTTTTGTTAGTCATAACCCATATGTGGGGCGGACAAGAAAATGAAGATGGTTAGGTGTAAGGTTTGTTCTGTTGTTGAGGGGAGGGAAAAGCTTTTAATGCATGTACTTGATTATTTAATGAAGCATTCTAGGATGAAAAGATGCATAGTCACAAAGTTTGGAGTTGTTATCAAGTAGTGATATGTACACAAGTCAACATACACATGGATACATTTCTACAAGGTTATAAATAGAACAACTACTGATAATTTCACATCATTCATTGTTCGGAGTTTAATGGACTATGGAGGATTGAGTCTAACTGGCATTGCCAACAAACTAATTTTCTTTGGAATAGACAAAAATTATCTTTCATAGTGTGAAAAGTGGGGTGACGACCCAGCTAATGCAAAAGTACACTCAATTTGTGAGCAATGTCCATTGTATAGCACACCGCACCAATTTTGTTGTTCCGACGTTGAACACTTTGAATTGGTCTCCAAGATCAAGTTTTTATTCGCATCCATGTACAATTATTTTTGCCATAGCCTTAAACTCCATCTTGAAACTACGAAGCTTGTTGAACTATTGCGGTTGAAAGGCAACTAAATTTTGAAGAACATCAAGACACATTGGATTTCCATGCTTTTGCCTTCCAAGCATGTCTTGAGCAAATATAAACCACCAATTGTCAAGATGGTTGAAGACAGTTCAACCATCAACACTGCCAGAACAAACTACAAACTACTTTGTGATGTGGTGACATTTTTAAGGGTTGCATGTGTGATGCCCTTATTGGAGGTGACGTAATGCTTGACCAAGTTTGCCTAGGGCCGCTAAATGTTTATTTGTGATTTCATCTCTACTATGAAGATTTGTGAGATGGACCTTCACACTATGTATTGTGATCTTGAGAAGAGGTTCCCACCTCCACACTTTTTTTTTTCTTTGATGTTGTCTTGCACAATTTTGATCCTTTATGTTTTGCTTGGTGGATAGAACCTATATCCCACATTGATTATGTTATTTTTTCTTTAGAGGCAAAAAAACATGCTTCATGTGATTAATGCAAAAATTGGGGTAAGAAGCATGGTTAATAAGGAGGCTACGTTCAATCTGTAAAACTATGAAACAACAATGTTTTAAAGTTGTTGCAAGGTTGATTATTGAGTTGGAAAAGTGCTTTCCTATTAAGGAATTGCTCAACATAACTAGGGTGATCTACCCCCAATATTGGCATGCTCCAAAAGTTGAAATTACTTTTCCAGGCCACATGGCCATTTTGCAAGCCCATTTTGGGTACAAAAACCAATAGGTGTTTCTAATATGTTTGTTGGGCTTGTCATGAGTCCTACGATTCTTGATCAATAGTCTACCTTTTTCAAGTTGGCAATGTTGAATCATTGTCAAGATGCCATGTTACGTTAGAATGATGTGAACCCAACCACATGGTTATGGGAGAGGATTGGAATTAGTGGGATTTTAAAGCAAAGACTCTCTAAGTGGTTTAAGATGACCAAGTTTTGCATTTTTCTAGTGTTGGGTGGTGTGGAGGATGAGCATACCTTTTCAAACCTTGCATTCATGAAGACAAAGCTCCAAAATCAGTTGACTACACATTTGGACCTTATTGTCCACATGTATGTTCAGACATTTTATATTCTATAAACTTTCCCATTCTACACCACCATTATTGATTGGAATGACAACCAATTATGTGATATGGGGTGATGGCTTAAGTCCTACGCAATTTTCCATCTATTGTGGGTTTGTTAGTGACTTTACAAGCTAAAGGTAACATGTATACATGGAACATGCATTAGGCAACATAAGGGCTTTACCTACAAGAAGTAGTAGCCAACATATAAGACTTAGACACTTACATTTGTTTTGCTAATTTCATACCAATTTTGTATCCAACTATGGAAGAAAAATATTCGGCCTTGGATGGCCATATTTTGCAAATGGGCAACCTTGATCATAATGTTTGTTTTATGTGTTTCATCAAAATCCAAATCTACTTTAATTCTCAAATATGCGCCTAGTTGCTAGTATGAATAAGTGAAACCCAATTTTATTTTTTCCCTACAAATTTAAGTTCTACTTCTATGCATGTAATATAACTAAGTTTGAATGGAGGTAGTGCATGAGCTACATTGGGCAGGATCCAAATCTTGGATTAGGGTTCAAATCCCCCTCTTGTTGTTTAGGGTTAAAACAATTGTGCATTTGTATTTTCCGTTTGTTAATGGTTTACTATTATGTATGTACATGACCTAGGAGTTTAAGATGAAGATGTGAATAAGTATATATGATTAATAGTTTTGGAAGAATTTTGTACATTCAAATTCAATTTTAAAATATCGCATATTTTCTTGCTAGAATCTACACTAAAAAGTCTAGTTGGTTATTTTATAATAATGCCAAAGTTTCAAAATACATAACTGTGGTAATCTACTAAAAGCATATCCATGAAGTAATCAAATGTAGATGCTTCTAACATCAAGCGATAAGTTCTCTTTGTTTCTCCCTTTGTTTTGTGCCCTAAATCTATTATTGTTTTGGTCATACCATGTATAATGCCACATTTAAGTTGGTTTGCTTTAACAAGTAATTAGTTGTAAATCATTTGCAACATTATGTATGAACATCTATAAGAGGTGACACAAATGGACATTGGAGTGTGCAAATGAGATAGTAGTTCTATTATTTTGTTCAAGGCTTGAATATTTTAGATTGGTTCTAATGAATTCTTTGTAGCTCAAGGGTAAAAGCACTCTAGGGTGGACCAAAAAAGACACATGTGGTGTCCTTAATAGTACGTTTTTATAGTGTATTTTGATTGTGGCCAAAATGTTACCATCTTATAATCACTTTATCCTAAAATTAATTACATGGGCACCTCTTAAACATCTTAAAATTTAAGGTTTGTGAATATATATATTCCACAAAAATCATGTCCGAAAGGACTTCATAGAGTTAGTTCATAATTTTTTTTTATAAAGTCCTTATATTTCCATGCCATTTTGAAAATGGTTTGGAAACCATTATTTTGAAATTTTCATGATATTTATTAAGTGCAGAGACTAATAAATGACTCCATCAATGAAAAATTTGGAAATTGTGAATCCATATGCACCCCTTTGTGTATTGTTACATTTTAAGGGGTCAAATTTAAAAGTCCTTCATTTGAAATTATTTATATTGTTTTGATTTGTTTTTTTTTCTTTCACAAGTAAATGTAATTAGAATCATTATATCGAATATCTATAAAATAATTATTATAACAAATACATGCATCATACATTTGAACCCATAGAAGTGCAAAACATTGGCCTATTACGTGATTTTATGAACACTTTAATTTGCAACTACCTTTAATGGTGATTTTTTGAAGAACTATTTTAATTCTATGAGGTTTTGTATTAGTGTCAACCAATAGACTAATTATCAAAGAAATTGTTGGGTGTGGTGTTTCAACATGTGGAATTTCCAAAACGATTCTTTCAAACACCTATCAATTATAAGGAGAAAATCCCTTCTTCTTAGTTGCAAGCTCTAATGTTATAACTACAACAAAGTTCTATTGCTCCAGCTCAAGACACAAAGATATTGTAGTTCTAGTTACTACTACTAATTATTTGTTAAATCACCTACAAATTTGATGAAACCATGAAAAAAAAACAAGTTCATGAAAAAAAAATTAGCATTAGTTTTCAACTGACTTGGTGTAGCTGGTGTTGGCTATCTTCCATGATAAATGAAACATTACTGTACTACTATTACTATTGTTACAACAAGGAGAGAACTTGCAGGAAACATTGTTAAACTTTATAAGAGATGGGTGAAAGGAATCGGTTGTTTGAATTTTAACCTTGCTATTAAGGTCTCCTTATGCCTAGTATGAAATCTTTCTACCCATATTTTCAAATTAGATTGCTATTGAAGTTGATTGTGTTGGCAGTGGAGTTTTTTAGGACAATGTGCTTATAAAGTCATGGGTGATGATTCTAAACTATAGAAAATGGTTAGAAGGGGCCTTGACAACTCTCAAGTAGTTATGGTGAAATTATGCAACCTCATATTTAGAAAATTTATATATGTAAAAAACATGTATTAATTCTCATTTACTAGATTGATTCACTGCATGGTTGTGATTTAACAACATTAAAACTAGTGAAACTTGTAGATCTTGGGGCATTTGATAAGTATGAAGTAATTTGACATAATACCCACATTTCAAAATATGTTCATATCAACAAATTTTCCAAAGGAAAATTTCAAGGTGATTATTAGACTTTTCAATAATCTGATGTAAGTAACATATTTTAATGTTGATCAAAGAAATGTATGTTGGGCTTTTTCATAATACTTATCACATGTTGTTTACATGATATTTGCCATGTTGTGGCATCAAATGGTTGATTGTTGTGAATATAGGTGGAGGTTGAAAATGATGTAGTTAACCTAGACACCAAGGAATTTATAGCTGTAAATGAACACATTAGTAAAGTCAAGCCATTGTTTGCATAACTTGTCAACTTGTCAAGATGGATAGATTGTTTTTTCATAAACGTGGTTTTGAGGAACAGAGGAAAGCCCCAGAAGCATGCATCATTCCCATAATGATTTTTTTATCTATACCAGGTTTTGTTATCAATGGACAAGAGGAAGGGAAGATGCCATTAGTGAATGTTTAATTGTAGACAATGAAGTTGATGAATCAAGTATAAGGCACAAGAACCCCAATTATGTAAACATCAACAATAATGCAACAAAGAAAGCCATTTCTTATGATGTTCCATGCAACATGATGCATTTCCTTCATTTTCACACTTATTATTCACACAATTTATTAGCCAAAAAATGAATGTGGTTATGGTTTTTCAGCCACCTATATTACCTTCCATTGCATATAGTAGCCACCTACATTGAAGTAATAAAAAAAATACCCACTTGACCCTAAAACATTGATTGATTTCTTGCCACCCTGTTATGAACAAGGACTTTTCCATGTAGCAACTTCTTGAGCTAAATAAAATTTGGATAGCCAATTGAAGTCATTAGCCCAAAAACAAATATGCCACCTTGGCATACCAATAGAAGCACATTGTTGCCATCCACCTTACTTGGCGAAATTGGAAAAAAAATCTTGGTTGGGATGAGCATTAATTCATCCCAAACAGAGTTAGTGTAATCATGGGGGTTGGGTTATTGATGTTTTGGGTTGGGTGTATGGGCTAAGTATGTGAGTGGGGTAGGTGAATAGAATGGGTGAATGGATAGTTGGGTGCACATGGTAGGTATGTGGGTGTAAAATAAAATTGACAAAAATAGGGAAGAAAAAAAAGAAAAATTTTTTTCCTAAGTTTTTTTTTGTCTTGTGGATTTTTAAAACTTCCTCGTTGTGAAAGATTATGGTGGTGTTTGTTTGGAAAGTTAGAAGGTCAAGATGTGTTGGTTTTGGTGGAGGATGTTTGAAAAATTAAAAGGTAAGCTATTGTTTGACATAAAATCATTCATGTTTTGAATATTTTATTATTATTCCATTGTTCAAGTAACCTTGTTCCATTTTGAAGATTAATTGCAAGAAAGTGTGACAATAGTAATTAAATATTTGGTGGAGGAAGTAGGAACGTGCATGTTAATGTTGACAAGTCATTATTTTATCAATGTTGGGTGGTTATTTTTTTAATGATGAAAACTATCAATTAAAAAATTTCCCAACACTTGAGAAAATTGACTTGGTTTTTTTTTTAAAAAAATAATAAATTAGACATAGGATAATCGATCAAGGTATCATATTTTGATTTTTTAAAATCAAATTGGTCCTCAATAAGGTAGTTTCCACAAATGTGATAACAATCAATTTTCATATCTAGTTTTCATGGTTCACATTTCAATTTTATATCATTTGTTTTAAAAATTAAACTAAAAACTAATTGGAAAGTTAAAAAAACTTGCATAAAGAATGATGAAAATGTTACACAATTTTTTCTATAATAAATTAGATTTCCAAAATTTCACCCCTTTCAAATGTTCTTTCAAATGCTTTTATTTGTGCATCAATTTCAATTAGTTCCACTAAGTTAAAAAAGGTTTACAACAAATCTTAGGATCATGGGGCCAATTTGTGTTCACAAAATTAATTTATTTAAATTATTTGAATGCAAACAACATTTCTTAAGATTTATAAATATTTTCACCAAAAAAAACCCATTCCATTTCAATTTGTGAACCAACAATGCCTAAGATCCAATGGCCAAGAATCACATTGTAGGAAATATAAATTCATGTTTTTCGCAACATTGAAAATGACATCCACTTGAAACCTTTTAAAAATTAAAAATTATTTGTTGATAAATTGTTTTGTTGGTTCATTTGTGCTTGTTATGATCTCAAAATGTTCAAACAACAATCTTCATCAACACCTTGGTCAACAATGACATTTTAAAACAAGAGGTGCAAATGATGATGTCATTTTAATAACATGGGATACAAGGTTTTTCTATCATATTCCTCAATTATGGCCTTGGTTTGTTTAAGGCCAATAAATGAAGACACCAAACATAGATTCTTAAACCTAAAATAGAATATCAAAGACAACATGTTATGAACCTTTTTTTCCTCATTTTTTTTTAGAAAAAAAATCTAAAACACCACAAAACTCCTTTTAAATGTTAAAGGCCAAACAACCTAACTCAAAAGCAACAATGGAATCCTTTTCCATAAAATTATTAAAAAAAACTGAAAGTCATGTTTTTCTATATTCAATTTCAAACAAATGGAAATGGTAGAATTTAAAACATCAATTAACAACCAATGACCTTTGGATTGATTAAAAACATAAGCAGACACAATAGGGGAGAGGCCATTAATAATGATTTGAAAAATGTACCATGTCAAAGGAAGAGACACTCATGAAATCAATTTAACATAAATCAATTACTTTTCAAACTTGCAATGCCTCTCAAAAAGAGATAATTTTGTTAGCAAATTTGCAAAAGAGAGAAAAATTTGTTAGAATTACTAGTAATTGAAACCAATTATAGAAAATATAATATATATGTTTCAAATTGCAACAATACAATAAATTAAAAAGTTACCTTAACTTCACTAAAATTTTCAACTTCTTTGGGGTCAAACCAAATTCAATACATGCTTTATTCCACTTTTGACGACCTTTCCCATATCTTTTGAGTGAGGTTATACATTTTTGTAAATATCCTTATGTTGTTTTAATAGAAACATATGTCAAACTTTTTACAAACTTTTTCGTCCATTGTAGCATATTGATAGGCCTCAGAAAATGCATGCCCAAAACAAGTGCCTTGAAAACTTTCCTCTAAATTGAAATTGTCACAACTTATAATTGCTTTTAATGCAACAATCATTGTGATTTAGTTAGATCCTTTATCTTTCATATAAACAATAATTTTCTTTTTCAAGTTATACTTCAAAAATATTTCAATCAAGTTTTTGGCCAAAGTCTTCTTAGAAATATTTACAACCTCAAAAAGACCAAGTGTAACATGTTTTGGCTACCAATGTCGCAACCCTAACCTTGGGCTTATGACCAAGGCAAGGGCTTGCAAAGGTGCGAGCTGAGAGTGAAGCCCAGGATCCACATTTCATGCTATTGGGAATGTAGGAGAATGTGAGGGAATGAACCCACACACTCCCAAATGGGTTCCCATTTTGGGGGTTGGAGTCCCAATGGAGTCCCAAATTTTCAAAAGGCGATTGTAGGGGTCAAAACTCATTGGATTAAAGAGTTTCTTATACCATTGGAAAGGCCAAGAGTCAAACTATTAATTTGACTCCGACCACTAAAAGTTAAGAATCGCCTTGATTTACTTACGTGCAAGTGATGTTTCACATATCTTTAGAAAGCTCTTGATAAGGGCTACAACTTTGCTTTAGAACTCACTGCAATCAAAGGTCTACACAAGAAGTTATGGGCCTCCAAAGTCGTGGGAGTCCCAATTTTGGGAATTTTGAGACTCCCAAGTTGGGAGTTTCGAAACAAAATGACATTTGGGTGCAAGCCATGTGGTTAGGCACAAATAATACTATAAGGGGGAAGGTGGTGGCTTCCCCCAAATTCAAGTTGTGGTGAATCTTGTGAGTTTGTGTTTGCTCATGGCTCGTCCATGCACCAAAAGTGTTCCAATTACAAACTAACCAACTTGTTGTTTGGTTTGTGCAGGTCTGAGTGAATAATTGACTTGCTTGTCATTTGTCTTAATCCCCATCTTGGAGCTCCAACACGCCCCTCTACCCCCGAAGTGTTGCGAGCCAGGGAATGTACCCTAACTCCTCATCCTTCTGTGGTTTCCACCTTTGGACACGCAATTGAATCTATCAAGGAGTTTGGGGGTGCATCAACCAATCCCCTTTCAAAAAATTGATCACACAAGCAAATACATCATGAAATTTTTTTGACATCCAAATATCAAAACTCATTATTGCAAAATTACATTCCACCAAAATTAGTAAAACATATAACTATTTAGTTTTATCCACCAACTCAAGAAACATTTGTTGTGAAAACAATTTTTTGGAATGAAGAAAAATCTTAGTACAAATGTAAACATAAACATTTCATTCACAAACTTTCCACAAATTACATGGGCAAATGACTTTTAATAATCAACAAGCCCGTATCCTTAAAAATCAATTTCTATTGCATATGATCTTTTTAGAAAGAATCTTTAATAACAAAAAAATTGACAATTGCATTGTTAGATCGATTTGGTTTTTATTTAGTAGGTTGTTTCTCCATTTTTCTTTTTGAAAAATTGTTCATTTTTTCTTTAAAATTTTTGCAATGATAGAATGGTCTACATTCACATTTTTTTCAATGTTTTTAATCCATTTGTTATATTGTGTAAAATTAGACCTTTCCTTGCTTCAAATTTAGGGTTACACACCAAAACTAGACTATTGTAACAAAGAATACATCTCATAGTTAAGGCATTTCACATCAACATTTTTGTTATCATTCACATAGAAAAAACTCAACATAAATAATTTATACCATGTGACATCTAAATTATTTTTTGAACATGTAATTTTTTGATATATTTTTTAATTGTTATTTCTTTACTTTTTGGATTTTGACTATTTTTGTTTGAAGATTAGGGTTTATTTCACATTTTGCAAGCATCCTTTCTCCATTACATCATTCATGAACATTTCACATGCATTTTCATTTATCATATTTCCATTTTCAAAAAATTAGGCCATTTTAGTTCTCATAAAAAAATATAACACTCAAATGGAGAAGAAAAACCAAACAAACGTAGAATAAACCAAAACACACAAAACCTAGCTACAACTTAAAATGCAAGCATTCACAAACATATTTACAAATTAATTTAAAAAATCATTTTTTCTTGCAATTATGTAAATAAAAAATGGATGTTTTTTTAATAACGTAATCTCTTTGAAAATTCTTGCAAAAAAAACAAGAAAGTTGTGATTTTAAAAAATCAATTAAAAATAAAATAACAAAATATTTTTTTAAATGGAAAGAAAATAATTTTTTTGAAAAACCAAGTTTTTTTTTAAAAAAATTAAAAGAATTGAAATATTCACCTTTGTTTTTTGTTGTTTTTAATTGTAGTGGAACTCCATCATTTGCATAAGGTGATGGGCATGGGTAATACCTCACCATAGCACATGCAACACAAGGGGAACAACATTAACAATGCAATGGAACAACAACAACACATGGGGTGAATGGTGATGGTGGATACTTAGTAGCACGAGGTGAACAACATAATGGATTAGCAAGACACCATTTGCAAGACAATGGCAATGGGGGGTAGCAGCTCACCATAACACATGTAATGTGATCATAACAACAATTAACAATGTAAATTGAATAATAATAGTAGCATAGGGGGAATGGTTATGGTGGACCCATACTTGGTAGCACGATTGAACAACCAACAATGTGAAGGAACATCAATAGCACCAGCAACACAATGAAACAATATCAACAATAATAACAACAATGTGACAAATTAACTAACAATGCAAAGGAACAATAGTAACATGACAAAGTAACACCAATAATGCAATGGAAGAGCAACATTATTTACAATGTGACGGAACAACAACACCAACAACATAATGGGGCAACACCAAAAATGTGATGGAATAGTAGTAGCTCTAATAACACAATGAAATAACATTAGCACCAACAAGGTGATGAAGCAATTGCATTACCATCAATGCAACAAAATAACAACTTCAACAATGTGATAGAACAACAATAACACCAACAATGTGATGGGGCAACATAAACAATATTGTAACGAAACAACATTAACACTAGCAATGTGATGGGGTAACACCAATGACACAATGGAATGGTAACACCATCAACAATGTAATGGACTAACATGCTAACACCAATAATGCAAAGGAACAAAGGGTGAAAGCATGGTAAAATATACACAAAAAGTAGTGAAAACAACAAAATATTGGGGTCCTTAAATAAAAAGGACTAACAAGCAGATGATTTTATGGGGATAATAATATATATTTTTGGGTACATTATTTCTTAACTTTTGTTTATATGGACTTCAAAATCTAAATTGTTATAACCATGTTTTTTTAAACTACTTGCAAGTACTTGAATTGGACCTAAAATTTGTGGTAATTTGAAAAATAAAGTTCAAGTATTTGAAAGTAGGTGAAATATTTTTGCAAGTATTTGGTTTTTTTTTCAAACACCTCAATGGTGATGTGGTGAACATTCTAATATATATATTTTGGTTAATGGAATTTTTTTAAAAATCATCCCCAACCGTTAAAAAATGACATAATTTTTGGGGATATTTTTGAGGTATTTTTTCAAGTCCAAATGATATGACACAAATTGTTTTGAAAAACTAGAAGGATGCTAGGGATGCCAATGAAAAAAACTAATTTTTTTGTTTGTTTTGAAATGCTAGAAGAAGGTTAAAAGTTTGAAAGACTATTTTTTTGGTGTGTTCAAGTAGAAAACAAGGTAACAAATATGTACAAAATATCTTGTTTGCACCCCAACAAGAAAACAATGCAAGGGAACAAAAAACCAGGAAAAATATAACAAAAAAATTATAATATAGATTATAGAATGCTAAACCCACAAGGGGTTTTTGTATGTTAAGGTGTTGCCTCCCCACATTTGCCACCTCTTCCCCATTAAAATAACTTAACCTAATTTAATCAAAACCTAAATTAATACAAAATATTTATAATTACTTGACTTGAAAATAAAACATTAAAAAACAAAATAATCGATTTTGACCAATTGGGTTCTCATTTGGGTGAAAACCATTGGTTTGGTTTTCAACCTAATTATCCCCAAATGTGATACTTGTTGTTTTTCATTGTGAAAACCGATTGGAAAATCGATCCAAGAATTAGGGGTCCCAATGAGAACTACCCAACACTACATTTTACCACAATAAAGTGAGTAGCAAAGTCCTTAGGGATTGATGAATTCAAGATAGGGTTCAAGCTTGAAAATAAGTTTAACCAAATGAATCATTTATGACAACAAAATGGTAGAGCTTTCTATTTTTATCTTTAGTTTTTCAAAAAGACTTTTCATGTTTCATTACAATGTTATGGAAATGTTTTGATGTTTAATGTTGTCTTTTTTTCATTGACTAAATGATCTTCTTTTCACATCTTTTCATCAATCATGAATTTTACATAGTTGGTCATTTTTCTCTTCACACATGATATGTTATTCTTGTATTTTGACTTCTTTCACAAAGATTGTGTGAACATGCGCAAGTGAAACAAAGTGTAGCACTTGCCTTTTCTTGCATATTTCTTATAGTCCTTTTAGTCATGGGTTTGCTTTACCACTTTGGCTTATGGTGTGTTCACTTGGTTTTCCACTTGATTTGATTTGTTTCGCTATTTGACTTGATGTTTCAATAAAGTAGGTCATAAACATTTTTTCCACAATCTTATAGACTTGGTAATTTCCATCCACCTATTGTGTACATAGAGTTTACAATAGTCCATCAAGTTTGCATTTGAGGACATCATCCCCTATGACATTTGGATACATGGAAAACAATTTGATTTTTTATAAACCTTTATATCTTGGGCTTAAAACCATTTTCTATTGTTCCATTGTAATTTCACTTCTACATTGTTAAAGATTAAAGTTCATAGGTTTGTATCTACATAATGTCATGTAAACCAATGATGTAAGGGAAAATTTGCAATACTCACACATGGTCATTCAATACACATTGGGCTTTTGGAATAATGTGTAATACCCACATATGGGTCACAAATATGCATTGACATTTAACAAAAAATTGCAATACCCACATACATGTCATGAAAGAAGTGCTAGTTTATTACAATCCTTCCAAAGCGCAATTGGAGGGTATGTAGGTACTACATTTTGGGACTATGTTTTCAACTAATAACCATGAATTTAAAATGGGGGACAAAGCCATTACTTTAGTGCAATATTCGCATGTGGGTTACAAAATAGGTGCTAGTCTTGGGAACCCCAAACCATTTTGAATTTGATGATTTGAGATTGATGCGGTTATTGCATTTTCAAATTAAGTCATCACCCAATTACTTTTAACTAAAACAATGTGGTTTTCATAAGTCCTCATGTGTGGGTATTACATTGTACAAAACCATTCTAAAAATGTAATATCCACATCCCATGGTAAATCATACAAATGGAAACAAAAGAGTTTTCCAACAATCAATTATGCTTTGAATTAAAAAGTTACAAATGAAAAAAACTAATGAGTGACAAAATTTAGCCTTAAAGTTTAAAGCTAATTAGCCCAAAAACAAACATAAAACCCTAAATAATCTTAATGGTAAATGCCATAAACCCAATAATTATACAAACATATCTAAATGCAAAAATAAATAAATTGTAGCAAGTGGGTAGGTAGGTAAGGGTGGGGTAAGTAGGTAAGTAGGTGGGTGGGTAGTTAGGTGGGTAAGGGGGGTTAATACATAAGTTTTGCCAAAAGTTAGAAGTTTAATTAGAAAGTAAAAAGGTTTTTCTAAGAAGTAAAGGTTTAGTTAGAAAGTTGAGAGGTTTTGTTAAAAAGTAGAGGTTTAGCTAAAAGGTTGAGAGATTTTGCTAATATATAGAGGTTTAGCCAATAAGAGATATAAGTTTTGCCAAAAGTTAGAAGTTTAGTTAAAAAATAAAAATGTTTAATTTGAAAAGTAGATAATTAGTTAAGAAGAGATAGAGGTTAATTGAAAAATAAAAGTTTAGCCAAAAAGAGATAGAGGTTTTGTCAAAAGATAAAAGTTTAACCATGCAAATATAAAAGTTTTGCTAAAAGATAAAAGTTTGTGAAAATAGAAGTTGTGTTCTGAGCTAAAGTTTTAACTAGGAAAATATGAAATTTTGTGAAGGATTAAGAATTTAACTAGGAAAAAATAGAGGTTTAATCAAGAGCTAGAAGTTTAGGGGAAAAAAAAAAGAAAAAAAAGAGCGAAGGTAGGTAGATAGGGGATTGGCTAATAGTTGGTAGGTAAGGCCAAGATGTAAGTCAGTATGGTAGCTAGGTGGCAAGGTAGTATGGAGGTTAAGGTTGAAAAAAGCAGTCAAATTAGTAGAAAAAAAAAAAAGTTGACTGTGATACAATGTTGATTAATGTATGGTGAGGAGGAGGATGAAAAAATTACAGAGACCATCCTATGGATAGAATGGCCAACTGGTGCATTGGCGGGTGCTGATTGACTCTGGCAGGGTGAACGAACACCCACCTACTACTTTGACATTTTGTGAGCAAGGCTTCTTAGTGACAATATTAAGCCTCGAAAAGGAAGGTTTAGGGTCCCTTTAATGTGTTCACACTCATCCCTTTGATCCTTTGGGTGTCCATGTACTATAATCTTCATATTGTAGCAAATGCACAGGGACACATGACGAAATAGATGACATCTTTGCATCCAGCATTGCAAAGAAAAGCTGATTTCCACGTGATTTGAGAATAATTACACTTTTCATACATACACGATTTGGGGTCCTTACTTTTTTTTCTTCTCATGTTCCCTTGCTGGGTGTTTTTCTTTTATTTATTTATTTATTTATTTATGAACCAATAATTATCACTTCAAAACATTTGTTCTTTTCTTTTTTTTAAAAAAAATCTCTGGTTCTCTGGACCGGGTGTTTTTCCTTTATTTATTTATTTATTTATTTTTGAATCAATAATTATCACTTTCAACACCTTTGACGGGTGGTTGGGAGGTGAAAGATTGTTTGCTACTTTTGTTCTTGAACATGGCAATTCACCAAATTTTGCTTACACTTAGACAAAACCATGAGAAATCTTTCCTTGCGACATAAGAGAGAGAGCAATGACATTTTTCTTAAATCTTTCTTTCCGTCCGTCCAACTTTTGATCTCCCTTCCTTGTAATTTCCCCTTTTCTTTCTTTGGAACAAAAGTCTTGCAAGTTCTCATCGTCAAAAAGCAACCACCATTTCACGGGTTTCCAATTCACACCACGTCTAGTATGTTGAATGTTTATCATCCTTGAGGGATGTTTATCACCCTTAATGTCTCTGCCCAGTTAAAAGGCCTGTTTATCATCCTCAATGTGTGTGCGACCAGAAGATCGGTTTTTCATCTGCCCGTGAAGAGCCAGTATGCCAGCAGCAGATTTGTTTTGCATCCGCCCGCGCAGAAGTGTCGGCAAGCTCGACATGTGGGAAGAGACGAGAGAACGGTCGCTGGTTGCAGTCGAGAGTCTAGAGTCTAGACGCGGAGAAGGCGAACTTTAAAAGAGCGAGCGAGCTGCCTTCCTGCCTGCCTTTACGCTCGATGTTGTTACGTCTTCTTGGTCCAGTTTCTGAATGGAATGGCCAAAGCTGCACTAGAGAAGGAATTTAGTTTCGTTGTCAACATCGATCGTAATATTGAAGAACAAGATGGGGCTTCATCTCCTACTCTGAAATACTTGGAGACTAGGGCTTTGCTTTCAGAGCGCGACCGTTTTGTGCGGGAGTCGGAGACCAGGGACTCGACCAACGGGGTTGAGATAGAGTTGGCGGATCAGGGGCCTCCTGCAGCATCAGCCGAGAGGAACGAGGAGGAGGAGGAGGTGGTGGTGGACGGTGAGCTGGTGAATCCAAGAGAAATAGAGGCTGAGCGTTTGCTTGAAATAGATAGTGTGCCAAAGTTGAAACGGATTCTGAAGGAGTGGGAGAAACGGTTTGAGGTGTCATCGTTGAGGATAGAGAAAAAGAGCACTCGAAGCATCAACGCCAAAAATGAGTTGTACCAGTTGATTGGGTTTTACTCTGTGTTTCAAGGTGTGGTTCTTACTGCTGTGGCGCAGACAAGCCTTATCCAGTGCCAGCAATCTTGGGGCCCTGTGTCGCTGTCCCTGTTGGCTTCAATAGCTACTATTGTAAGTGTGTATATCAAGCTCAAGGACTACGGCGATCACAGGAAAGCTCTCGAAGAAGAAACAGCGATTTCCCAGGTGAGAGCATTTCTATCTCCCCATCTTTCTGTTGGAACGGGGCAGTGAAACAGGCACAATGGCCTGTACGCGGCATGTTCCATAACTTAATGGTTTTCATGATTTGCACAAATGGGCTTGTGGATTTGCAGAATGGGTGGGTATGTGGATTTTGAGCAATAATTAGGTCAGGCAAAGTTTGTCCATCAGGCCTTGTAAGGGGACTAATTAGAGACAGAAAAGGCCACATGAAAACCATTACATATTAGGGAACCTGTCAAGTACAGGCCACAATGGCCCAGTTAGGTGCCCCTAAGGAATTTGGGTTACCCAAAATTTCTGAATGGGGCACAATCAACTGTACATGGCACATTCCATAACATAACGGTTTTCATGATTTGCAGAATGGGCTTGTGGATTTTCCACAGTGGCCATCATGTAGATTTTGAACAATGTTTAGGTCAGGTAGACCCAAGAAGATTTGTCCATTGTGCCCTTGTGCAGGGTTCTCACAAAGCTGGACCTTTTTAACTGCAGGCTTTGCACCTTCGGATTTCGAGGTTGAAGCAAGAGGGGAAAAACTTTGAATTCCCTGAGATACCGTTTGGAAAAAAAACATCAAAAGGATTGGCGTCTTTATGTATTGTGGCTGTGATTCTAGCTCTGATTCTTTTTTCAGGCATTACCGTGGCCAGTTGCTTTGCCATACTCTGTCATCCTCGTGATCCATCACCGTCCTCAGCACCACCATCAGCATCACTGTCATCACCACCACCAGCCTAGCAGGTATCAAGCCAAGATCTCATGGGTTATCACTAATTTATGACTGGAACTGATATGTTACTTTGTGTCCTGTACTCTGCATTTCATGATGGTTTTCATGTAGGAGATGCGCCACCCTGGATTACTAAAATGCTTTTCAAATTTAGACAGCTGAAAATACTTTCAGCACCTTTGAGAAGAACCATATGTGCCAGAAATCAAATGTAAGAGTGCACAAAGGTCTTTCAATATCTCTTTTGACAGTACCTCAAGTTTTCATGATCTTTCATATGCATCCTATTGATGTCTTTTGCACATTTAGTTGTAATAATAGACCACCTGATCAGTGGAAATACTGACTGAAAGGGGTGTGAGACATCTTAAGACTTAAGAAAATTGTGCCTTTATCCATATTGAGGTTTTTTCTGTTTCATTTTTTTGAAATATTCTGTGTCAGCATGGAAATGAAGAATAAATCTTCCTCTGGAACTCTCTAAATTCCTGTGACAATGTGATAGTGTTTCTAATATGCAAATATTCCTGTTAGCTTAAGTGATGTTTGAAACTGGTGGACAATGCTGACGACATGACTTTCTCCTCTCCTTATGTGCAGGGACAAAGTGAAGCCCTAGCTGCAAAAGTCAGTGCCACCACAAAGGATAAAAATGGGTAAACTGAAGACAACTCTTGTCAATGATACTAATAGCACTCTTCAGTTGTTTGAACAGACATCAAACGGGGAGTATACACGGCGAGCTAACTTGTTGGGAACCAGCAGTCAACCGAATCGCAATGTAACAGTTGAAACTACTGAAAGTAGTCCACGAAAGACAAATATTGTGGGAGAGCCTGACTATTTGGTTGAGTGTGATCCACATCAAACATACTGGACACTGAGTGTGTGGCATGGTAAGGAAGTTGTGTTGAGTATGAGTAGTGATGAATTGATCGACTGTGCTGTCATCACTATTGGATGGGACGAGGATAAAAAGAAGTTCACCAAACATCTTCAACCAAGGTACGTAATTCTGACTATTTGCTGAACAGTAACTAGGATTGTCAAGAATGCTGTTTATTGAACCAAATTATTTAGGGTTTAGGGTTTACCCTAAGCCCTAAACCCTAGATCATTTATTGTTCAACTTTTACATACTGAAACTTCAAAGAGTTTTAAGAATTCTTCCAGGAGGTTTGTTGCTAGTTTAACAATTTTCTGCACTTTGAATGAAAAAACCTCCATCAATTCTGTCTTGTACTCAGAGGTCTTCATCTTCTATTTGCTTCATAGTAAAGTAATGCTTTTTAAAATTTGATTCCAATACCTATCTGTTACAAGTTGCAAATCCTTTTTAATTTGCTGGACCTAAATGTTATCTATTGTTTTGGGTTTCAAGGCCAAACACGAGACAGCCAAAGAAGAAACCTCCTGTGGCAGGTCCTCCTGCGGCTATGGTGCTAGACACTCCAAAAGGAGATGCCTCTCCAGCCCCTCCTCATAGCAAGGTATCATGGTGGAGATCCATCTTCAGAAGAAATAAACATTGAACAGTGCTGGTAATCCAGCGTCATTCCACAAGTAAATAGTATGTGTAGTAACCTAGTTCTGGATGTAAGCTTTGTTGTTGTTTCATTGTATATGCCACTTGAGTGCTAGCTGAGATTAGACCTAAATCTTCCAAATGCTTCTGAAATTTGGGACAAAAACTGAGGAAACTTTGATTTGTTAGATTCCTTAAAACCCAGCTCTGAGCACAGAGTTGTATACCCATTTCCACCTTAGTGTCTCAGAAGCCAATGATATGAAGAGGAATAATCCAAAATATTCTGAAATATGTATATCTCTAGTATATAGATCTGTAAAGTCAGGAAAAGAAAGCACCAGTACCCTGAGTCATACATGGTGAAATTAAAAAAAACCCTGCAAAAAAGTACATTAACATTCAAGGGGGGGTTGAAATTCAGGTACACCCTGTCTTTCTTTTTTTACTGAGTGCCTCCATTGGTGCTAGTTAGATTTTCACTACTCCTACCGGTATAGCTACTATGATTCCTCAGGAACCTTGTGCTTTGAATGCTCAGCATTTTGTACTGAGTTTCAGCATTTCATACTGAGATTTTATAAAATTTCCTTACTTTGCGGATACCACTAAAAGATGGGTTAGGCGGGTGAAAGGTTTAGAATTTGAGGTAAAGCTCCATGAGTATCTTGGATTCAGCGCTCTCCCTCCAACCTTTGCACCTGCAGCAAACATTCCACTATCCTCAGCCTTCAACCTGGATTATACCTGCCCTGGTAAGGGTATAAAGATTTGATCTTTGAATAGATCCAGTGCAGTTTTGGTGAATGTTAGCAAGTATATGAGCAAAGAGGTGAGTTTTTGTGCAGTGAATTTTCACTATTTTGCTAGACAAAAATTGAGAAAAATCTTGGGAAATTTGTGTTTTTGCTGGTGCAAGAGGAGTTTTCCTGCAAAAATTGGCCACATTAGTGAAATCAAAAAATTGCAAAATAAAAAAGTCACTGGAGCGAAGAGATACACAGGAGCTTTCTTTTTTAAGATTAGCAAGGTCTAGTTACACAATTTAGTTCTAATTAGTTAACATACACACCTTCATTTATCTCATATAGGACTGATGTAAAAACTTAAAGGAGAATCAATAACATCCACTAGTCCATGGGATGCCAAAGCATTTTACGTTATACAATGAGAAGTTTTTGGTCTGCGTGAAAACAAAGTGATCATCCACTAACATTCCCACCATGATTGTGCAGGAATGGTGATCCCAAGCAATGGCATTTTGAAATCTCAATTCACATGATTCTTCATTTTCAAGGAAGTTGACTACTTCAGTTCAAGAACATGCTAAAACATGAAATTATATGGTATGGGTGTGTTAGGTATTTATTGTAAGACATTAATTTAATGTAGTTTAATATTTGTTGTTGGAACTTAGTTTAGTGTGAACATGGCTCTTGAGTGCTTGTCAACATGGCGTTTTGCAGCAATGAGAAGACAATAGCAGTGAGTGAGTTTGAGAGAAATGACTCTACACAGTGGGTACAGGCCATGATTGGCACATTGAAAGAAATGATCAATCCTTTTGTTGATGATTTTGATTTCAAGCTCCTTGCAAAGAGTCCCTTCTGTGGCCTACCCAAGATTAGTTTTGCTGGAGGTATCATGCAGCAGCTATATTCTTATGGTCAATTAGTACAGTATTTAATCCTTCATGGCTACCCAAGTGCTTCTTCTTGTGGCATCTAACAGCCTTTAGGGCTCATATGTGCATATGAATGCTTGAGAGCCTGTATTAGTGTCCAATCTTTCGATGGGTGCACATGTTGCTGCTGCTGTCAACTGCTTAAAGACTCACTCAAAATGGTTTGAATGTAAAACCATAGGCATAACTGAAGACCTTGCTTTAACTTCTGAGCAAAGTGGATGTATGGACCATAATACCAAATTGGCAATTTGGTGTTCTTCTAGTTAGGATAGCAAACTATGTTGTATTCACAAAAATCTATGTATGTTGCCAGTAGCCTGATGGTTGGAATTCATGGCCACCACTTGCAAATGTGTTGTGGGTCTGAATCAGTAGCACACCAGATTCTACCAATGACATAAAAATCCCCATCAATATACTATTAACTTATGGAAATGTGACAGATACTTGATACAGACAGATTTCTGTATGATTGATTTGTTTGGCCAATTTTTTTCAGAGCAGATCATCAAATTATAGAATAATAATCTGCTCTGAAGAGTTTGGGTTTCACAAAGGATACTTACTCATTCCTGTTGTATTTTGTTTTGGATCTGTTAGGACTTATTTTCCCGTCTTGTGATGGTTGACTGAAATATTGGATACAGGGACACTCAGGGCTGATGGCATGGCAGGGTTTAGGGCTTACCCCAATTACGAGCCACGGCATTCGATTTGGATACACATGAAGAAGCTTGGCTGTGTGTGCATTCAAGTAAACTCCCAAGTAAACTCCCTCCTATTGCCAAGATTGCTGAAGTTTGGTGGAGAGATGTTAAGTACATTCTTGAATGAGAAATTTTTATCAACACCCTGACTGAGCACCATTAAGTACAAGAAGATCTAGGCTCTATATTGGTTCTGAATTTAGGATCTTCTAAGCATTTCTTCAATCACCATATCTGTCTGTCTTTCTCAAGCCCTGCGGCTTTTGGAAGCTCCTGTGTTGAGAGTGTCCTGCACAGACTGGTTATGCGAAACCCCACCGTCTCTTTGAAAACACAAACTTGTTATTTGTAGCCACACCAATATGACTAGCTGAGTATTTTGGAGGTAATATAGCTAAAGATGCAGCAGAAATGTGAGAAAATGGGAGTACTTGAAGGTGCTACTTTGTGAAGGCTCCTGTTTCTTCAAAGTAAATGATAGGTCAACTGTTTTGCACACTAGCTTATGATCAGATGTGGGAAAATGTGGGTTTGGGTAAGCGTGAAATCTCCGTAGCATGAATCCTGACAGAGTGCTCCTGTTGGGTTCCTGTACAAGCTGCTTAATCTAGCTTTGCTATCTCATCATCCCTCGCTTGATTTTGGGCTGAAATTATTTTACCAAAGATTTTTGAGTTTAAAAAATTTTGAATTTTAAGGTTTGGATTTGTAATTCCATTCATGGGATATATGAGAAGATTGGAGCAGATATATTTAAGTATGAAGATTGGACTTCATACTTTGACTTTGTTTTGCTTTGTAAGAAGAGATTCTATGAACGTATGAAGAAGACTTCTGCAATACACAACAAAAAACAAACCCTCTGAGAACTTTATTTCCTCTTCCAACATTTGACTGCAAACAAAAGCCCTTGGCTGCTTTGCTTGTGTCCTCTCCAAAATCCAGAGATTAAAAAAAATAAAATAATTATGTAACCAAAGAATAGTGTAACCACCAAACTCATGAAATCCATAGCATTAGTCTCTTGGGAGCAGTCTTTTATATATATATATATATATATTTGGTGAAGTTTCGCCAAAAGAGAAATTGATTTTAAAATTTTTAATTTTTGGAAACTGAAGTGGTTTTGGAAGTTTTCAAATAGCCAGAAGTGAGAAAAAAAATCAATTTACCAGATAATCAGTTTATATTTTATTTTCAGAGACAAGCCAAAAATATAGAAAGATGATTAAAGATTTATACTTCATGTATGTGGTTTATAGCCAGATTTGGCTAAATCTTCCCACAGAGGATGATTGATGGATCATCACTTTTTTCATATCTTCCTACGGATGATTGCCACTTTGGCTGCAAACAAAAAATCCAACAAAAGTTCCGTAAGAAAAAAACATAAAACATTGTTCCCAAGACATCTGATTGTAAGCTTTTTTTCAAAAAGAAAAAGACTAGGGTTTAGTTTTCTGGAGAAGGCTGTAAACGAGGGAGATGACATTCAGTGTCGGTAATGCTCTGCTGCCACACTCAGTTGTTGAGTGCTTTCCTGTTTACTTTACTCGAGTCATAAGCCATTACTCTCCAGCCACAGTAAAACCAGCACCCACCAGCACTCCATCCATTGGATGCCCATTATTACTCAGTTGTGGATGAACCTTAACTGAGTTAATATTTGGTTTAACCTTGGTAACCAATTCTGTAAGAATTAGGTCTCATATATAGGTACATAGGTAGGAAAAATAGGTAACTACTAAGTAAGTAAGTAAGTAAGTAAGATAGTTTATAAATAAATAAGGGCTGTTTTTACTACCTACTAACTGAGCTAACCACCATGGTTAGTTATAGAACTGGAACCCAACAGAAAACTGTTTCCTGACCACTTACCATCCATCCTTCATGGTGCTGCGCTGGTGGGTGCTGGTT
>Ga0116231_10003870_pt1 | contig 30698 bp, 16 predicted proteins | sample S1TSphgellanicum_2_FD_89695 | JGI IMG/M metagenome (GOLD analysis project Ga0116231, IMG submission 89695) | Host-associated microbial communities from peat moss isolated from Minnesota, USA - S1T2_Fd - Sphagnum magellanicum MG | ecosystem: Host-associated > Plants > Peat moss > Unclassified... | reverse complement strand
GAAGTTTTCCAACTTGGCGAAAAGAAAAAGAGAACTACAAAAGGTACAAAGGGTTCTTCTTGGAAAAATGGATCCAAGTGCCACATTATGAGGAAACAGAATCCAAAGTCGTCACATTTACATGTTCAGGTCATGGGGGGGCCGGGGGCGGGTGTTTCTGTGGGTTGAAGTTTTCCAACTTGGCGAAAAGAAAAAGAGAACTACAAAAGGTACAAAGGGTTCTTCTTGGAAAAATGGATCCAAGTGGTGCCACATTATGAGGAAACAGAATCCAAAGTCGTCACATTTACATGTTCAGGTCATGGGTCCCCATGGCCAATGTACTGTTCTGCCTCACATCTAGGCTACCTTACCCTGAGGTCAGTTTCGTCATTATATAATCCTCAAAATAGTGAAATGAAATTTTGTGAAAATATGAAGTTTACATGTTGAAAATCATCATAATTATCATACGCCACAATCTGAATAATTTCACTACTCATATCACAATATTATAGTAGATGATGGAAATATATATAATTTCAAAATTTTAAAACGAATTCCATTTTTGAAAAAAAAAAAACTTATTCGTTTTGTCAATGTGGAAACCTAGGCAGTCAGATTTGGCTCATTAATTCTCTTAATGGTCGTGAGTCTACCTACTTGAAAAAAAATGACCAAAAAAACCCCTGGAGGTGAGATTGTGGACTTTGGTACAGAAATTTCATGGTTCCGATTCGTCTGCACTCGTTTCTACGGTGTTGATTCATTCTGCTCATGGGGTGGGAAGTACAGTAGGAAAGTGGGAGTACCCGACATCTGTTTTTTGAGCAAATTTTTTAGTGGGAGACACATGCGTACTTATGGCTTTATAGCAGATTATATGGAATTCATTGTGAAAATGTGGGGACCAGTGTTTTTTTGGGTGCGAAATTTCGCCAGAATTAGGAAAATAAAAATAAAAACTAAATAAACAGGAAATATTCCCTTTTTCGTGAAAATCGCCAAATTTCTAAAAACCATTTTGAAAACTCTTTTGCCTCATTTGAACTCTGATTTTAGTTTGGTAGCATTTTTAGGTTACACTTTTTATTATTTAGACCTGTCGCCATTTACTACTAAACCCCTCTTGGAATGCCAGCCAATGAATCAATATCAGAAAATTGAAAACAATATTGGGAATCGGTACTTCAATCTTGGGGTCACTTTATCACGTTTTTACTTTTTAAAAAAAAAACAATGGAAGGTCATTTTCATTGCACAAAGATCACTTTTTATTTACATTAAACGAACTGTCTCACTCACTTCAGCGCTTATTTTGTTGGGCATGCCTTGATAGGCAAGGATATTGTGTTTAGATTCGTGATAGAGTATAGTAGCTTAAGGGATTTTGGCCCCTAGGTAATTATAGGTCTATTTTTATATCAGGATATTTGAAAGATGATATTTTGGCTTGTGTTGAAACTGGAGATTAGTTCTAGAGTTATAATAGCTTGAAGGATTAAATTGGTTTCTTTTAGAAGATTTTTTGAAGAATAAATTTTTGCATGGTGAAATATTTGAGTTTCCATAATTCTTCTTTTGCCTTAAAATACTTTTTAATGTAAATGGCAAGGCAACAGTGTGACACATCCCTTGTTTGTATAGGAGAAAAGGTCTAACTTATATGGAGACAAGAGTGAAGGCTACTGAACATTCCATGATAGTTGTGAACGATAGACCCCTCTCCCTGACTAGGTACAGTTTCAATCTATTGTATATACTATATGCGAATGCGCCTGGTGTCAACAGTGGTAGCAAGGACACTACTGGACTGGTATGACCAGAAGCAATACCGGCCTTGTAACCAGTACATACTGCAAGCCTCCCAGGGACTTGAGGTAATACCAACTTTGTATCAGTTCTATACCACTTTCAAAACCAGATGTATCCCAGGGATTTTACACATACCAATCCAGAATCAATCTTGAAACCATGTTAGTATCAGTCTTGGCCAGTTACCAAGGTGGACCTAAGTTATTCGAGCCTGGTTCCGGTTCAGTTCTGCAACTGAAACCAGGTCCCATCTCTTAGCCCAGATGGATTCAGCACTTGGGTCAAAGAGGGGGTCAGTTATGGAACTAGATTGGAACCACCCCTTGGTTATGGCATTGCAAGTAACAAGAACTAGACCTGAGGTCCAGTTCCAAACTTGTTTGAGAATCGGAACAGACTGAATTTTTTTTTACGAATTCAGTTTTGGTTGTAGGGTTTAGGGAGTTTTTTTCCTTTTTAAGAAGTTGAAGCTTGTTGGAGGAAGTTTAAGCTTCTTTGTGGCCTTCTTTTGGGTTTCTTGTTTCTTCAAGCTTTTGTGTTAAAAAAAGGCTATGAGTTTCCAAGTTTGAGGAGTTTCAAGTTCAGTTCGAAAATTTCACACTCAAAAAACAAGACACCGTTGAAACTTCAAGCTTTTTTTCTTGGAATGCCTCTTCAAGCCCTTGACATTGATTTCATTCACTAAGTTCATTCTAGATAGTGAGATAGTGGGATTTTTTTTTGAGCGGGCCTAAAAATTTAAAGCACTAAAAAATTAAATTTCTTTTTGGTAAGGGTGCCTCTTTAATGGCGAGAGTTTTGCCCATCTTAATTTGAAATTGGTGTCCCAAGTTTTTTGGCTATTGGGCATGCTCTAAGCTCCTTAGATACCTTAAGGGGTTATACCAAGAGAGATATATAGAACTTTACAACCATAAAAGCATATGAATCCACGTCCAATATGTGGGCCTTTGCCAATTTTGAACAAAAATCTTACAAAATTAGTAAGGTCATCAATAGCATTATGAAGATTTACATTATAACTAATATATTTCTCCTTAGTCTACATTTTAAAAAAGTTTTATAATTTTAAAAGTATGTGGTATGTCATAAGGCCCGATACAAAGTGATGGCTTATTGTCCAAAAAAACTTTATTTGTGGATGTTAAGGTAGTACCAACTGCTCACTTGCCCATCAACTACTTAATGTGATTTAAGAAGTGTTTTCTTAGATGGGGGCACTAATATCTTTATTGCCCATAAATTTTGTAACCACATAGGAGAGTGCCCTTCATTCTGTGAAATTCCAACTTCTTAAAGTAATGAATCAATGTTGAACGTGTATGAAAAATTGCACCAACACCCACCATAATTATTAGGGTGGTTCTTAAGGGGGTGCAAATGTGCAAACATAACCTGCACCCACACCCTATTTGTGATGTGGTTATTAAGGAAGCATTGGAGGGCTAGCTTTGTTCATTGTCTATAGTTCAATTACAACTATAAAACACTAATATTAAAATATTAAATAAATTACAAGTACTACTTAAAATAAATTCAAGTTAATTTTTCAACTCATCATAATTATACTAAATATTTTAAAAATAAATTTCAATTTTGCATTCCATCTATAGTGCTTTAAGATTAAAATTTTGAAATTATGGTTATATTTATGGGAGGATGGCATTAAAACAAAAAAATTGGTGATAAATAATAATTTATTAAATTTTTTTCAAAAAATTAACCTTTAAAAACTTGTGTTAGTTGATGTTACAAAATGCTTATTAAAATTGGTTATAGTGTTACAAGAGTCTTTTTGAACATGCAAAAATTCACTAAAACACTTCAAACTTTACATCAATACATATAAAGTGATAGTATATGAAAAATTTCCATCTCAATAAATTTCCAAATGATTTGTTTCCATTCACACAATTTTAGGACTAATTATGATAGTAATGGGTCATGTGTTTGTGACTACACCCAAGGTTCATAATTGTGATTTTCAAAAAACCAAAAAGAAGAAAAAAAGATGGAAAAATCGTTAATAACATTTATTAAGAGCAAAATAAGATTATCCTAATAAGGTGGGTAGAATAAACATTATACCAAACATGGACGAAAAAAAAAAAATTGTTTGGGTTTCAAATTACAAGGATTTGGTCTCTTAACCCTAAAGCCATGAAAGACAAAAAAATTCATAATAGCTCATATACATTAGTCAATATGAGCAAGGAAGAAAGAAATGATACCATATCAAATGAAGAAGATGAAACTATATTATGGGAAAAATAGTTTGTTATAATTAAGTTAATTAATGTAATAACAATTAAAGATCATGAATTCACAACTAATAATGTGCTTCAAATCAACCTAGGTATTATGTGAATATGTATAAAAATCCTATAGTTACAAACTAGGAAGTTGCCACAAATCCAACAAATATGGTCATGAACATAGATGAACCTCCATTAAAGGGAAAAGTAAAATAAAGAATGTTGAACACTTGAACCAAGGAGCACTATCAACTTGCCACATCCACCTACAAGAAGGATGAATGGTAGGGAGCCATTCGTCAACTATTCACAAAGTCATGTGGTGATTTTAGATTGATATTTGAACATCATGTGACAAAATGTGATTGAAAAGGAAGTAGTAGAAACAATTAGGCAAAATCAAAGGAGAAGAAGGCAAGAGAAGCAAGCTACTAAAGTTGTAAGATCACTCACATGGATTGATAGAATAGCTGAAAGGGAAATTTAAAAACAACAATAAACAAACATCATTTTAACCTAGTCAACCAATGTAGTTTCAATAATAATGCAAATATATCACAAAAATTTCCAAGTTGGAATGTGAGCTTACCCATTTGGCTATAAGGGGATTAACCTAAATAGTTAGACAATAGAAGGTCAAAGGATGGCTAGACAAGAGGCCATGGTTCAACGACAAGCAAAAGGACATGTTGTAGCATGTTGCAACAACCTCAAACAAATAAGTGATAAGTAAGAAAAAGGGGAGGGGCGGGGGGATTATGACCAAAGAACAAAGCGATGAAGATCAAGACCAAAAGGACAAATATTGCAACTTGCAAGATCAAGATTAAAGGAATAAGGTGAAGAAGGGGGGTTTTGAAAGTTCCTATAAACATAATAAGAGGATGAATGTGATGAAGAAAAAAAGGGAGGTTGGGAGCTCTTGCAAGCACAAGACAACAACAAATGTTATCAACAAGAAAGGTGAAGAAGTTGCAACACAAATGAAAATGAACATGATCATTTTGGGGGGGGGGGCGGTAAGAACTCATGTAAGCACAAAATGAAAACAAACATGACAAACAAAAAAGGGGAAAGGGCCAAGAATAAGGGAAAATAAGCAAAAGAAAAATATGGACATAACAAATAATAAGCGGGAAGCTATTGCGACAAAGATGAATAGGAAACGGGGGAGGGCTAGGAGCTCCTATAAACAAAAGACAAAGACGAAAACAACAAATAGGAAGGGGGAAAGGCTCTTGCAACATAAAAAAAGAAGACAAGCATGGGGAATCGAAAGGGGGAACAGGGAGTTCTTGTAAGCATAAGACAAAGACGAAGATAATGAACAAAAAGGGCGGAACTATTATAACAAAGATGAACACAAATAGGACGCATAGGAAAGAAGGGAGGGCCAAAAGTTTGTGCAAGCATAAGATGAAGAAGAACACAATGAACAAGAAGGGGGGAAGGCAAGGAGCTGTTAGAAACACAAGATGAAGAAAAATGTGATGAACAAGAAAAGGGAAAATTCTTGTAACAAAGAAAAATGAATAGGACAAATAAGAAAGCAAGGGGAATTACTAAAAAAAATCACAAATGACAAATAGGAAGGGGTGGGATTGGAATTACAAAGATGAAAACAAGAAAGTTAAAATAAAATGATGAACACCAATGCAAATGCCTCCACTTGCAATCACAATGAAAACATGAGATAAAAGGGTTGAAATATGAATGTGAAAAAAAAGAAATTGGGGACCAAAACCCATTATACCTCGAGAGGGATAATTTTTAAAGTAATGTTCAACTCCCTTCCTTTGGGTGGGCATATCTTAAGCACTCTTTAACCAAATTGGGCAATCTAAATAACATTAGAAATGTCAAGCTTTATAATCTATCTTTGGACCCCAAAGGTAATCAACCTTAATTGAAATCACAAATCTCATTTGAATGCTTAAATGTACTAAAACCAACTTGCTTACTTTAAATATTAGAAGTTTAATTAACATATGGTGATGAAATAAAAAATTCATGGCTTTGTGATGCAAAATGAGTATAATGAGTATTAGTGAATTGTGCAAATTTGTAAATTGAGATGAAAAAAGGAAATTATGAAAATAGTCAAAAATTTGTACTAGGCAATGATGTAGGAAATCATCTTGATTTTGAATGTCATTGCTAGTATGGTAAAAAAACAAAGAATTGATGGGAAGTTTAGAGTCTAATATAACTTTGGGTTTTATTTGAAGATGCAAACCTAATAGTAAGTGGCAAAGAATATTGAAGGTGAAATTTCAAGCTTCCAAGGTTATTATAATCTTGCAACTCTATAAACATATTTTGATCCAAATTTCAAGAGACCCATGGAGAAGAAATGAATCTTTAAATATATAGTTTGAAAATGGGAAAGATAGTGATGCATTTTAGAGGCATTCAACAATTGGGATTTTGAGAGGAGAGAAAATGTCAAATGTGATACAAGTTAGGGTCTAACCCATAAAGTTAGCTTCAAATTGAATTGTTTGAATTTGGTGCCATATATGATATTGTGCTTAAGTAAAATAAAAAAGCTCCTAAATAGATGTACAAAAGATGTACAAAGGAATGAGTTTAGAAACATCATGTGATTTCGCATGTAGTAAGATCTTGAAAGTGTATGTATTGATTGTTATTATGCTTATCGAGTTCAAGGTTTATAATATTTTCTTTAGATTACACCTTCTCTTCCAAAAAACTTTGATTGATGTATTAACTCAATTTCTTGTACTACTAACATGCAGTTTCAATTGAGACATTAAAATTTGAAGAATTGTGTACACATACACATATCACATCTCACCATCAAACATACAAAATATGAAAATTAAAAGTTTGTTTCCACTATCAACATCCTTTGACCTAGGATCACTTTGCCACACATACACCAAGTTTTAAAACATTGTTGTCCAAAATAATATTGGTTCAATGTTGTTACAAAAAATCAAAAAAAGGAAAGGAAGAAACATAAGGCTTCAAAATGATAATATGAGAGATTTCTAAGATCTAGTTTAGTTAGGTTAGTTAAAATTAACTAAAATTTGATTATTAAATATTTGGGGCATTAGTTTGAAAGAGAAACTACAGACTTTCATCTTTGCACACTTCTTTTTTGTGCAAAACTAAATTGTTTTGGCAAGTTGTTTTAACTACTAGGTATATAAGGATTGAGCTTATAGTATTTGGAATTGTGGAGTCTCACCCTTTAACACATAGGCAAGTAAAAGAAAAAGCAAGTAAGTAGTAACTGTTTTTTTTTGGTATTTTCTTCATTTAGTAAATAATTTATATTTTTTGTTTCAACTTATCTTTGAATATGAGTAGCGTAAGTTGACAACCTTTATGTTTGGGATGCCCTAAACTTCGAAGACTTTTTATTTTGAATGATTGACCAATGACTGAGGTCTAAAGAAAAAACTTTAAACATGTGACTCAATAACACTAAATTAACAGAACCAACAATTGATAACTAATGCTATGTGGGTGGGGGATCTTTTTCTCCAGGCTTAATTTGGGTAGGTGAAATGGGGCGTGTACTAGGTAGGCTAGGCTTTTAGCAATTGTGGCTGACTTCGATGGGCCTTGAGTTCTATTGAGACTTTTTTTTTTTGGCAGGGGGTGCTTAGGCATCCATAACTACAACGATAGTGAGTATTTCAGGACTGGCAATTTTCAGAAAAGAAAAAAGAGTGTTACTTTCAAGCCATTATTATTAAAGTTGTGTGGGCCAAGAGTTTAGCTGGAGATATTTGTTGTGTAGATCAATAGGCACAACAAAAGTGAAAGCCCTAATATGCTCTTACTTGCTGAAATTGGAGCGAAGAAAGAAGTGCAAAACAAGAATGTGTTGGAATGCAAGATGACAAGAAACGAGACACGGACACTATAGGAAGAAGTGAGGACAAGACAAGTGTTGGGAGGTTCTCACCGGCCGGCTGAAAACTGGCACCAGTTTTCATTCCCGGATATGAGAACTTTCATGAGAACCGGATTGAAGGTTCTCACCAGGCATCCAATATGAGAACTGGATCGGTTCTCACATTTTGAGAAGGGTCCGGTTCTCATGGTAAAAAATACAAATTAGAGTTATCCGGAAAGTCATGCCCTATTGGGCCTGAGTTGTTACCCCCATTTGATGCTTCATCCCCTCTTGGCTGTTGTCTGCAAAGTCATGAAAGCCTTGGTCCACTCTAAATTCAATTTTGGATTGCCATGGTTTGGCCTTTGGGACAAGTTCATGAGATTTTTAATTACAAGGTACATGGTCCCTCACCCATAGTCTAAAGTAGCCAGAATTTTTCTGTAATCGTCCTTTCTCGCTAATCTTGCTGGAGACGGACGTCTCTACGTTGGGCCTATTATGCTAATCCTTGCCTCGGCGGTCGTTATCTTAGGACACGGCCATGGAAGCTTCGAGGCCGAGAAATTTACCGTCAAGGAGAGTAGGATAACGAACTTCAATAATGGACGCCTGCCTGTAGTCAGGTATACCCGCCATTAGATATGAAAGCTATGTATTTCTGCGTTTCCTTTACATCAATTGTCCTATCAGTAATAGTTACAAAAGTGTGTTGTGGATGACCATAATTGTAGATAGAGAATCTTATTACTATTCATTGTGTAAGTTTATGAATGGTAAGTTTATGTATGTCATGTAGAGGAGTAATTGTTTCTTATGAAATAGGAGCAGCTTTATTAAGGCATTGTATTTGAGCAACATCATCATTTATCACATCCAAATTTAGTTCTAAATTCTTGTCCCTTCCCAACTAATAAATAGTAATATTGAACAATATACACAAAAGGTCCAATAAAAAGAAGCTCACTTAAGCCAATCACTCTAACTAGGCAATAAATACTAGTCACAACTAATAGCAATCAATGTGTGCCTAATCATTGTGACCAATCAACTAGAAACATTCTTTTTCTTTTCCAGAGTCTTTTGATAGCCATAATATCTTGCATGAATGTCGTTATTTATTCTTCCTATGTCATTATCTAAACAATAAAATCCACAGATGTTTGCAAGTATCAAATTTGGTTAAGTAAACAATGACACATAAACATTTGTGAAGGAGCCAAGTTGTTGTCCATAAACTGTAGGCTCTTGGGATTCAATTTTCACAAATATAATTGCAAATAGATGAAACCAAGCCACAAGGCTAGTTTTACAAATAGTGGGGTTATAGACAAAATTTACATCAGCTTAAAACAAACAACATCCAAACACTTGGTATGCCAAGTTATTCTACCAACAAGCACCGTACGTGGATCAAAGTAAGTATTGAACAGGAATTCATCTACGTAATGGTATGTTTGTCAACAAGTTTAAGTATGAGACTTACTTTCCTTCATTACTGTTTGCTGTGCGTTTTGATGTTGTTCCACACTCCTTTGAAGAAGTTCCGCCACGTTGAGTCGGAAGATTGGTCACTAGATGTCCTGGGTGCATCACCAAATGGACAACAATTTCAAGATTGAATTCAATCTTCAACCGTGAAGTCAAGCATTACAAGTTACATTATGTACATATAAAAATCTAACCATACACAAGAAAATTGCATATTCACCTATTTAGTATACACAAGTGCAATATTATTTTTTAGTGTTTAAGAATTAAAAAATTAGCCACAATCCTTTATGAGGAAATAGGCATTTAGAAAATTCTGTTTCTAAGGATACCTTGAGGCTTGTTCGTACATAACCATAAAAAGCATTTTGAAATTTCATGATTCAAAATGTTGTTGAATGTGTAAACCTTCTAAAGATATGTGCACATGTTTTGATGCAAAATGTAATGCATGAAACATATAATGATTTGGTGTAAACACACTGCTAATGAAAGTTAAATTATGACCTTATGAAATTGATGTTCTACAAACTTGAAACAATCAAAAGCTCAAATGTGGACTGTGCGGAATTTCATACCTTGGCACCAAAACCTTTTTGAACTCTCCATTCTCGTATTTGATGGTGATGGTCTTGTTGTCAAGCATCTCATCAGTACTCACACCCACCACAGCTTGCTTATCAGACCATAAGCGGAGTGTGGAATATGAGTCATTTGGGTCAACGCTGTGTACATAAAGGCTAGGGGAAATTCCCTCAACCTTGGTTTTCCCTGTGTTCCGGCTGGTTTTTAACACTGTTTGTTGTTTCTCATCTTCTGCTGTTTGTTTGTCACTGCTTGGTTTCAAGACACTTATCTGTCTTTGAGACCCATTTGAAGCCTCTTCATATAGGTCCAGAGGCTTCTCAGTTTCATTGATCAATGTTGTTTTTTTTTTACCCATGTCTATTGAAAACTTGCAGCTCTCAAATCAATGGTTGCTTAGTCCTCTTCTGCTGCAAGCAAAACAACCAGATTATGCCCATCAGATGAAGTCCGCCCAGTATCACGCTTACAAAATCCAATCCAATACCAAGTACTATGTATAAGTTTTGGGATGGGGTTTCTAGCTGTTAGGATTTATCTAAGTTCTTTGTATGCAGTGAGTTCAATGCTTACACATATTAATGGTTTTCATATGGCCTTTTCTGCCTCTTTTCAGGGTGGAGGCCATTGTGCCGGTAATGGAAATTTAAAAAATGCAAGGAGTTGGCAGCAGTCAAATTGACACAGATCCTAAACATGGTTCATGTTGCTTATATAACGGATTCAAGCTTACTTGTGCCAGCAGCTAGGTCCCGAGCTTGTGTCTGTGCGGCCCACACAGTACGAGGATGCAACACAGCAAGATGATGGCTGAGAACACTACAAGAGCTGATATCGCAGCCCAGTAGAAAAAATCATTCAGTCCCTTGAACACCTGTTTTCCTTTCGATCTAGTGTCGAACCAGGAGAAGTGAAATTTTTTTCCGTTTGCCCTCAATTCTGCAAGCTGATCATGTAAAACCTGCAACAATCGATGGATATTGTTAGTGTTGCATCCTGTTCTATTTGGAACGCTTCAAGGGCCAAAATTGAGGATAAATTCCAAGTTGACAGTCTAATGTGTACCATTAGCTTTTAATCAGACAGTCATGGCAAAGCCTTCGAACTTAGAAAAAGTCTAGAGCTGGATATCTCTTCTCTAAAGAACCATACTAAGAAAAGCCGGATTCTTAGCCGGGACGCTCACCTGAGATTGATGTGTTTCTTTCAAGAGACTAGCATTGAGTTCTCTATAGTTAACGAGCTTGAAATGCACGCTCACGACAGTGGCCAGTGAAGCTATGAAAGACAGCGCCGCGGGGGCCCAAGATTGCTGGCAGCCGAGGGTACTAGACTGCGCTACAGCGGTAAGAACCACGCCTTGGAACACACTGAAAAACCCAATCCACTGGTACAAATCGTTCTTCGCGTTGTTGGTTCGAGTGGTCTTGGTCTCTATCCTGTCGCGTGCCACTTTGAACTGTTTCTGCCAATCGTCCAGAAGCCAATTCAGGTTCTTGTCAGCTCTTATATCAAACAGATGCCGGGCTTTCACCTCGTCTTCATTCACGGGGTCTTTCTTGGGTATATCAATGACCACTGTGACTACGGGATCAGAAGAACAAGAAGCTTTTGACATTTGCAAGCACCTGTAAACCACTTCCGGATGATCATGTGCAGCAGGAGCAGCTGGTCCCTCCTCGGTCTTCAACACGGTAATCAGACTTTCTATCGCATCCTCTCCGTTGCTTCTTCTTCTTCTTCTTCTTTTTCTAAGTAGCTACACACACTTTCTTCAAGCTAGAAGCCGAATTTGCGGACGAGCTCTCCGAACACGATCCTTCTCTCCTGGATATTTTCGCCGAGAACGCGGGGAAACTTGTGGGGGCTTTGGTGTTTTTTCCGAAAGGAATTAAATTAAAATTTGCTACTTCGTAGTTTACACCAGCCTTTTTTCTGCTAGCTATGGAGAGCCAAAAATTGAAATTAAAAAAATTAAAAGTGCAAAAATCAAGTGTTTTTTGAGATTTTTAGTAGTCATAATTATAAGTTGTAAAAAATATCTTCAGATTTCTCTTCATGGCTGCAGAGTAGGATAGCCCAAAATGTAAAGGCTACAAAAATGTGACCCCCTGTGGCCGGTGGGACTGGAGCTACAAAAGTGAAGGCTACGAAAATGGGACACCCTGTGGCCTGTGGGACTCGAGCTACAGAAGTGAAGGCTACTTAACATTCCACAAGGGTTGTCAAAGATAGGCCCCGCCTTGACTAGGTACAAACCAGTGTTAGGCTGTTCCTTACTTTGTCAAGAACCTGGGGTTGCCCCTCTCAAAAAATAAATTACAACACCCCAGGGGTGATGGATGGCTCAGTGGTATAGCCCCAATTTAATGGCGTCAGCCCCTTGTCTGGGACCTTGGGACCTCAAAAAAGGTTCAGTTTTCAGCCCCCTGGTGGAAAGCCCTGCCGGCCCTCTGCACTAAGCTTGACTTGGGATGCCAACAGCTCTTCAGTCGGGTCAGCTGTTATCCTCCAATAAATAAATATAATAATAAATAAATAAGTTAGAACTATCTCTGTTTCAATTTCACACATAAATGCAACTGGAAATCTGGTTCCGGGTCCTGTTCTTCCCCTCAAAAATAATTTGGTTACAGTTCTGGTCTGGGTTCTGAAAATCAGACTTAGTTGAGTCTGGTTCTTATTAACTGGGACTGGAATCAGCTATTAACTGCTATTTAACCCCTAGTTCTAGTCACCCTTTTCAAATATTATTTTTCTCAAAACTCTCAATTCGGGTTCCACACCTACATAGGAGTGAGAACTTGGTTCTTGGCATGGTTCTTTAAGAAAATATAGTCAGGATCCAATTCTGAAATTTGAAACTTTTGGTGGGTACCCATTCAACATTGTTGCAAACCAGTGTCAGTCCAGGCATGTCCCTAGAATGGAGTATGGAGACTAATGTCAACACCTTTAGCAAAGACCCTACCAACTTTCAAGTTCTCATGACCTGAGGCCTTGTACCGCTACCCGCTTTTGTAGGGACTTGACTCTTGAGGTAATGCCAACTTTGTACTGGTTTCAATTCTAGGTGTTTACTTGCATCCAACTGGTAAAAACTCAAACTTGGACCCAGATGGCCCATGTTTAAAAAGTACCCTAATACCAAGACCAAGCTAGTATGAATTTTTTTTAAAAGTATGTGATACTAATATAAGTTGGTATGTTCAGAAGTAGATATGAGACCAACATTCAAACAAACCATTCTCATCCAGTCCTTGATTAAAAAAAATCTTCAGTCTCAATTCTGAAACTTTTAAATTTTTTGATGAAGCCTCCAATCCAATTCTAAGATTGGTTTTTGGATTTTTTTTTTTTGGGTTTTGATCTTTATTTCTCAAAAATAAAATCTGCTCAAGTTTAAGATTAGGTCTGGTTCCATCTCTGTTCCACACAACTAAACATTAATTTTTTTGTGGTCATATTGGTTTGTTAAATGAATCCACAGTTTTCAAAATAAAGATTATTAATATTAGTTATGCCCAAAAAATAAAAACTAACTACTTGCATAAAAGGTAGGGTCAATTTTTTTTAAATGAAACATTATATTTATCTACCAAGAGAAACTGATCTATTTTAAAAAGGACAACACCATTGATTTAGGTTCTAATTCAAATTTTGGAAAAAAAAAAATAGTGTTTAATGTGGTTTCAGTGGTTGTTCTGACAAAACTATGAACTTTCAGTCTGGATACCTTATAACCTAACCTAGAACCTAAACTTGAATTGGCTTAAATCAAAAGCTTGCCAACATTGGTATAAACTACAAACCAATGTTGTTTTGCATATGTTCCTGCATTCAAACCCTTTTGAGAGTCTAGCTTTTTTTTTCCAATCTTCTTGTATCCTGCTTTTAGCACCTTTCAAATGAGTCATATTCCTTGTTTTCGATGATTTTTTCTATTCATCAAAGTTTAGTGATCGATTGAGTCATTATATTTTGTTATATTAATTTTTAGAGTCTAGTTGTAATTTTGAAACAAAATCCAATTGATTGGCTGAATGACATAAACGAAATGATCAAAAATCATGAGAAATGCTGAGAAACATTGGTTTGTAAATAATTTATGGTATTATGTTGGTGATTTTTTGAGATTTTCTCTTAACATTAAATTTCAATTTTCGAATCCAATTGGTTGCAATTTCAACTTGGACAAGAGAAGAAGGGCTTTTCTAATTTTCAGTTTATCCATCATTGAACCAACGAAGTTTTTTTTGTAAATTCTTGTTGTGATTTTATTAGGATCGTATAAATCACAATTTAAAAAGCCAACAAAATGCTATGCACCTTTCAGAGATCCATACATATAAATTTATTTTTTTCAAAAAGTAGTTTTATCATTTGGTAGATGTAGTCCACTCACTCTAACATGTACATTTTACATAATGGCAGTTTTTAGAAACCCCCCTCCCCCAAGAAAATATATATATATAATGATGAAAGGATATACAATTTTCATGTAGGAAATAATTATTTTGCAAGAAGAAATAAATTTGGAATGAAATGGACTAGTTTTGGGGAAAAATATTCTTTTGGTAGAAGTGAAAAAAAAATTGAAAAATCATTTGACACACAAACAAGTTTTGTGTAATAGTGTGATTTAACAAGTTCATATACTTGCTTCTTGAAGCCACTTTTTTGTAGTGAGGACTGCAAGGCTAAAGCAGTTTTGCTGCCGAGTTCCACACCTGTATCACACATTGTCTTTCTTGCCTTTGGTTTTCACCTAGAGGTCAATAAATGACCTTGGGACCTACCCGACTGCATTACTTGGTCTTATCAGGCCTTTTATCACCACTTGCACAAAAGAATTAGCGTCTGACATGGCCTCTCTTCTCGAAGACCTGAAAATAAGGACAATATGGAGGTAAATTTGGCTGATTGGGAGTGCTGCCTGAGGGGACGAGGTACATAATTATCCAGGTTCCCTTTATGATTGGGAGGACCATTTTTGCGGGACATTACACTTGTAAGACCCTTCACAGTTGGCTTATATTATTTTCATGAGGTTCTTCACTCTGTTGGGCGGTTCTTTACTTGTATGAAGAACCTCAGGTTCCAGTTCTAAAATATATATTAGAACAATTTTGGTTTCAGTTTCATACATAAATGGAACTGAGAATATGATTTTTGCCCCTACACTAATGCAAATTTCTGCCTTACCGATTTTGTACAATCTGCAGTGCGCACTGTGTACCGTCGTTAGTACAACTGTGCACTGAGAGCATCTCCACCGGTGCTCAGTATGTGACTCCAGACAGTACAATTTATTGTGGAAACGTCAAAATGTGTCGGTTTAGCTCAGGAAATTGGTTTTTGTGCACCAAATTCGTGCAGCTTGCCGTGGCTAGTAAAAGGCGCAACACAGTTATGCACCTCCCAAAAACAGTGTAATAAATTGGACCTAACTGCGGATCAGTAGTTCTGATTGGTCGATCATGATTGGTCCAGGTGGTTTGCTACTAGTAGTTCCGTCGTATATGCAGTTCCACTTACAGTTTTATTGGTGGGGTTGCCCAAAACAAAACAGGTAAACTTTTAAACATATAATTTTGTATCCAGAGTAACATACTGAGCACTGGTGGTACGCAGTGCGCACTGCAGATTGTACAAAATCGGTAATTCAGAAATTTCTTCTCAACGTGCACTAAAGCAAAAAATTTCAAGCTTTAAAGGTAATTGTTGGCCATCATTTCTGGGCCCATACTGATGCGAGAGGCACTAATGGGGGATGGGGGGTCCACAGTGCCCCTGCAGATTGTACAAAATCGGTAAGTCAGAAATTTCTCCTCAATGTACACTAAAGCAAAGTTTTTCAAGCTTTAAAGGTGCATTGTACGGCAAATGGAGCGCTCACGAAATGCGGGCCCAGTGGTAAGTACTAAGTGGAAGCTTATTACTTGTCCCAAAAGCATTGTTGTAGATGTAAGGATAAGGCAGTACCACCTCGCCCAACTGGGAGAGGCAATATGGGACCTCCATTTGGGCGGGAACAGGGTCTGGAGAATAAAGGCAGTTTGCACTTTTCTTTTATTTTTTGCCCCTTTCTACATTTCAATCTAAGCCATTCATTTTATTGATCTTATGTGCATAGGGTTCTTTTTGCCACTCATTTTCCTCCTTGCAGGACAAGATCACAAGCCTAAACCCCATTCACAATATGTGTACACCCAAGATTGTGACTACGAATATCTTAGGCTTGAGCATTGAGTTAGCTTAATAAGGTTAAAAGGAGTAGGGTTTAAAGCTTTAATTTTAGGGTTGTGAAATGGCCTTAAATCAAGGTCCACTAGGTTTGAACTGAGGCAATTGTGCAATGTGGCGCTATTGTAACAACCTTGAAAGTTGAAGCTTGGATTTGATTTCATCTTTGGTGCACAATGTTGTAACTAGCAAGATATAAAAGACATTTTGAACGTTCAAGACTAATCATCCAAGTTGTTATGAACTAACATGCTAGTTGTTACAAAACAAGCTACTAACCGCATAATGTCTTTGCCCTAACATTCAAAAATATTATTACAAGTGTTATATTATGGGAGATATGTAGGTCATTATCCTTTCATCATTATTTTTGCCTTATTATTATTGTCAATATTTGTTAAAGAAAATTTATTTTTTACTTATGTGATGGTATTGTGGAACATTTGAACCCAAAATATATTGGTTTATGGTCAACCAATAAGTTTCAACAACTCTTGATATGCATTGTTCAGTGGGTGCATTTGTCCATATGTGATCAATATGGGATCCATAAATTGTCGTAATTTCTTAAAATTGAAGTTCCATTGAATATTGGTCCATAAAACTTTGGAGTTCATTTGGTTGTGTTGAGTAATAATCAAGCATATCAATATTGAAATTGCCAATTATTATCATGGGACAAGAAATTGGCATTAAATCCAAAAACATTTGAAAGTAAATTACAAACATTGACAAGGATAATGTTGAAAGTTTGTATATTGCTACTATATGAATAGCCTTTCTTGTATTTGCATTGAGTGTTGTTGCAATATATTCAACTCCTAAAGATGTAAAAGTTTCATGTGATGATAAAGTTGTGAAATTGTCATATATAATCATTGCACCATTTTGACCGTTTACACTAATCATTGAATGTGTTCTTGTATCACTGTTTGAAGATGTATTGTTAAACATTAATGTGTTAAAATATGTTTCATTGAAGCACAATATGTGAGCTATTTTGAAATTGTACTCCGAAAAAACATCATTTTTATGTAAAGCCAATGATTTGATATTGAGAAAATAAATTAATACATGTGAATCATAAAATGTATGTGGTTTGTGGACAAGTACATCCTATTGTGCAATGGTTTGTAATCAATGTATCTCCATGGCAACATTTGGATCAATTTGAATGTTTTTCATTTGCAAAGGTTGTAAAAGGTAAAAAATTTCCTTTTTTTTAACACGAAAAAGTTTTGTATATGTCAAACCATGTTTATGAATATTATTAGGATCAAATGCTAAATAATCAAGTGTTAATGCTTGTGTTCAATGTACAATACATGTTACAACCAATTGAATAGGAAATTGTGTTCTTGTTATAGTGTGAGCAAAACTTGAACCAATTTGAATATCTTTAAATATGGGTTGTAATAGTGTCCATGTAAGATGTATTTCATGTTCATATAAATGTGCATTCTTTCTTTTTGTGAGTTGACCACATTTGGGATTATTAAATAATATCCATATGACTTCTTGTGAATGGGTGAAATTTTTTTAAGGTGTACCGCATAGGACAAAAATAGCCTAGTTTTTACTACAGTCTTTTTTTACCCTATATTTTGATCCCCATAAAAAATAATGAGTCAAATGTTGTCAATTTTTTTTAAAAGATTATATTTTAGACCATTAAAATTCTAAATTCTATCACAATCATCCATAAATGTGTCTTTACATGGTAAAAAAAGACTAGGTAAAAAAGACAAAAAAGGGTGATGTTGTGACAAAATTTTAGTAAACCTTAGAGAATTTGGACCCAAATTGAATAATTTAGTTGATCCTTGGATTATTTCATTTACACCATAAATTAAAAGACCATCAAGTGTTGCAAAATTTCCAACACAAAATTCAACCAACATATTTTTCTTTACTTAAACCTCTAAAAGTAATTTTGATGTGAAATTTGCATCATTTTGTAATTGAAATGATTGAGGACATGTACTATGATGTCTATCTTGTGCACACAATATGAATGGGTCAAAACATGTAACATAGGAGCCAAAGGGATTATTTTAGAAAAGGACTACAAGTCTTTTTTTCCCAAAATTTGTTTTTGCATATAAATGAAATTTTGAATGAAATTTCTTGTAACTTGTTTTTTAAAATATTTAAATTTTCCCCAATGCATCACATGTTTTTTAAAAGTCATTATTGAACAAATATGAATTTTTAAAACTATGTAGATTCTTTACAGATTCAATGTTTCATTTTGAAAATGATCAAAATTTTAAATCATCATCAAAATTAAATTTTCATATTCTAAATAGTTTTATAATACTTTAAACTATTACTTTTCTTAATACATCATGTACATTATAAACCATTTATATGTGGTAAAGGACTCTTGAAGCTTTAAAATTTTGAAGCAATTTCAAAATATTCTTTGAATTTTCAAAGTTTTAAAATTCCACATATTTAAAAATATGAGTGTTTTTTGAGTGTGGTTAATATGTTTTTATCATGTATATTTTTTTCAATGAATTTTTTAATATTATATGGGTCCTTTTGATAGTCCTTTGTAAAATTGATTCCATATGACATAATAGGTGTACATTTTTAGATGTCTTAAATTAGAATGAAAAAATTGAATCAAATGCATTTTTATTCTAAATTCCTTGATCTTCATATGAAGGAAAAATGATTAACTTGTCATGATTATTATGATTTTAAATGGTAATAAAAAATTAATGTTTGATTTTGACTAATTCATCCAACGTCCTTTTTGGCTCCTAGTTATGTGTTGTGACCCAAATACATCCCCTTCATTTTGAAAGAAAGTTGATTCATTATTTTTTGCTTTGTTTCATTCATGTAAAATAAAGATGAAAATTTTGGATCATTTGGTGATGTATGAAAACATTGATTATTTATGGTATTCACATCTTATTACAATTGTGTAACAATTCGAAATTGATTTAATATGTTGATGAATTTTTCATCACTTTGGTGCATGACTTGTTACAATTCATATCATTTAATTTTTTCCATCCAAAACTTTTGAATTAAGCTATCAATGTTGTTTACATTAATTTTGAAAACTCCTACATCACGAACTAGCTAAACTTGATAAAATTCCCTACAATTAATTACATCAATATTTCCAAAGAATTTGATGTGAATACATTTGATTGATCTTAATTGAAGATCAATAAATTTTAATATTCTTTTCCCTATTAATGAGTTTTCATTTAATATTATTAATGTAATTGGTCATATTTCTTACTTAAATTATCTAATTGTTCTAAATTTAATGATGGTAAAACTTTACAATTAATTGATATAGAAAGACTTGAATGAATTGTAATTCCATCAATGTTAAATGTTTTTTTTTAATATATGCCATGAACAAAGTTATTTTTTTAAAGGGTTTGAATTAAGATGTCTATTATAAAAACATATCAAAGCTTGAATTAAAAACATTAATGTGAAAATTTTACTTGTACCAACACCTCCAATAAGGAATAAATGAATTGGTTCATTTGGACTTTGTTTTTTTTGTACATGACATCATAAAATATAAGATGTTTATTATTCACCTTTTGAAGTAATGAATGGAATTCATGGGTAGGCATAATTTGGTCTTGAACATCAACATTGGTTGAATTAGGAATAATGGAGACAACTATACATGGGTTAACAATATATTCATTACAAATGTTATATGGTTCCACTCTAGTACAATCAATAATATTTTGTGACAAAAACCTAATATCCGCATTAGGAAATTTATCCATCCATATGTTAATGTCATTTTTTGTTGTTAATTCAAGAGCTTATGACTCTATGTTTTCCCAATTTGTTGTGTATGCATTCATTAAAAGGAATTCTACGCATACCAACTCACACATTTGCGACTTGTGTCCAAATCAACCATTTTTTCAACTATTGATATGACTATCCTCCATGGTACCATGGTAAAAATGACTTATAATCATAAAAACAACTAAAATTTGGTTTGTAGTTGCATATGCAACTATGACTTGTGATAAATGTCATTTGGATGAAGGTGATGATGAAAAGCGAATGTATATCATCTATTTTTAGTGGCATTTCAAAATAAATGAAAATATAGTTGTTTTTGCAACTTGGGCTGTGATTTATAGGCCACTAAACATCATGTGGCATCTTATTCAACTTCAATTGTGACTATAAATCCTAGTTATAAATGCACATGAAATTAAATATAACAAAAATGAATTAACCAATGACATTGTTGGATTTTGTGGTGTAATTTTTTCCCTTAGTTTTTCTTAATGAACTAACCATTAAATGTGTAGTAAGGTTTGGGAGGTTTGTGAGACTTTAGAGGACCCATGGCAATGGTAAATATGGATGATTATTCAAAATTTCCAACATTAAATCTTATCATATTGATATATCATAGTGTTTTTTGATTTGTTAATTAATTAAGTAGGCTAAGTAATAGGCAATAGGTATTGGGTACTATTATATAAGTAAGTTAATTATTAGTAGGTGTTTTATTATGTTGAATGAAATAGTGTTATGTTTAATTAATTAATTAGATAGGTTCTATAATTAGTTTATTTATAAATTAAGCTAAATAATAGTTAATAATTAAGTAGGATATATAATAGGAAGTATGTACATGGCTTAAGTAATAAATAGTATGGATAATTAATATGTGATAATTTTTTTGTATGAATTAATAACTTAGTTATGTAGATTATGTAATTAATCTAGTTATTAGGCTAGGTAATAGGGTTTGTTTATGATACATTTATAAACTTTATATATGACTAAATTATATATCATATATTTAAATTTTTTCTATTGGTAAAATATAATATATTATAAGAATAATATAATTAAAATAATATAATTTATTATAATTTTATTATAATTTATTTATATCCATTTATAACTATTGTATGTAAATATATTATATATCACACATCTAAATTAATTTCTATTATTAAAATTATGATATGCAAATGTAAAATTGTATAATGTAAGTTTTAGAATGAAATGAAATATTGAGATACTAAATATACAATTTTATTTGTTATTATATTATCCTCAAAGTTTTTTTCCATTCATAAATCATGTGTTTGAATTAATTTTTTCCAAGGAATGGTCATTGAAATGGTATTCAATAACAAAATTCAATTATTTTTCTTTTCAATTTAGTTTTTTTTTTGGAAGAAAAAATACATAGTTGTGTACATTATTGAAAACAATTTGAGATTAAACTTTAAATCTTGTCATTTGGACCAATTATGAATAAGATATCAAATATTGAAAATGATGTTTTGTGTAATGTTTTGAATCAAATAAGGTAAATAGAATGCACATTGCCATATTGTCACAAAAAGTGAGGTGGTTTGGTGGTAAAGGAGTTGATATCCATCCTTGGGGTCCAAAGATGAATTTTCACAAATGACATGGGTTTTCGTCAACGGTGATAAATTGACCGAATATTTTTTACTTACATAGCTTACTAAGTGGAGCAAATGACCTACCTAATAACCTAAATTAAACTTTTAGTCTAGCCTAAGCAATGACACATGTTAATAACTTATAAGTTGAAATTAATCAAATTATCAATATTATATATATAATTTTTTAAATATTTAAAAATATTTATATAGTTAATGCAACTACATTGTTTAGTCATAAAAAGCAGTTATAAAACAACAGCACCACATAAGCTAATTTGGATGGATGAAATGTTCATGTAAGTCAATGCAACTACCATTGTGATTTGGTGCCGGGTATTGTTCCACGTATTGTCTTTTACAACTAAAATTCTATTTGATTTGTCTAAGGCGACTAGAGCAAATTGTAAGTCACATGTGGCATTTATGACTGAAAATTAATTGGGAAAACTAGTCGTTAATATGTAAATTCCTTGTAGTGATTATTATTATTAAAAATTATATCTAATTTTTTTAAAAATAAATTCATTTGTATTTCATACATGTTATATGCCGCATTCCATGTGGAATGGTCACCTTTGAAAGTATGTTCAGTATCAAAGAAAGGAATAACAATAATAATTATTTTCTATAGTGATTTTCTGGATCTTGATGTTCATTATAATGCACACAACAAATTATAGGAGATTTTTTTTCTTTTTTTCCTAAGATTCACATGTCATAATTTACAACAAATTCAATGAAAGAAATGTTAGATAAATAGTTACGTCTTTTGATGTATTTATCAATGATCGACAAACACATAATATTTATAAAGTCCCAAGGAAATGTTTTTAATGATGCAACATGTTTAAAGACAAATGCATGTTCTTGTTATGGGGATGTATTAATGAATTTAAACATTCTAGATGCATGGTGTAATGGTATAAACAACACAATATATGTAGTTAGTTGTGCTGACATTTGTTGAACATTAGAAAAAACATTTCCCATCTTTCAAATGCAAATATGTGTTTCAATTTTGTTTTCATAACAACTAATAATTATATTTTTCAACATTTTGGTCATTATTTTATCTATTTTTGTTAGATAAGATGTGTAATAATTAGCTACAGCATAAGGTCAAGTATGAATTGAACATCTATGTTTGCTTACCAAAGATTTCCAACGTGAATACCAAAGGGATTTGTTTGTATGTCTTTACATAATTTTTGTAAAAAAATTATTGGTTTATTAAATTTTACTCATAGTGCATTGATGTATGTCTTTTTATCTATAGAAAGCAATATTAATCATGTGCTATTTGATATAGATGTTGTTTGTAAATTAATTCTATTACATTCATCGATTTTTTTTTGTTGATTTCACCTAAATGAACCCTTTTTGAAGGGTTTGAAGGGGTTAAACATTCCATTGGGAATGGTTCAAGAATTTGAGGTTTTTCCATAGGAGGCCATGGAAAATTACATTAAAAAATGACTTGATTTTTCTTCCTACAAGTCTTTTTGTGACAATGTGTTTGAGCTTCACAAAAACTAGGTGCTAACTTATTATTATCATATGATATATATTTTTCCACAAAGTTTTCAATTGCACCATAAATCAGTGCATTTGCAACCCATAAAAGTCCATGATCATGTTGACTTTCATAACTTTGAAATTTTGTAACAAAGATTAAATTCAATAAATGCCCAAAAATAAAATTATCCTTCATACACAATGTATGAAAAGATTTCATATGATTTTATTATAATATTGTGCACATGTAATAAGATCACATGTATAAGATTTGCAAGATGTTTGGGTTCTAATTTGTCAAAAGGAAACTAAAGTCCTAATTTTTCACTATTTAAATCATATAAACATTTTAATAAAGGATGTCATTTACTTTCAACACTAGTAAATGTAACAAAAAATGTTGGGGAACCTAATTATTGAATCACTACAAAAACACATTTTCTTAATTGATTTAGATAATCAAATGAAGTATGTCGTCTTGAAAAATCCATATATCCTAAATTAGAATGTAAAATAACATCCAAATTTGGTTTGTTTATAACATCACATGTTTGAAGTTGTTTTCCAATGAATTCCCTTTAAGTATGTGCACTTAAGATGATGAAATCACATAATGAGTCAATACTTTAATAGCTTAAAAAATTTGGTAAATCTATGACAAAATTATGATTTTTTTGTAAGAGTTCCCAGGGAACAATCATTTGATAAGATATTTTTGTTCTTTGGTTGCTATGAGGTTGTCCAAAAAACAATGTAAGAAAGTTCAAATTTTCACAATGGGGATCTTGAATAAGGCCCAATGGCTTGAAATCTTGGCCTAGTCTCATAGTTATAACATTTTCAAAATAATCATATATTTGTTCAAAAGATAATATGTTTTACACCATTGTATATGTTAATATGTCTTCTTGTTCTTCTTCAAATTTATCTTCATTATTATGGTCACATGATTCATCATCAATTATGTCACAAAAAACATTAATATTGTTTTGCATTGATAATATGAACATATCAAACTAGCATGGATGAATTGTTATTCGAGAATTTTCATATAATGGTGTGTTGAAAAGATCATGTGATGCATTCAAGCAAACATCAATGAAATTCGAGCGAACATTACCTATTAAATATGGTGATTTATATTCCATTCATCTTTTTAATGATGGACCAATTATGAGGAAAATGACCAATATTGATTAGGTAGAATTGATATTAGATGAAACATTTATAATACTTCTTTTTATGTTATATTGTCCATAACCTTGGAGTTGCCAAATTTGAACATATGCTTAATGAGGTAATACTAATCATTCTTCTAATTCATTAAGTTTTGTTATGAAATCTATGTCATTATTCAATTTTACATTTGTAAGAACTAAAAGTTTTGGTGTTTTATGTTTATTATTAAAAAATTAACAACTTTTACACAATTATGGATTTTTCTTGAGGTGGAACATGTAAAGAATATTTCTGAATAATGTATTTTAATTTTTTTTTTACTTTTTTTTTAAAGCACAATCAATGACAACGCACATATGGATGAATGGGTGTATCTAATAATTGTTGAAAATATTTATGATGATGAGATGAAAGATTTTTTGAATGAAGAAATCAAATTATGAAAAGATATTGAATATGAAATACCCGAGTAAAGGTGTAAAACCTTTATTTATAGTTGTATACTTAATAAAACTTGGCACCCATTCTATATCCAATAGCTAGGAGATGAAAAGAAGTTGAATTGTGAATATATAAACACAACAAAAGAAGTAATAAAAGACAAATGCATACCTTTAGGAATAAAGATGACAATGTTCCACCAAAGTTTATATTCCTAGTTGAAAAAAAACCTTAAAATATCATAACTTATACAAAAGTGGGTTAGAAAATATTGAACTTTAACAATTATGAAACATATGGAAACAAAGGAGATTCATAATTATGGTATAGATCTAAACAAATGATAAGATGAAAAACCAATATAATGAGCAAAATTTAAAATATAAATCTTAAGCTTTGAAATATATGAACCAAATTCTTATACACTAAATCATAAAACATAACCTTAAAAATCCAAATGATATTTTGCCATAAGCCTTATTACAACCCTAACTATACAAACCCTAAAAAAAAAGTCCTAGTGATATATGCTTTAAACCCAAAAAACTATACAAATTATACAATTATATAATGCAAAATAAACAAATCTAAAATAACATAGGAAAACAATTACAAACCAAAATTTGAAACTTTTAAACTATAAATATTTATTGGTTGAAAGAAAAAACCTTAATCTTAAAAAAAAATCAAATAAATTTTTTAAAAACCAAAAAAGATGTCTCTTACTTTTGTGAGATTTCTCCAACTTAATTTTCCCACTCTCTTTGAAAAAGATATAGAGTGAGAATTTATTATTTCACATATGTGTAAAGCTTAAAAATTTCCCCCCAAATTTTGCCTAGTTTATGTTAATTATTATACATTTGTGAAAAACTTGCTAATTAATTTGTGTCCCAATTTTAAATTTAAACCATAATCCAATAATACATACTTATAATAATTACATGAAAAGATGTATTATAATGTCCATTCCATAATAAGTTAAGTAAACAAAATTTAATAAAATATGCATTAACTAAACCAAAATGGCTACAATTATGAAATTGTTTCCACTATAAATTGTTTGTAATACCTACATATGAGGACCTGTGTTCATCATCCATGAACTAGGGTGAACCTTAATAAATTGATAGGTAGGATTGGGGGAAGGGGTTGAAAAAAGTGAATAGGTAATTAATTAGGTATTTAGCTATGTAAAAAGTGTAACTAATAAATAACCATAATGGATAGGTAAGAAAGTCGGTGCATAGGTAAATAAGTAAGTATATAGGTAAGTAGTTGGGTTAATAGGCAAGTTAATAAGTAAAAAGAAGTTCAAGGAGCAAGGTAAATAGGTTACTAAGGTAAGTAGGCATGTAGGTAAACAAATTAATAGGTAGGAAGAAAGTTACACTAGTAAGATAGACAGGCAAATTAGTATGTAGGAAACAAGTTACATTATCAAAGTGACTACATTTGTAAAATACTTATATCAATAGGGTGGTTGTGCATACAGGGTAACTAAGTCAGTAGGATAACTAGTTATTAAAGTAGCTATGTCAGTAGGGGATAATAAATAAGATAGTAAGGTTGGTGCAGCACTTATGAGAGTAAGTAGGGGATAATAAATAAGGTATCAAGGTTGGTGCAGCACTTATGAGAGTAGGAAGGTGAATAGGGTAAGTATGTGTGAGTTCAGGTCCGGGGAAAAATAGTGAAATCCTAAAAAAAAAAAACTAAGTACAGTGGCCAGCCGCAAAAGAAATAGACTGTGATGAACCCCTTAAGGCGAAAAAACGCAGCCCATTCAGTGGACAGAACGGCCATCTGGTTCACTCTGACCCTTCATCCCATCCATGAAATCCCAAAACAGGGGTTTTTGGATGGTGCACTGGTTGGTGCTGGATCACTCAGGCCAGTGCTGGGTCACTCAAGCTAGTGGAACTGACATTTCTACAAATTATTAAGAAAAGTCTTTTGGAACCCACAGTAGTACAAATTACTTCAAAAGTCTTGCCCAACGGTGGAACCAACAGCAGGACAAATTACTTCTACCTACTCTTCTAGTATGATGCCATTTTTCAATAGCTACTAATTACTGGACTACCATTTGATGCTTGAAATTTGGGGTGTTACCAGACAACCATTTCATGTTTGAAATTATGGTGTGAATTTAAGACTTACAGAGTAAAGACCTGCTCCAATGATTTTAGTGTAGATGGAGTGCACCTAGAATTGGGCATTTCAAATGAAATACCTGTAGGAGCAAGCATTGCATTGGCATATGAAAAGTTATGAAAAGTTACTATAGTGTAACACTAAATGGTGTCGTGTTTGTTCTTTTAGTTGAATTTTATTTGAGGCTCCCTCTCCTCTGATACTTATGGATTTGCCCACTACAACATTTTACTTTAATTTCCATATTATGAGTGGCACCTTGTGAATGGCCAAGAGTTACTTGGATGCTCTGATCTAATTAAAACTGCAGCTTTCAAAAAACAATTGTAATTTCTGGAAGAATGCATGTGAGTAAGAATTTTTGGATGGGAAGGTGAAAAGTGAAAGTGAAGGAACCAGTGGGGATTTTTTCTTTTGGTCTAAGTAGTCTGCATGTTTTGAGAAGGACAGGAAGGAGAAAGGCGAGAAGGCAAGGAGAAATATGATTTTTCAACACAAGCAAAGATTGTGAACCCTCTGGAATTGAGCAATGCACAAATCTTTTGTTTTGAAATTTTGTCCTGCATGTGTGATCTTCACTAGATTGGCCTGCTGATAATCAAGGGATTTTGTTTGGAATTTTTTCACTGTGTGTTTGTTATCTAGTTTGTTGATACAGACTAAGTCTTTGGTGAAGTTCTTTGTATGAACATTGAGCTCAGTTGTGGAAATGTTATGAGAAATAGGTCCCAGGGCTTAGATGAGGTGAATCAATGCATTTGTTTTGAAGCATGACATAGTGTCATGAAACTAGCAGTGATGGGACAGTCCCATTTTGGTGATCAGGAGCCGAGAAAGAGTGACAAAATTGTTTTATTTTTCAATTTCAAGCTATTACATTAAACTCCCAGACCATACAAACCATGCAACTGATCTGAAGTCTAGTTTGAAGAAGTTCTTAGGAAAGGAAGAAAAATGATGCAACCCTGCAAAACTTCATTTATAAACACACCATAGATTTGGAAAATGTACAAAGGAAAAAGGAAAAGGGAGAATTTACAGGATGACAAGGTAATTTAAACTAGATGTCAAAATCTCTCCATGTCAAAAACTGATCTCCTGTAATAGGTTGGCCGTATTTGTCCATGTCAAAAATCATACGTCTGCAATAGCCAGCTGTGACAAGGGTAGGTGTATCCTGTAGGGGTGGAAGTCAAGAAGTAGCCAGGCCTACAGCTATCGCCTGACTTAAGATAGAGGATGCTTGCATCCTTTGCAAAGTGATTGAAATGTTTGGATGGTCTGCTTTTTGCATTGTTGAGTGTAAGATATAAAGTCTTCATGCTCTGGAGTCAGGACTCCCTGGAGCTCATTTTTTTCATTACAACAGATTAGCTACTGCTGTAAATTTTCCAATCAAATTAGTAACTAGTTAGTCTGTAGTAACTAGTTACTTAGGAGATTAATTTACTGCTGTAAAATTACTTGAGGAGTTGCAAGTGGGACATAAAAGTCCTGGGTTTTGACGCCACCGGAGGGACGACTAATTCATTAGATGCCAAATTGTGAACAGGTGCTATGCTGGAAACTTTACCGATCGACAGTAGTGAGAGAATCGAGATTGTACTGACGGCCTGCAAAGATTCGAGTTACTTGGATTGCCTGAGAACTTGCAAGTGGGACATAAAAGTCCTGGGTTTAGACGTCACCGGAGGGACGACTAACTCACTAGCTGCCAAATTGTGAACAGGTGCTATGCTGGAAACTTTACCGATTGACAGTAGTGAGAGAATCGAGATTGTACTGACGGCCTGCAAAGATTCGAGTTACTTGGATTGCCTGAGAACTTGCAAGTGGGACATAAAAGTCCGGGGTTTTGACGTCACCGGAGGGATGACTAATTCACTAGCGGCCAAATTGTCAACAGGTGCTATGCTGGAAACTTTACCGATGGACACAGTAGTGAGAGAACCGAGACTTAACTGGCGGCCTGCAAAGATTCGAGTTACTTGGATTCCCTGAGAAAATGGTTAGGGATAGTTCACCAGATCCTGAAAATTAGTATGTTTCCTGACTCCCCCAAGAGCGCCTTCATTAAAAGCGCCTGCTTGAGGTGGAGCCAAGGGCCTTCCTTCTAACAAAACGCACAAATACTGTGCTAGAACATTGTCTGTAAATAGCAGTTACACATGGACTGGTAGTTTACTCCAAATAATTAAGAAAACAAATTTGGACCATCGAATCCAGCGACCTCAATAGCCTGAAAAGAAAAAATCTTTAAGATTAAACATAACCCTATTCTGCTCAGCAGTGAAAAAGTGATCCTTTTCTAGCATTTTCATTGGTTCTCTAAAATCCTCACAAATCTATCAAACCTTATTACACAGTTAAATGTTAGTTCACTGAAGATACCTAAAGAAAGAAGTTCAGAATAACAAGTCCAGCAATTTCATTGGTCATAACATTTTTTTTGCACGCCTACACATAAACCTATTCAACACCCTCTGTATATGATTACACTGATATTTTAACCCTTGTCTGCATACAGAAAGGGCCCTTGGAGCAATGCATAACCCTGCATAAAGCAGTGGCAGATGTTTTTGTGTACTAGTGTATTAACAGGTATACTGATGAAGTTGAAAATCTCTCTTTCTGATAGGATTTCAATTCGATCTCCTGAAGGCTTTGGTTTTGTGATGATGACAGTTCGTTTTGGTAGTTAATTTTCGGTATTACACCAAATTTCTGGTTCTATGTTTTCAGTTTGTGCTTCTAACTCCTCTTGCTTATCACTGTGAAAAATAACAATCTCCTTTGCATCCACTTTCAATAACTTGACTCCTCCTTAGCCTCTTGTTAGTTCACTCTTCTTCCACTCATTTCCTCATACTCCTTGTTAATATGTTCGTCATACTGTGAGGTTACACAACTTGAACAAAATAAAATAAAAAAAGTTTGTTTATGATTTTCTTTTGTTTGGGACTTATATAGTTGTATGTTACTTGTTATATCAAGAAAGTGAACAATACGATATGATTTCTTAAAACATAAAAGTTCACTTCTTTGGAAGACACAAATAGCTCTAACCAAAATAGAGTCATTGAATTAAAAATCTTGATTTTATATATGTGGTATGGTTGTCAAATGTTTAGGTCATTCAATGAAATCTTGGGTTTTTGGTACTTAAATAAAATAGGAATAAAAGAACGAACATTTCAATTTTACAACATTAAGTGACAAATAATCATAAAGAGTTTATAAAATCAATATTATAAATAGACTGTATGTTTTTATCATGTAAAAAATTTCAAACTTGCAAAAAAGACTTTCAACTTCAAAAGAGAAGTACAAAAACATATATTTGAACAAAAAAAAAATAAGGAACTCGAAGAATTTTATTTCTTTTAGAGTAAAATTGAAATATAATTACACAAAAAGAATTATAAAAGATTCCCCACAAAAATCTTTTGAAGGGATCACAAATGCTAGATTATACCAAAAATCAAATAAATCCCAAAAGTCTTTCTAAGATTCATAATAAATCCTATATAAAAATCCTCAAAAGATAGTTTAATTAGATAGCTTTTTGGTTCTAAAAATATGCATTTTGAAAATTGGTGAATCGTTGTTGGTAACAACAAATTCAATAACAAAATTTAGTAGAGAAAATCCAATAACGAAAATTGATAACACTAAATTTGATATTACAAAATTTGGTAATTATAGTTTTTTTTTTTTTTT
>Ga0116231_10003869_pt1 | contig 30703 bp, 23 predicted proteins | sample S1TSphgellanicum_2_FD_89695 | JGI IMG/M metagenome (GOLD analysis project Ga0116231, IMG submission 89695) | Host-associated microbial communities from peat moss isolated from Minnesota, USA - S1T2_Fd - Sphagnum magellanicum MG | ecosystem: Host-associated > Plants > Peat moss > Unclassified... | reverse complement strand
TGATCACAAAATAATAATAAAAATAGAAAACACATAAAAATAAAAAAATAAAAAATAAAAGTTTCTGAAAAAAACTAAAACGTGAACCAAGTTTAAAGAAACCGGAGGACTTCGCTGTGACCTTCGGTCACTGGCACCCACTAGTAATCATAATGCCAAAATGTGATTTTTATGACTAAGACATTTTGCAACTAATGTCCAAACAAAATCATGTAATTATATGTCACGTTACTACCAATGCTCACATAGGCACATATGAAAATTTAATAAATCTCCATTGTTGATCTTTATGTATTACATGAACCAAGAATAATTCAGCTCCCAAGAATGCAATGAAAAACAACATGTTTTAAAAATAATTGGAAGATGGTCTATAAGAACGAGAGCCAAGTGCAAACACCTTAAGAGTGGCCATAGATGGTCAAGAAGGTTCTTAACTTGTCTCTTGTTTAGACTTTGGCATTTCTCCCCTAAAAGACTCAAGGAATATATCTCTAACTAAATAAGTTTCAAAACATCCTCTAACTAAATATAAAATCATATTGTAACTTGGGAAAGTTATTTTTAATTTAATTAATTTTTTAATTTTTATTTTCAACCTTGTTGACATTTATATTATTATTTAATGGCACTTGGAGATGGCTTTACAAGACTATATTTATAAATTAAAAAATTTATATAAGACATGGTTGAAATTGAGCTTAATTGATTTCTTAAATAACACTATGAAACATGCTAATCATAATGTGCTAGAAAATAGGCTAGCTAGGAGTCTCTATGAGTGTCCATTACAATTTTCTTTCTTGACAAAACAATTGAGAAAAGAATTTGGAGTTTTAAAAATAATTCATGATGTAAATTCAACTAATTTTTTATTTTCTGGAAAATTTTCCCCCAAAATTTAGATGTCACAAAGTTGAAAAAAATAAAAATAAAATCCTAAATACTTAGGATCCACTGACTGTCTGTCATTCCACAATATTATTATTATTATTATTATTATTATTAATTTATTTATTTTCTAACTCTGCTTTGATTTATGGATAAGGTATGACTGAAAGAGAGCTCAAACACACCAACCACAGAAGAAAAAGAAGAAGGGAAGAAAACATGAACGTGAATTTGTGAAGAGGGAAGAGATTTGACGAACAGCTTATAAGATTGCTGTATGATGATGATGATGAAGATGATGGGAGTAGAAGGTACTAGAAGGAGTTTTGAGAAGACTGGCAATATGAGATTATGAAGGGTAGAAACAGGAGATTGAAGAAGAGGAGGAGGAGGAAGTGATGGGGAGAAGTTATTTTTGAAGGAAAGGACAAGGAGACGAGAGGATACCCTTAGTTGAAGGCAATGTGTGCAGCAAAACCCGGCTCGCTGCCAGATTCTGGGGCTTCATCCGGGAGCAGCTCAAGTGCAGCAGTGTCACAAACTCCTCCTGGTGGTCGAATGAAAGCACCCACCTCGTCTCCCTCCAATGCAGCACCGGCAGCCAGCAACCTCAAACCACCTGTGAAAGCTTATAGAAAGGTCTGTAATTTCTCTTCCCGTTGTGGAATTGGGTTCCTAGAATCTTCGTTTGCTTGTGGGCATGTTTTAGGTTTAGGGTTTCATTCTTTCGTATGTGACTTCAGCTGGATCTTAACTTTGAAATTGGTGAATTTGAGGTCTGTGCATTGCTGCAAATTATGTAAGTTGATGCTGTGTCAAAGAACAGAAATCCCCAAAGCAAGCAATGTTTGACCCAATATGGGAGAGTTATGTGATGGGGTTTTCAATGCGTTTCTTACAAGAAATAGAGATGCTTAGAAGCATAATGAGCTTTCTGAATATGGTAGCATGTGCAAGAATCATTTGTGTAGATGGTGTCCTGCTTACACTTAATATCTACAGAGTTGGATTGGATTTTTGGTTCCTGTGTTGGCTATGTATCCACATGATATTTTTGTTGTAAAGTATTGTGTTGCTGTTGTAAATGGGTGTGAAGGTACGGTGTTCACGTTGTGGAAGCAAGCGGCATGCCTCGTGGCGGTGTGCAGAGATTGTCCGCAAGTGTGCACGATGCTCTAATCCAAACAACACTCAACATTGCCACATTGTTGTTATGCGAACCCGCCTCATGAAGAATTTCAGAGACAGGTACCCCTCAATCATTATCCAAAAGCTTATCTCTCTGATTTTGAATCAACACAACTACCACAGCAGTGTACTCTGTCTGGGGCATACCAAGGTTTCACTATGCACTTGTGTGCACCCTTTGTCCATTGAGTTGGTTGATGTTACAGCACAATAGCTGCTTATGACACAGAGATGCAACATAGTTTATATAGCCTGTTTTGAACCTGAGGACAGAAGTAGAATTTCAACTACTGGCCTTGGGATCAAATGTGGTAGCAAGTTTGAAAACAAGGGCACTCTTCTTGTTGAGGCAGTAGTTTGTTCACTATTGTAAGTGGACTTACTCTCATCATCTCATGTGTTTGCATGTGTCCATTTTGTGCTATTGTTTGTTGTTGACTTACCATATGACAATAGAGGCTATGGCATCGGATTGATGAATGAGATTCTATGTCATCTCTTGGAAAGTACAAATTTCAAGCCCTTGGGTATGTCCCATTTTTGAACCAGACGGTTTTCGGAGTTGACAACAATCATTTGAACACAGGGGTGATTTTCGGCAAGTGCAGGCCATTCTTGCTGGCTTGAAAACAGATGGACATCGCCCAGCTGTGGAGTCTTATACACTCCTACTGTGCACATTAATTGACAAGGGCAGAATTGCTGAAGGTCATTTGGTGCTTCAAGAAATGATCAATGACAAGGTTATGCCGGATGCAATTTTCTTCAACACATTGTTGAATGCATATTGTGAGGCTAGAAAGATGGAAGAAGCTCAACTTGTATTTACCCAAATGAAGGACAAAGGTTGCACGCCAATGACAAGTACATACAACACTTTGATCAAGGGATATGGACTGATTGGGAAGCCTGAAGAAGCTATGAAGCTGCTGCGTGAGATGAAGGAAGGTGACACAAAGCCTAATCTTCGCACCTTCAATATGATACTAAATGCATGGGCAAGACAGAAGGATGCAGAGCAGGCAAGGTGGGTCATGTCCCTTATGCGCACTGCCGGAATCGCTCCTGATGTCATCTCATATAACACTTTAGCCCAGGTCTTTTGCTCTCTCTATCCTCTCTTTCTATGGGCTATTGCAAGCAATGTCTTATGAGAATGTTCTAGTCCTTGTGTCTCTCACGTGAGGTTCACTTCCAAACTGGGCACAAGCATAATTATATGAGTACTGTCTCTTGGATTGTGTGCTGTGCTCCTTATTCAACCACTATCTGGCCTTAGAATTGTAATTGTGTGATCTCACCAGATAAGACAGATGAGGTCTGACATGAGCCTTTTGGTGTACCCTGAAATGGATTAGGTTTATGCCCAGCTGAACAGGCCATGGGATGCTCTACGTGTGATTCAGGAGATGCAAAACTCTTACTTGCGGCCTAATGAGCGCACATATGGGATCATCATAAATGGCTTCATAATGGCAGGGAAGATTGAGAATGCACTACTGTTAATTGAGCAAATGAAAACAGAAGGAGTTCCTCCAAACCTTGCAGTATTCAATATTCTCATTAAAGGCTATGCTAAAGCATCACAACCAGATGGCATTGACAAGGTATAAATTCCTGTATTGTCAACTCAGGCTAACAATTCTTGCTAATATTAAGGCATTACAAACATTTTTCCAGCATATATCTTGAGAAAAGTTTGCACAATCTAATTATGTGTTGTGGACGGGCAGGTGTTAGAAATGATGAAGACTTATGGAGTGAAACCGGACCACCAAACATTTGGGATAATCATGAATGCATGGAGTGATGCCTCCATTGAGGAAACCCAAGCCTCACTTTTACGCATGAGGGACTTTGATCTCCAACCTGATGTAACTGCTTATTCAATTCTTGCCAAAAGTTATGCACGAGGATGGAGGCCCAAAAAAGCTGAAGCTCTTCTCCAAGAGATGAGGGATCAAGGCCTTAGTCCAAATGTCATCACCTTCACTACTGTGATCAGTGGGTATTGCAGCTTATCTTTGATGGATGATGCAATCCGCATTTATCAGGAAATGAGAGCGCAGGGAATTGCCCCAAATATGAACACCTTCCACACTCTAATATGGGGCTTTAATGAAGCCCGTTGTCCCAGGCGAGCTGAAGAAGTGCTCGAGCTCATGAAGCAAGCAGGAGTTCCTCCGGACTTGAAATGCCTTGAGTTAGTTGCAGATTGTTGGAGATCCGTTGGCCTCTTGGAGGAGGCAAACCGGGTCATCTGCTCTGGCCTCGGCCCCAATGGTTTGACTTTGGGGAATGAAGCTAATGAACATAGTATTGAAGGGGGCTTCGCCGAGTCTCAGGAAAATAGCAAGCCTCCTAAAGCTTCATCTGTGATAAGGAGGGCTAATTCTACATCCAATTTGAGGTCAGTATTTGCTGTCAGAAACTCTTTAGTGCAGCTGAACTTATTCATGCAGTGGCATGACACCCTCTTGCTGGGTAAATGTAAGAACACCACAGTGAATTATCTCTGGGGTCTCAATGCCATCAACTGCTCAATCATGAAATCGCACGTGCAACGTACTAGTTGTGGAATTTGGGAGAAAGGAAACAGTGCAGGACAAGTAGGAAGCACACAGTTGCAACGTAGAGCCTGGAGTAAATCTCTGGTTGATGTGATTTCACCTCAGCTAAAGTTGTCAGCCCTGCAGCCTACTGTACATTGTGGCTTAGTATTCAGAAATGCACCCTGGCATTTATAGTGGTGTTATCACCAACTTCACAGAGCAATGGAGCAGGAGTCTTTGTAGCAAAATCTGGAGGGTATTTTTTGTGTTGTCGTTTATGAATATGGGTGGCGATGCTTGGACCTAGTGTGCTAGATATGTGTGCATCAGATATTCCAAAGGTTGTCAGATTATTTAGATGAATCTGAGGTTTTGAATATTTTTGTTACACATCAGTTTGCACACAACACTCAATGGTTGGCTGGCACCCCCAGAAAGGAAAGCTGCATTGGCTGGCAGTGCACTACTGTATTAGAAATCCCAGGATCTCAAAGGCACATCTACCAGTGCACCATATTAGAAAGCTCAAAAGCTCAAACAGCAATGTGCAGCTGCTGATTAGGGTCATGCTAGGTACTGATCTGATTTTTTTTCTGTTTCAAAAGGCCAGAATTGTGTAGCTGCTTTAGAAGGTGGAAGACTAGCAGCATCAACTGCTGATATTGGCAACACAAAACTTCTTGGGGGAGAGGTTCCCTTTCTGACACTTGTGGGTTTGACACTTGAAGTGATGCAGCTAGACCTGATTGAACTGCTGCAACTCCTGGCAAAAGAGTTGTGGAGTGCATATTCTAGGTGCCAGTACTGACCTTTCAGAAGCCCTCTCCAGTTCCTGCATTTTCACAACAGCCTGCAAACCCATGCTTCTGAATCAAGCAAGAGAGCAGTCGCCTATTTCTTTTATCTCAATAACAGTGAGAACTTGCTGTGGAATCGATCACCTGGCATGTCATGGGTCCTGGATTCATAATAGACAAGCTCTGTTGCATCTCATGACAAATAGCCTCCAGCAGTCCCACCATTTCCTGAAGCTCCTTGAGTAAGAAAGTATTCAGACTCACTGTGCTGCAGAAGTGATCAATCTGTCCTTATGGATGTTTCCTACTGCCATGCCCATAAACCTTGCTGCCATTGTCCCAATCAAGGCTGTCATGTCCTTCAGACTTGATACAACCATTATTGACATTCCAAGCCTACATGCTCTAGCACCTTAGGCTTTTCTAACCCTAAAATTAAGCTCTTCACCTTCCACCACCCTAATTTTGTTAGTTTTCCACTAAACTTGAATTGAATCAGAGATTACAATCCCTCCAAAAGGAAATGACAATTTCCTCAATGCTGCTGACCCTGCTTGATTTGCTTTGCTTTCTTCTTCTTCTTGCCAAGGGGGGAAAAAGTCATTTACTTTTTTGCAGATAAGCTTACTATGAAAAATGAAAGAGACAAGCATCACATGCAAAGATGTAATTGCTGGAGTCTCAAGAGACAAAACATCATGTGCAACACTCAATCTATTTGCTGGATTCCAAACTCAATAGACAAACATCATGTGCTGCAACAACATTCAAACACACTACAAATGTAGTACAAAAGACAGAATGCATTTGCAAATCATGCATTTGATCTACTGTTGATCAGTTCTCTTGCTGTGCAACAAAAGTAAGCAAAGCAGAATGCAGAGATTTCATATTGTCAGGATCAAAATGCAATTTCATGTCCATCAGCGAAGAATTTGCCAGTTGGGTAGCCATCTCTTGGCAGGAGAGCTAATGATATGACTGCTTTACTTGCTTCCTCAGCTGATGGTAAACCTTGAACTTGTGTTCTATCACGACCCATCTTTTTGAAATAGGCTGCAGCCATGTCGGTGTCGATTGGACCTGGACATATACTATTGACAAAAATTGGGCAATCTTTTGGTTGGTTTAGAAGTGAACCTGCTAGAACTCGCACATATGCATTCATCAAAAGTTTTGACTCACTATACTGGTATCCATTTGGTGCCCATCCCTCTTCGTTTGCTCGCCCTGTCTTCACATCCTCAAGATACTTGGTAGCAACAGAATCAATAATGTCTTCATTTAGTTGCTGTGCATCAACACGAAGTTTACTCTTCACATAGTTGTTTTCAAAACGCTGCAACAAACAAACAAGAATCTCTGTCATCAGGAATTTGCTAGATATCAGATCTACAATGACATCTAACTCCAAAACAGCAAGAAAAATTGAAGTAGTCTACAATCTGCAACAGCTTCGAAATTGCAAATCTGCAAAAACTGCAGCAACCAAAGTCACATGCAGATGCAGTACTGGATTTCCCACCCTAAGCAGTCCATTTTGAGAGGAGACCATGACAATGCGAGCTCCAGCAGGAGAAGCTGATCTGAGTAATGGAAGCAACTCTTTGGTCACAGTCTTTGCTCCAAAATAGTTTGTCTCAAGGGTCTCTTGAGCATCCTCATAAACCTGTGAGAACTTCTGAACTGCTGCATTGTTGATCTGTTCATCATCACCACCAACCACCATATCAACAAGCTCATAGTCATCATAACTTCAGATTTGCACACCATCTAGCAATTTGTCACATTGCTACTTATGCACCAAGAAATCTTGTTGACAATTTCTGCTCTTTATCTCTCATCAATATCTCCAACCCTCAAAGCTCAGAAGCTGGCAACTAGCTCGTTCATGTGATCAGTAAACTTCCAAGTTTTGAAAATTCATTCCTCTGTCTCTTGCAAGAATGTTTTTGCAGTATGTGGTGAATTAAGGATGGATCACATGAGGTGGGTTCTTAATCATCTCTTCTTACCAGAATATCAAAACCTCCAAATTCTTTCTGCAACCAAGCTGCAAGCTTCTTCACAGAATCTGTGTCAGTCACATCCAATTGGTGGAAATGAACTGAATCAAGGCCTTCAGCTTGGAGAGTCTGGAGTGCAGTAAGTCCTCTTGCTGGATCCCGTGCAGTAAGGACTGTGGTAAGACCTAGCTTTGCAAGACCACGAACGATCTCGTACCCTAGACCCTTATTGCTCCCTGTTACTGCCACCACCGTATCCTTTGACCACCATGACCTAGTGTCATCATCATCATATATCATTAAAAGTAGCAGCAGTAGCTCCACAGACCCAAAAATCGGACACGGGTCCCTAAACCCTAAACTGGTGCAAGCTGTGCAACGGCAACAACAACCAAAGCTCTCACAACATCATAACCAAAGCTTCAAAATCTCTCTCTCGCTCTCTTTCGCTGTGTGCGTTGCCAGCGACGATCATGCAGGTTAGCACAACAAACCAAAAGCTCCAGGTTTTAGGTACTGCGTTACAGAGCCTTACTAAGGCTCAAGCTGAAATCTTGCCAGTATCCCATAATTGCTGTTCTCAGGAGATTCTTTCACACAATCTGACTTGCCAGGATGCATTTGATTCGGCTTATCTGTTTCAACGTATGCCATCATTCCTAGTTTCTAACAAAGAAAATTGGGGAGACAGACAATACCTGAGCGTCATTGATGCTGCCATAACTGCTGCTGCTGCTGCTGCTGCAAAGAAGCAAGTTGCGATTCAAATTCTGTATACCTTAAATGCCGTTGAATGCAGTGGAGCGACTGAAAAGCATGAAGAAGAAACAATGTCTTCTCCCCATCACTGTGGTCGATTCACACACTTCTTTTATGCTTCACTAGATGCCGTGCAGAAGCTCAACTACGAAGCTGCTTGAGAAGCAAGCTCGAATTCCGTCGGTTGTTTTTTGGTCGCCTACTCAACTACGAAACTGCTTGAGAAGCAAGCTCGAACTCCGTTGGTTGTTTTTTGGTCGTTTGATGGGGAAAGGAAAATGTGAGATTTACATTTTTCTAACACATATTGGGGAAATGACAAGAAATTCAATTTCCCACCCAAAATAGCCAAAAAAAAAAAAAAAAAGGATAAAATAACAGGACATGATGATTTGGGTAAGGGTCTTTTTTTCCCTGTTTTGTGAGGTAAGTGGATTAGCAATCATCCTCAAGAGGACTTAGCCAAATTTGGCTACAGGTCAAAGAGAAAAATAGAAAATTTTGAAAACCCATAAGCCAAAATTTGGCTACAGGTCACAGGGAAAAGTAGAAAGTTTTGAAACCCCCATAGCCAAATTTGGCTACAGGTCAATGAGAAAAGTAGAAAAATCTGGAACCCCCATAGCCAAATTTGGCTACAGGTCAATGAGACAAGTAGAAAATTCTGAAACCCCCACCATAGCTGGCTGATCGTCCCCCCACTCGAAGGATAGTTCTTTCTTGGAGAGGTCCAAGAAGGGTTTCTCTAATTGCAAGAACCTTTTGATGAACTTCCTATAGAAGTTTGCCAGACCCAAAAATGATCTAAGTCCTTCTGTCTTATGACTAACCTTTGCCAATGTTTTATTCAACATTTTTTGGGTTGGGATTAATTCTTCTCTGAAACAAGAGCTGTTCAAGGAAGTCCATTTTCTCTTGGACGAATTCATTATTCACTCCATTTGCAAGGAGTTGGTCCTTTTTCAATTTCTTTAGGATGTACTCTAAGTGTTTTAAGTGTTGTGTTCTACGTGTTCTTCAGTGATGTAAATTCCGTGATGAATTCATTTAACTTCTTGTGAAAGATCAAATTCATTAAAGTTGTGAATGTTGATGATGCCTTACACAACTTGAAAGGCATGATCACAAATTCATAAAAATCATGCTTGATTTGCATTATTGTCTTTTCAACATCCTCTTTTCTTATTGGAACTGGATAATACCATGACTTTAGATTAATTCAGTTGAACTATCTAACCTCATTGAACCAATTTAATAGGTCTTCAAGCCGGGGTAAAAGATAGTTGTTTTTAATGATCATTTTGTTTCAGGCATGGCAGTCAATGCACAACTTCAATTTCCTATCCTTTTTGTCCACAAACAGGATTGATGCTTGATAAGCGCTCAATAAGATGACTTATTTTGTTTTATATATCCTTGATTAAGGAAGTCATTAAATTATTTTTTTCAATTCTTTAATTTAAAAATTTAATCTATATGGTGTTTTGGATGATAGTGTCTAACCTATCATCACTTTAATTTTGTGATCAATATTTTTACAAAGAGGAAGGGATTTAAACAAATTGTTTGTCAAAACATTCAAAGATTTACTAAATGAATGCAAAATATGTATGAGAAATTGTTGGGCCAATTTAATACTTTCCTATAAGACATTTGTTAAATCGATCAAGGGTTTTTAACATAACCAATATCAAAAGTACTTATGCAAAATTTTCCCCCAATCTACCCATTTGCCTTGTAATTTTTTCATCTTGTGATGCCTAGACGTGTTTTGTGATACTTAGACACATTTTTCTTTCATAACCTACCATGTTTTACACTCACAACCTCACAGAACATGCCATGTACCCCTCAAACCTGCAACAAGTCCAAAACGAGCATAACATGGACTTAAAACATGGCAAGGTGAAAATCAGAGGGCAAAGGGCAGACAAGGAAAAATGCAAGAGTATTGTTGGTACTGGCTCCATTTAAGACCCTTGGCCAGTTTAATATTTTTTGTTAGTGACAAGGAGGTGTGATTGATATTAATTAGTTGGGGGGTGCTTCACAAGTCCAATTTTGTTTTTGGTAATGAGTTATTTTGATTGGCACATTGCAACAAAAAAAAGTTGAAACTATGGAGGCTCCCCTATTTTAGAAGATCTATCTATGGAGGAAGGTAGTTTGTTTTGTTTTGTTGGGTAGTTATGAGATCCACTGAACCGGGATGCTTCAGATCGTGTTTTTGGTGTCTTTCAAAAGCTCTCAATGAGGTGGGGTGCATGGGCTTGGTTCCATGAGGTTTGGACTTACGATGCAAAAGTTCATTGAATATTGAATGATTTTTTCACTGAAAATTTCGGAGGAATTGGACATGTGCCTTTGGTGTTGTTGGAAAGATCTTGATGAGCAGGATTAAATGGAATTTAGTTGGTAAGATTTGGATTCAGAATGTGGGAGATATTGATTTTAAAGTGATTTCTGCAGCTGAAAATTCAAATAAATTCCAAAAAACCAGGTTTTGGAAGGAAAAATCAGTTGAAGATGTGGTAACACTTGAAGGCTTACCATTTAATTCAAGCATGATTTCCTTTCATTTTTGGCTGTTCAAAAAATTGATACATACATGGCAAAACAATGTTCACTTGTTGAGTGGGGGTGTTGGCAGTATCTTCTTCAAGTGTGTTCTCCCCTCTCATTTAGGGTATGATGCATGTAAAAATAAATGGCAGAAAGGAATATAGAAATCTAGTTCTGAATTCCTTTCAGCTGAGAAAAGAAAGGGATCCCCAAAAAAATTCCCATTGTTCGCAATAATAGATTTTCTAAATTTCATGTCAGATGAGAGAAACCAACCCCAACTCCACCATAAGGTTTGCCCAAAATTCAAATGTCACAACTTAGAAAGGTTTGGGAAAAAACAAAGCTTCACTTTGATTCTATTTGGAGCATGTCCAATGTTACAATAGTGCTCTCAGTGTTGGGCCAATCAAGGCGGTTCCTTGTTGCACATACCCCCCCCCAAAAAAAAAACACCCTTTGGGTGCACCCCCCTCTACCGAGTTAATAGAACTAAAAATAGATGTCGCTTAGAAAATATTAGACCTATCACAAAATTAGCAAAAGACTGCTTTCCCAGAAATCAAAACTCATCCCACGCACTTAGAGTCTCAACTTCCAGTCTAAAACCGGGCCTAATAGGGCCCGTTTTAGACTAGAAGTGCAGACTCGAGGCCCAAGCCCCTTAGACCTTAGAGTCTCAACTTCCAGTCTAAAAACGTGCCTAGTTCTAGGAATGGGCCCCTTTTAGACTAGAAGTGCAGACTCGAGGCCAAAATAAATCTTGGGGTCAATCATGAGCACTTTTGGCCTCTAGTTTGGCCTCAAGTTACTAATAAAATAAAACACATTTTGAATGTCAAGGAGTTCCTGTGTAAACAAGGTCAATGAGGCCAAGAGGTGGGAACTCAGGACCTATTTTTCAATCTTTCAAATGCTTTCAAAAGAGAGAGAGAGAGAGAGACCTAATATTAAAAAAAAGGGACAAAAATGGAGAGAGACTAAATGAAAGAAGAGACAGAATTGTAAAGACCATTAGGGTAAATTGGCTGGTGACCAAACACTTAAGCGCTCAAAGCAGGCCAAATCCAAAGGGAAGGTCTTGTTGTTTCTGGCATCCAAACAAAACTTGAACCCCTCCTATTGACACATCTGGTACACTAAAAATCATCAAAATGGAGTAGATTAGATTTGAGAAAGTTACGACCCCCCAAGAACTCAAAAAAAACAAACCACCAAACATTACAATGCCTAGTTCTCAATCACCCAAAAAATTTTCTATATGTTGCTCTGTTGCTATTAGAGTTCAAAGATGATTTGTAGAACTTCAGGTGGTGTTCCTATAGCACTTTAAATCATTTTAAATGAATGAAAAATAAGAAATCTATGAGGTTTGAAAGTAGGAGGGGTCAAAATGAAAAAAAATGAAAAAACAAACATGTTTTGCAATTCAAAAAAATGTATTTTCTTTACTCTTTTCTTTGGCTGGTCCTTGTGCTTTGCATTCGAAAGATGATTTGTAGAAGCTTGAGAAAGCTCTCCTATAACATTTTAAATCACTCAAAAATGGAGAAGAATTGAGAAAGATCTGCCAAAGTGTTCGATCATAGGCATGTGATTGATGATGGGCCGGTTTACACTAGTAGAAAATTACATCTCCAAAGTTTAGGGTTGTGTTTGCTTCCCAGCCACAATCAGGATGAGTACGTATATGAAAAGGAGGACACTTTCACTGCCAAGTTACCTCGAGGGAATGTTTAATAAAGCTATTAGAGTTTTCCTTAAAGTCATGCCCTACTTTAAGCTTGATTTTCACCTCTCATGTGGTGCCTTTTGCTTTTTTTTGCTTGCTGTTTGTAAAGTCATGTAATAAGAGATCGAAATTTGAAAACCTAACATCAACTCGCTTCTAACAACTTTATTTTCAACCCATGGGTTGTTGACTTATAATTTAGGCTATAGATTTTATATTCGGGGTTGAAAAATGCATAAGGGTTATAGACTAGGGGCTAAAGGGTTATGGCTATATAGGATATTAGGCTATATAGCTATGTTGGTATATGACTTATGAGTTATATGGCTATGAGCTAATGGGAACTATAGGCTATGGGGTTCTAAATTTCTGGTTTTAAAGTTAGTTTTTAGGGCTTAAGTTTTAGGTTTAACATTTGAGGTTTAAGGTTTTCAAATGGTACCAAATGTGACTTGTTATTTGCAATTATTATAACATAAGCATTCGTCATAGGATATAAATCAATCAATAAAATATTTTGAAAATCCCAACAATTTTTTTCATATTTTCATAAGCCATTTCAACAATCCCATTAAAAAAAATACAAATGCCCAACATTTGAACGAATATTTTCTCATTATGGAATATATTCAAAAATGTCATTCAATTGTAATTCCATGAAAGTATATTTATATAATTTCATTGTGCTTGAAATACAAGCCTTCCATATCTATTTTGAATTTTTTATTATTACGGATCTTTAACAAACATTTTACAATCCAAGAAATAGATGAAACATTGTTTGGACAATATTTTTGGGTCTCTCAAGTTTGCTTACACCTTTAAAATTTCAAAATTTTGGGTTCATGTCTAAGGTCTAAAGTTAAGGCTTTAAGGTTTAAAATTAGGGTTAATGTCAAAGTTTTAAAGTGTGAAATTTTTGGATTAAAGTCTGAAATTTAAGGTTTTCAAGTCAAGATTTAAAGTTTAATGTCTAAATTTTAGGGTTTTTAATTTGAAATTTAAGATTTAGGGTCTAGATTTAAGGTTTAGGGTTTTAGCATTTTACCATCCATATTTAAGTTTAGGGTTTGAAATAATGTTTAAGGAATTGGAGACAATTTAAAAAGAGGTTGGATTACATAAAACCAATGTTTTCACATCAACATATTAGCAACAATTTTAAATTTCCCTAACTTTTGTTTTAAACTCTTTTTTTGAAATCATTTTGAAATTTTTAATTGTTTAAAAATTTCCTTGTTCTTCCTCTCATGGTATATGTCCATTTTTCTTAGCAAAAAAACATTATGGACATTAGATGTAAAGGAAAATCGACTTTGCCGTGGTTGCCATGCCTTTATAGTTCATTGTCAATATCTCCCAGTTAGTGGTTAGTTTTGAAATAGAGGCTTGCATTTTGTAGGAGGTGATCATAGGGTTAAGGTCCAAGAAAGTTACGACAATGGAAGACAATGTGAACCATTAAAGGGAGGACTAAAGCTAAGAAATGGGACTTGGGCTATTGGTGTGCCATCAATGAAACTTTGTTGCCTTTTTAAAACATTTCAACTTGCATGCCCATTCATTGTTTTCAATCATTCCAAAACTTCATCACATTATAATGTCAACTTTTTGAACCTTCTTTATTAGAATTATCCAGTTTTAATTTTTTCAAAGTCTCCCATAAATGGTCTTTCAAGGTTTCCTAAGCAAATGGGGCCTTAGGGTATGGCTTTAAATAATCTTCGTAGATGGATTTCTACATTACATTTGAGGCTAGTTGAGTCACTTGTTACTTGCTAATGATATATGTGGCAAAATGAACATTATACAATGCTACTAATGTGTTGAGTTGCACAAATGCTACAATTTGTTAAGGCACTTTGTCCTACACAAAGTTATTGTGTTTTTTGTGAAATAATCGACTTGGATTCTTGAATTTCCATCATGAAATCACCAAGCTTTAGAAACTGGGCCATTCTTTTTTTTAAACACACAACATTCAGATTTGGACCTAAACACGCTTGATAACTTGAAAAAATATCATTGGAAAATTTATTTTTATAAAAACAAATTTTGGACAAACAATCATTCTAAACTTTGAAGGTCAAAACACACCCAATAACCTTAACATTGTACGATGTTATTACTATGTTGAGCTACTACACAAATTCCATAATTAACTAATGCACCTTGTCCTATGTAGAGTTGTTTTGTTTTGTGCAAAATAATAGATTTGGATTTTTGAATCTCCACCATGAAATCACCAAGCTTTAGAAAGGTGTGCCATTTTTTTCATAAGAAACACATAACATTCACACTCAAATTTAAACATGTTTAATCATTTGAAAAAATGTCATTGAAACAACTATTTCTTTAAAAACAATATTTGGACAAACAATCACTATAAACTTTGAAGATCAAAACACATCCATACAACCTAAACCCAACATCCAAAATGTTCAAGGAGCTATATATTCATTTGATGCATTTCAATGTCAAAAACACATCGTCAAAACCACAAAAAAAATGTCATGAAAACTTTCATCTTTGGATTTCATGCATTTTATTCACTAGATTTCCATATCACTATCTAGACCTCATGCATTTGACCATTGGATTCCAAAACAAATCCCTAATTTTGACAAAAAAAAACCTTTATTTCATAACCATACAACCAAAAAAACTCATATAGGACCCCCCAAAATGGTTGCAAACCTATTCAACATGCTCTGAAGTTTAAATCAAGTTTCCAAACGCGTTGTAAACCTTTACAAACTTGTATGTGAATAAATAATGACCCAATTGGCCATTCATGATCATAATCAAGTTGTTATATGAACTAAAAACTTGTGCACATTTATTCCAAGTTCAAATTTCTCCCCAATTTGGGTTTCAAAATCATAATCAAAATGACAAATGAGCTGCAAACTTGTACACACTTATTCAAATTCAAATCTCTCCCCAATTAGGGTTTGAAGATCATAACCAAGTTGTCAAATGAGTTAAAAACGTGTACACACTTATACAAGTTCAAAATTTTCCCCAATCTAGGTTTCAAGATTGTAATTAAGTTGTCAATTGAGTTGTAGACTTGTGCATATTTATTCAAATTGAAATCTAAACCCAATTAACCCTTCAAAATCAAAACCAAGTTGTCAAATGAGTTGTAGACTTGTACACTTTCATTCAAGTTCAAATAAATGCCAAATTAATTTATATGTCAATTCACAAAACTAAAGAGCATCGTAACGGATATGTCAATTTAACATCAAACCTCCAAAGGCTCAAACAAGTTGCCATACTTGCTATATGTATATGGTTGGATTTACAACCAAACTATCAATTGTCTCCTTCATTTAACAAGCAAAATTTTAGATAATTGTTTTCAAATTACAAACATTGTTTAAGAGACTACTTTCGAAATCCTTGGATCATAATTGTGTGGCAATAAAAAACATGATATTTCACAATTTTTAAAGCATGTCAATCCATGAACTTACCCACAACCTTATGCCAACTTTGGTTTACTTAACAAAGACATCACATCATGGACATGTCCATAGGCAATTTTGTGAGAATATGTTTAACCATGAATGCATTCGTTAAAGGAAGTAGTAGACAATTGAGGTATTCAGAAAATTGTTCATGGCTATGGGACATTTTGGGGTACAAATTGATAGAAGTTTTGTAGTTTATGGAGGCAAAATAAGGTTTCTTTGAAGCAAAACAAGGTCTTATGTTTCTAGTCTTGCAAGTTCATGTTCATTATGCTTCAAAGATTCTTTAAAGTAGCCATTGGTTAAAGTTTGGAGAAAATTACAAACCTTGCACCAACATATGAAGAATGACCACAATGAAAGGTGGTTGGTTTACCAAAATGTAAGGTCTTCAACAAGACATCTTGTGTACTAAGTTGCTAGAACCATGGTTTCTAACGATAGAACTAAACCTCATTTTTTTTTTTAATTACAAAATATGGGGCATTGTTGTAAATCTTGGGTTTTTGAGTTTCATGCAAACTCCTCTTCAATGCATTCGGGGTTTGAACTCCTCAATCTTGTGCTCCTTTCCAACACTTGTTCATTCCAATGACATTTTTCTCAGAAAGAACACAAATTCCTCAATGTGTCCTCCTTTGACGCGCTCCCAAGTCCCAAGTTAGCCCCAAGTTGGGACTAAGTCACTCAAATTGTGGAATTTCTGGACTCGGGGCACGCTCTCAGCTTCCAACACTAAAGGGGTGAGAGGGGCGTGCTGAAAGCTCCGGGATAGATTAGGAAGAGGGACAAACTTACTCAATTACACGGTCTTGCATCCAAATCCAACCAACAAGTTGGTTAGAACTCATTCTACACCCTTTTGGTGTTGAAACAAGCCACGGGCTACCTTGGACTCACTTGACTCACCACAGCCCGGATTTGGGGGAAGCCACCACCTGCCCCCATATAGTATTCTCTGCAACTCTCCGCCGCACTTGCATCCAAATGGCTTTTTTTCCTGGGACTCCCAAAGTGGAGTTTCGAAATTGTCCTGATTTGGACTCCCGGGACTTTGGATGTGCATAACTTCTCGCCCCGAACTCGGATTGGGACGAGGTTCAGGCTTGAACTCGGATCGGAACGAGGTTTGAACCAAAGTTGTAGCTCTCTTCGAGAGCTTTCCAACTGTGTGTCGCACTTCACCTGAACACACCGGAATTGGGTCGATTCCCAACTTTTAGTGGTTAGGAGTCAAACTATCAATTTGACTCTCGGCCTTTCTTTCGACCATAACTTGTGCTGCAGATTTCCAAATGGTTCATGCGAGACCATTTTGGACATCTAAACTTCAAAACCTTTCCAACAGTATAAAAAACGCCTCAATACGAGGTGTTTTGACCCTTGCAATTGCACTCTAAATTTTCGGGAGTCTCGAAGGACTCTTAAGTCCCATTTTTAGGAGTGTGAGTGGCGACCTCACACTTCCCTTAATGTTTGTTCTCTCTTTCATGGTGACTACTGAACCTTGCAAAAAGTGCTCAAGGAAAGAAAACGACAAAAAGACCCAAGCATGAATGATTAACATGACATGAGTTTCAAATTGCACATGCAACACAAGTTTTAGGTTGCACACATGGGTAAGAAATTCGGCATGGACTTAGTTCATGCAAGTTAAGAGTATTTTTGTATTTGGGGCCCTATTTGGTCCCTTTGTTTTTTTGTGTGTTGTATTGTCAATCTCATCCCCATGAATGGGCAAACATGGGCTTCCATTTGCATGTTGCCCAATTTTACCAAAAAACTCTAATACCTTTAAAGGAAGGGTATGTTTTTTATCCCATTGTTTCTGGATTTGCCCTTCATCAATGTTAAAACATCACCTAATGTTTGGTCCCAGTACAAGATTGGAAGATATTTGCAAACTTGGAGCAGTTAGTACCTTAGTTTTCTTTTCTAGCAAAATTTTGTTATTTTTCAACAAAGAAATTGAGAAAATTTTGATTAACTTTTTTTCCTAATGCAAATTCGATTAATTTTGCTAATTTTTTTGGTTAAATTTTGAAAAAAAATATGTGAAAAAAAAGAAAAAAAACACACTTTTACAAACATCTCCAATGTACCTTAATAGGTATGGTGTCTTTTGTACAATGGGTATTAGGTAAGGCAAAAAAAAAAATGGTGGCAACCATGTCTAGGAATAGAATGTGCATGCAGCCAATGAGATGACTGAACATAGATTCAAAAGTTCATTTATTTCCTTTGGAGGGGGGGGGAAGGATGGAATTTTTAATTTCTTCTGTTCCCATCATGTTCCCAATGATGTGTCCCAAGTTCCCAATAGCACATCACTTTATCTCATATCCTTTGCCCAAAGTTCTCCCCTTCTCACCTATGTAGGTGAACCAAAGGGGAGGCACTCTATCCTTGCATAGAAACCCCTATTTTGGGAAGCCTCCCGAGTTTCAATTTTTTTTTTGGTGGTGATAGGCCAATCAAAATGGCCCATTGGAAAAAAGAAAAAAAAAACCACCTTGAGAGTCACCCCACTAATGAATAGGAGGGGAGAGGTGAATAGTAGGTTCTACTAGAATTGCTCAGATTTTTCTAGCGTAAAACACTGCCTGGATTATTTCCTTTGTATTTTCAGCTCCCTTACATGCCTGAAGAAACCTGTTTTCAGCAGGCGGGATCTTCTGAGGTGGAAGGTACCAGCCAGGTTATACAGGGATCTTCTGATCAGGGGACGTTACCAGCCAGCCTGTCGCTATTTCTAAAAAGTGGAAAATCCCATCTCTGCTTTAATTAGGAATAGGACCTGAGTACAGGCCCTTCCGTGATTTGAGATCTGTGCCCGAGGCCGGTAGGCCGAGGGAACAAGTCGAAAATCACCAGCCTCGGGCACAGATCTCAAATCACGGAAGGGCCTGTACTCAGGTCCTTCTCCTATACATTTTTACCTGGGCTTTACCCTAAGCTTCATGTCTTAGAGAACGGCCCACTTCTACAAAGAAAGCCCATGAGGCCAATACTTGCTCAAGTGTGGAAATGGCAAATTTGAACTTGAGACATTGATTTAGTTTAAGGATATGATATTTACTGTGGTTAGAAGCAGCCTAAGAAAAATTATTCAGGATTTCTAATTTTCTACCATGGTACCGATGCTGGTTAAATGAGGCCCATATATCCCAACCTATTAAACTCGACCTTGGATGAACACTGATAAACTTGATTCATGCATAGAAGTCTGGCAATTTGTCTTAAATGTTGGGTCGAATAATGGCTATTGAAAATCTCAAAAACAACTTGATCTTAGAACTTTTAGTTTTTGAATATAATGTTTTTTTGGCTATAAAAGAACGGCAAATGTGGGTTGGCAGGAAGGATTTCATGTCTCTCTCAGATTTTGGTTCTGTTCACACTGGCTTTGGAAGAGACTCGATGAGAGAGTTTCCCAAGGTTCACAATGCAAGCAAGCACACAGGAAGAGAGCGCTAGGAGCCAAGCAAGCGCACACAGATCCAATCGACCGAGCGAGAGAGAGAGATCGATCTTGTGTGGAGAAGCTAGATGAAATGCAGGTGAATTGCTATCTTTTTTTAGTGCAACAAGAAGAAGAAGAAGAAGAAGAAGAAGGATATGGATCGGTTAGCGGAACAATCGCTAACTGCCCTTTTTGTAGCGGCGTGCATGCAGCCAAGCAATTAAGTCCAAATGACGCCGAGTTTGCTTGCAGCATTCATTCCTTCCTCACTTTGTACAACCCACACCCTCCTTGTTTAGCGGCACTTCATCGCGACTCCCTTTTTTCACTTACAAATAGCCAAACAGTCTTAATTGCAACCCAAGTACAGCTACTCTCTCTCTCTCTCTCTCGCTCTCTGTCTCTGTGTCTCTTCCTTCTCTGCTAGCTCCTGTCTTTCTTTCTGTCTCTGTCTCTTGAGAGTCGTCTACAGAATTTTTTCAAGCTGTTCTTTTTGTTTTCGGAATTTAGTTCGAAGCTGATCTTTTAGTGTCTTTTGGGAATTAGTGATTTTGGGTGAGTGTGGTGGAGTGGTTTGTTATGGGGAAGCTTGTGGTCAGTACTTTTGCAGCAGTGGTGATGATGTTGGCGACAACTGCTGCGATTACAGCGTCGGATGCTGATGCGATTGATGGCTTCTGTGTCGCGGATTTGACGAGCACCATCATACTCAACGGGCTGGTGTGTAGGAATCCGGCGACGGTGAACGGTACCGACTTTGCATTCACCGGCTTTGAGAAGGCGGGCAACACGGACAACTCTCTGGGATCTGTAGTCACCCCGGGCTTTGCAGGAGTGAACTACCCTGCACTCAACACCCTGGGACTAGCGCTGGCGCGCATAGATTACGCCAAAGGAGGAGGACTCGTTCCTCCCCACACCCACCCAAGAGCCACCGAGGTCTTGTACGTTGTCAAGGGTACGCTGTACGTGGGATTCGTTGACACCAACGACAAGCTCTATTCCGCCGTGTTGCACAAAGGAGACGTTTTCGTCTTCCCTAAAGGTTTGTTGCATTTCCAGTTGAATATCGGCCATGCTCCCGCCTTCTCCATCTCTGTCTTGAACTCGCAGAACCCTGGCGTTCAGCTCACTGCAAATGCCTTGTTCGGAGCTCAACCGCCGATCCAGGACAACGTGCTTGCCAAGGCTTTCGGCATCCCGGTCTCCGAGGTCCAGACAATCAAGAAGGGATTCGGAGCCTAATGGGTTGTTGTATAGCTACCTGCATTCCAGCGCATGAGCTCCCCGCCCAAATTCAAGCTCATGCCGCCGCCGCTGCTGCTGCACTTCCCAGTTGTGAATCTTCTTCTTTTATTGTAGCTTCTGCTGCTGGAGCTGGAGCTGGAGCTCATGGTACTAGTGTATAAGATCATGATCATCCACCAGCAGCAGCACGTAGAATGCACCTTATTGAGGTTCAATGCTCAGTTAGTGAAGGAAAGTGATTCTTGAGCTTGCAATAGCTTTTGTGTTTGTCCATTCCTGCTGCACAGCAAGCATTTCTTCTGTAGGTACATTTTCAATGTGACCCAAGATCTAATGCGGTGTTGTAGAAATTGTTTTTGGTTGTTGTTGTATGCTCACTTTAATTCATGCTGTACACAAGAGAATGCTCTTATGGAGAGGCTTCCAGAGCTGTTATGGGTTTTCTCTCCAACACCATCTAATAAGTAAGACCACGATTTTTATATGTTGAGAGAAGGCTCCTCATCCAGAGACTAAGGAACATCCAGAGAGATTGTCAGATTTCTGACTGACAATCGAGAGATAGTACCCTTTCAGCTGCACTATACTTTTTTTTCTGTTTCCAAATGGAGTGTGGAAATGCACCATGGACATTTGAGTTCCAAACCTTGTATGTCAAGAATCTGACAACAATATACCAAACACACATTCATGTCAATGATGCACATGGACAGAACATACATTCGGAGTTTGAAACCCATGCATGTCAAGAATCTGACAAAAAGCCAAAGACACACTTACAACAATGTGCACATGGATAGACATTTGAGTTCCCAACATGTATGTCAAGATGCTGACAAATTCAGTGCATAAATCCACATGGGACATTCTAAGTTTCAAACAAGTGTCAAGAATTTGAGGTTCTCTACAGTTCATTCATTACATGTGAAGCTCTTTTCAAGAACTTCTCTGACACAGTTTCATTTCATGAGGAGGTTTTCTGAAGAACTTCTCTGAGGTTCTATATGGTCATTACATGAGGAAATCATCTTCTCCAGTACTTCACCTCTAGATGTCCAAACATTTTTGCATGAGCTAGCAAGCATGTTAGCAAAACTGAAATGCTAGCAAGCATGTTCCAAGCTTTCTGATCCCATTGCAGCAGGTTTTGGTTTGCCATTTACCATTTGTTGGACGCTTCAAAACTGTCCATGTATATATTCTAACAGTTCTTGAATGTCATGCTCTAGTTTCACTTTGCAGTGTACCTCTCTCTACTCCTACTTTGACCTCTGCCCTTACACTCCAAAAAGGAGCTCTTTCCAGTAGGATGCTGTGGTCACAGTTACACAGTGTGCTCTGATCACAGAATCTGTGATCACAACACCCTAGTGGGAAGATATCCCAATTAGATATTTTCCTAATCCTCATTATTGCAAGCACCACTAGTCTACGAGTGAAATGCCTCTTGCAAGGTCATCACTATAAACTATGGATCACAACATGGTCTATAATAATGTCTAAACAAAAACAAAAATAATATTTATTCACTTAATTAAAGAAAAACTGCTGTTTAAGGTTTTACAATTTTTAAAGACCCATAGGAAAAAGCACATATCTGCAAAACCAATGTGAATTTCAAGACCATGACCCACAACCTGTATTTACACCTCTTGAGGTTCAATGGGGTGGCTAAGGTGGGAACATGGTTACCCAAAGAATTGAAGACCCATTCTGGCAATTCAGGCTCCACATTCTTCAATAGGCATGATCAAGGATGAGAGTGATCATTTGGAGATAATCCTCAATGACTCTTATGATCCTTTCAGTTAAGCAATTGTCTGAGAAAACAATTCATAGACTAGTCTACATCCTTCTCCAGTTATTTGGATGCATTTGTTGAGTTTATCAGTTGGCAATAACAATATGCAACTTGAATCAGCACTTGTAGCTATGCAAACTAATAACACAAATGTGTTTTTCCCAGAATCAGCAGCTACATCTTCATCTACGACAACCCATGTTTGTGAATGTGCAGCACATAAGAATGGAAGTTCAACAAATCAATTTGATCAGTTCAGTAAAAAAAATTCTCTGAAGGGGAGGTGTGTCAGACAAACAATCATACAGTGGACAGGAATCAGAGCACCCTACATTGCACATACTGCTAGGATAATATGCAGAGGATTCTAGTGAGATCCATTTGAGAAAAATCTGAATTCAAAGAACATGTTGACATGTGATCTGACACCCCACAAAGAGGGGATGATGAAGTCCCCACAAATGAAGCCCTACAAATGCATGTCCGCATACATATGTAGCCAAGGGTGGTACCACCACCTCTACACCAGTGATGGATCCACCATCCAACAAGAGTCAAAATTTAGGGCTTGGACAAAACTTTCATTTCTCAAGAATCCCAAGAATGTCATCATCACGGTAGAGTACAAACCTGCACCAACACAATACAAGCCCCAAGAAGCTCAGTCCAAACCAGGATGAAACTCTAAAATCCTGCAAGGACTCCTACTGTTCTTCCTTCAACACTCCTCTGGGCAAAACTATCCATAAAGCAGCATTTGATGAAGCAAAACTATTTGGTATGCGTGCAAAATTGAGACTTGCAAATGCTGTGAAGAAGTCCCACAGCAATCAGTGAATCAAAACTATTGGGAATGATTGTATAATTAGGATTTGCAATTGCTGTGAAGTGTAAGACAACAAACAACATTAGCACCTTAGCTAATTTCATTTCTGTGTCCTTCTGATCAGCAAGATTCCAAAGAAATGTGTGTATGGCTCTCACTCACAGATCTCATAAAGAAAACTACAAGTCTGATGAAGCAAAGGTTTCAACAAGAGGCTTACTGTTTCTCTCCAAGGTTGATCTGAGTACCACCAAATTCAGGCAGAAGAACTGTATCACCCTCCTTCACACTCGGAGGAACAGTGTGCCCATCTCTGGTCCGACCACCAGGGCCAACAGATATGACAACTCCAGAATTAACCTGCAACACAAATTCAGGAAGAATCAGTTGTGAAATAATCCATACAGACCTAAAACCAGTGACAGGGCCCAGAGTTTGGGATTCGAGTTCTCAAACACCAGCCCCCTTCCCTTGCATTTCTCTCAACTCACATCAGGGGACATCATACTTTGGTGATATCTTGCAAAACCCAACATCACAGAACACTCCAAAAACTCAAGAAAACAGACCATAACAAACCTGTGTATCGAGATTTATCGTTCTTGTGAACTTCGGAAAAAACCTAAAACCTTAAACAAAACACATCCTAAAACCCTACTTTGAGCTTCCCAATCAGCCAGAAACCTGGAAACAAGAAAGGAAGGGACAGACAGACAGACAGACAGACAGACAGAAGAAAAAACGAGAACAAACCTACCTTGGTCAGTGAATCAGGGAGAAGGATACCACCAGCAGATTTGGTCGGGGGCACCACCTTCTCCACCAGAACCCTATCCAACAATGGTACCAGCCTCTTTGCAACTGCAGTTGCCATAGCTCACTCACCACTTCACAGAGATTCTGTCAACAACCCAATGCAGCTATCACAGTCCTGCTTCTCTCAACTCTCAACCTACAGATGCAAAGACAAAAACAAAACCTTGCAGGGGTGACGACAGGGAGAAAAGAAGAAGAAGAAGAAGAAGGAAGGCGCTTGCTCTTTCCCGTATTCTTCTAGAAAGCTCCATAACATAGCTCTTCATTCTACTTTGGATTACCCCATCCCAATAGCTCCCCCTTGGATGAAAAATCCATGAGGAGAGCTTTCTATCTGGGTAAGGCACTACTGCTCTTAGGGTTTAGGGTATATCCCTACTCCTTGCCAATTCATAATCTGATCGCGAATGAAGCTTTGGGGCACATGATAGGATGTTTTGCTTGTGGAAGGAAGTAGACTAACTCCTATCATGGTGGGTAGTGGAGAAAAGCCAAGAGAAAGGAGAAGAAGAAGGTATTGAAGCACCTGCAAAGACAATCTGCTGAAGGAGATCTGCATTTTGTAGGTATTCCTTTTACTTGAGTTTCAGATCATGTAACTCTGTCAAGAAGTATACCAAGAGTGATCATGAAGGAGATGAATACCACTATACAGAGTGCACGATGCTTAGAGTTGAGACTAAGAGCATCTCCAGTGGTTTGCTCTGCAAAAATATTTCTCCTGTCCAAGTTTAAGACTGTAAATAGGTTGGAGACTATTAATAGCAACTCACCCAGACCAATCAAACTACCTAGCCAATCAACAGCAGGGTGATAGAGGCATTGCAGTGCCTTTACAAGCCTCCACAAACTGTGCAAAAATTGCTAGGTGAAAACCATTTTGCTGTGCAAAACCGACATGTTTTCACTTTTCTTCATCCAATTTTAATGTCCAGGGTCACATTCCTCAGCACTGCTGTAGTTGCTCCAAGGCTCAAGAACTCAGATTTTGAAGTTTAACAGATGGCAAGGTCTTCTTGTGTGGTAACAAAAGGCTACAGTAGATTTGCCGTGATTGCTAGACTCATTGCAGCATTTGCAAGAAGCATCATATATTCCATCATGCTTTAAGAATCCAGGAGTGTTCAGTCTCATGTGAAGCTTCAGGTTAGTCACAACTGATGAATGCAGTCAGTTTGTTAGACCTTTAGGCTGTGAGGATCATGCACAGAACTACAAATATGGGTGAAATTTATTCCTTCTATGAATTGGAACTGGAGGTAGAGAAGGCAGTGGACAAACATTTTCTCTATAAAGAGATAGAGCATTGCTACATACAGTACATACTTTTGAAACTTCCAGGGTTCCTAAAGCATTGTTTACAAAAAAGCATTATGGCAAGCAAAACACATCCCATTCATTCACATGCCATTGAAAGAGTATTCTAGAACAGGCCATTAACTTCTGGGATTCTCAGAGAAGCAGCAGAGACCACATTGGAAACGCCTTTTCAAGCTCTCACAAAAATGCGAAGTTCACCACGATCCCCTCTGCTTATCCGGAACTCTGGGTCAAGATAAGTGGTGACAAAATCACCACTGTTTTGATTCGGTGATGATTGCCGCAAAAAGTTTGGAATTGGGGGTGTATCAAATGGGGGCAACTGTGAAAGGCTGCCCTTAGGTCTTATTGTTGTTTTCTCAAAGATGATACGAATCCCAGCACCTCCTGCAGACACAAACATCAAAGTAAGCAGCATAGACCTAACTCCTAAAACCCCTGAAAAAGTTCTCATGTTTTCTTGAAACTTGTGTTTTTCAGTAAACTCCTGGAATTTAGTACGACCATGGGCACATGAGACTGACCAGTCAGCTCAAATGAATGGGCTAAGCAGGCAGTCGCTTCCAGAGGAGGAAGTGGCCAGGGTGTGCCAATCCGTAGATCCACAATGTTGTCAAGCTCTTTGCTCAGCACATCTATTCTCTGGTATACCTGCCATCACAGCCACAAATTAGATTACATTATATGCAGAAAGAGTCCAAATATGATATATATTTCTGCACCTATTCCCCTTCTTTGGTGCAGTCTTCTTTGGAAAAGTTTCTGATAAAAGTGGCATGCAACTTGAAAATAACCCTAAAAACAAAAAGAGTGATGTGAACCTGGCCAACAGTGAGAGGAAGGAGGCGACCGACTGGAGGGCCTGGTCGCTGTCCTCCAAGGCTGCCTGTGACAAAGCCACTGCTGTACACAAGGCGCCATTGACCCTGCAATAGATCCAAGTCCTTTGGAAGCTCCACGACATCACCTATTGACTCCAGCTTGCGTGCTGCATCATCCGCAGCTACCTCATCACCTGCACTTGCCAGCAGCCCTCTGTCTAGCCCTGCCACAATACTCTACAAATCCCAAAACCCCCCACCCATTCCCCACAATTTTCCAAACCCTCTTCAATTCTCCCACACAAACCCTAGAATATGCATGCTCAACTCTACTTAGTAAAAGAAAAAAAAAACAGATTTTCAAGTACTCCTACACCTCCTCAAGTCAGAGATCTACAATGAAGCCCAAAAGAAAAATCATCATCAAAATTGCAATTTCATCTCTACAAACAAACACAACCCCTCCCACCCATCACATGCTAAACCCTACTCCTCCATAGCTTATCAACCAGAAACCCTTTCATAGTACCCCCCAAAAAGAAAAAAAACAAAACAAAACAAAACAAAACCCAACTCTGGACTCAAAATTCTCCCAACCATAGCTCACAGATCTCGATAACCCTAAGTACCAGCAATCGACTCAGAGCACAGAAATGGGTACCTAGTCCACACAAAAGCAAAACTTCCACCACCAAAAATAAATATAAATAATATAAATCAAAAAGCTCATATTCAAGCAGTGCAATTTGCAAAGAGAAGGGTTTATTTTATTTTATTATTTTTAAATTTGGAAAATTGAAAAGGAAGAACAACTTACGAGCAACTCCGTCTTCAACTGCAAAAGATTGGCGCTATCCGTGGTGGGTGCATCCGCAGATGTGGCGATGGCAGCCAGTGGAGCTACTGCCGGAGTTCGATTCCTCTTCCGGGGCTTGATAACGAGTGCACAACAGTTGCCATATGTGTGCCCGCACAAATTGTTGCAAAGAAAAAAATCTCCTCCTTTTCCTCCTCCTCCTCCTCCTCCTGCTGCTGCTGCTGCTCCACCAACATGAAGTTTGGCTAGAGGAGGAGGAGCACAAGAATTGTTGCAGACAAGACTAGTGTTAGTACTAGTACTGTGAAGTGGGATAGTTGCAGAGTGTATTGAGGTCCTAGCCATTGCCATTTGCATCTCTCCAATTCAGCCAAGGTGTGAAAGCTAAATTATTGCACAAAAGACTTGAGAGATTTGGCAAGTTTTGGGGAAGTTTTTGGTGACAAACAAACAAAAGGATAGTGTGTTTTGTGTGCACTCGCCATGTCCAACCATTTTGACATACCTACTTTAAGAACCCTTCTTAAGAACACCCTACCTATTTACCCTACCCACCAAATGACCACCACACTCCATACTATTACCATAGCCTAGGGTCAGTTTCCACATTGACAAAGCCAATAATTATTATTTTTCAAAAACTAAATTCTTATTTATTTATTTATTTATTTATTTATTTATTTATTTATTTATTTTGAAATTATACATTTTCCATGGTCTACTATAATATTGTCATATGAGTAGTGAAATTATTCAGAGTGTAGCCTATGATAATTATGATGATTTTCAACATGTCAACTTCATATTTTCACAAATTTTCACATTAGCTTTACCTTTTATCATCACTTTTACCTTAATAATTGTTTTTCAAAATGTTCTCTTTCAAAACCTTCACTTGCTTTATTAGTATTTTTTTTTCCCTCTTTCTTTGCATACCCATTCAAAATTCCTTTTTCAATGGTCATTTGTTTATTTTTATTTTAAAAAAACTTGTGCTCCATTCCACTGCATAGTACTACTAATAATCAATGGACACCCAAAAAAAAAAATGGTGACAATTAAATTTCATTCGAATGAAAATACTGAATGGCATTGCATGCAACTTGAATTGAATTAAAATTTAATTTAATTTAATTTGAATTGAATTAAAAATTCTAAATTTAATTCAAGCACATATGGAATTCAAATTTTATTAAATTTGTCAAGAGTGTTATTTTAATTTTTTGATTAAATCACAATTTATTTAATAAGTTGGGTTAACATATTTTTTTAAATTTTAATTTGAAATTAAATTAAGTATGAACATGATTCAAGTTATTTGATGTTTGGGATATAATTTCAAATTGTGAGTGATTTGAAATTCAAGAACATAGAATGTTTTTTATTTTGCATTTTATTTTTTTTGTGTTTTATGCAAGTTTTTTTGGCACATGATTTTGTGTTTATTTTTATTCTATGTTTTGGGCTTGGTTAAACCCCAACAAATCAACAATTTACATCATAGTGGTTACGCATTTTACATCTTATGATGCATGGAATGGTTTTGTACCCTGTAAGGGTTGCAATTAATTTTTGGGAATATATTACCAACTAGGATGGTAGACAAAAAAAAATAGATTTCATTGCCACTGAGATTCATTGGGTGAGATTCATTGGGTGGTTCTTATTTACAAGCTAGCTACAATGAATATCAAGGTGCCCATCATGATGAATAGGGTGAGTTCTTGCAAACATGAAAAGGTACTTACAACAAAGACAAAGGTGACCACAATGACAAAGAGGGGGTGATGGGGTGGTTTTTAGTTGCAAGGTAGTTGTAATGAAGACCAAAACAACCACAACAATGAAAAGGGGATGACAAAAGGCAATGAAAATGAAGGTGACCATTGCAATGAAAACCAACGCAACCATTACAACAAAAAACCAATGTGACCACCATGCTAAACAAGTAGTTGCCTTGGTGAACACCTTCAAGCTACAACAAACACAAGATGAACCTAATGATGAGCAAGTACACAACTACAACAATCACCAAGACAAGCATGACAAAGAAGGATAGGGAGCGAAAGTTGTGAGCAATGAGAGAGTGGGAAGCATTCCCAAGCTCTTGCCCATTGAACAAGGGAAGAAAGACAAGAAGGCTAGGGAATGAGTGTGCATTCATTAAAGTTAAATTGATGAAAGTTAGGGTGTGAGATGTTTGGAGATTTTTTTTAAACAAGGCAACGGCCTCTCTACTTTGGGGGACCACATCTTGGGTGTCTCTTAATCAAGTAGAGCGAGCAATCTAACGGGCAAGAGAAGTGCCAAGAGAAACCCTACAATGTATCTTCAGACCCCAAAGCCAAACGACCCCAATTGGGATCAGGAATTTCATCAGAGTACTTTTAAGTGTACTAAGACCGGCCTGCTTACCCTAGTAGCTCCTTGTGCTCTTGACTTGTACCTAGTAGTCCAATCAGCCCTTGACAATTAGATTGGCAATGAGATCAACAATCCCAACAAACTTAGCCCTAATGTCCTCATCGATCTTCTTTTATCTTCTTGTTTTAGGGCCTCAATTTCTACCTTCAATCATTTTGTTTTTCTCCACAAGAAGATTTCTTGTCCTATGCAACCACTTCATAGATGCGTAGTTGAAGAAGAGCAAGCCAAGAAAATTTGAGTGCGAATTGCCTATTGTCTCTCGTGGAAATCCGTGTGGCACGGGGATTATGAGCGGTCACTACCATTGCCAGGCATTGCCAGGCGTCAGGTGTTATTGAGGAGTGTGGCTCTTGTTATGGACGGATAAACAGAATGTTTCCAGAAGAGATTTGCAGAGAATTGAAGCTTATTAGGTACTGTGTGTTATGCGTATGGTGGCAAAGGAGTTTGATCCTTAGCTACTTCCACAGGCATTGAGAGCTGGTTTGCTCTTGTCATCATGGTAGGATAAGGAGCAAGGTTTGGGAATTCATTTTATGTAGACAAGTGAGGTTGTTGAGGGAGCAGGAAAAGCTAGGGTCGGGAAAACAGCGGCAAGAGGTGGGGGGAAAATATGTCGTTTGAAGGAAATTTAGATGTGGTGATGCACAATGCTGAAGTTGCGCAAACACAAGGCGTTGTGCTGGTGGTGTTGGATGTGAACAAAGACATCAGCACAAGTGCTCTCCAATGGGCTCTTGGTCATGTTGTACGCAAAGGGGACACTCTGAGAGTCATCGGGATCATCTCTCACATTCTAAATCCTTGTAAGTTCCTTCACATACCACTTCGTTCTTGACAACATCAAACTACACATATAGCTGTAATTAGCGAGCAAAGACGATTACAAGCTGAACAAAAGACCCTGAGTATGAACTGAATAGTACCCAGACCTTTTGGTGTGGTCGTATGCTCTTATCTGGATCAATCTTTCTCTCTGCTTGTTTGGTTGTCTTGTTTTTTCCTTCTCTTTATGTTCCCCTTTCCTTGGTTATCTCCTCAGCTACTCCTCTTTTATGTTTTGTTGAGCTAGCCAGCATTGTGGAAGCATCATGGCAGATGTATATAAACACCCAACCCCCCCCACGAACCCAACCACAACCGCCCACCGCACCTCCTCCATACCATTCTGCCCCTGCCCCCGTTTCTCCCTCACTTG